>Ga0310697_10003449_pt1 | contig 16043 bp, 6 predicted proteins | sample 172DNAGHGlowgp2_FD_203883 | JGI IMG/M metagenome (GOLD analysis project Ga0310697, IMG submission 203883) | Sheep rumen microbial communities from Palmerston North, Manawatu-Wanganui, New Zealand - 1728 DNA GHGlow gp2 (v2) (version 2) | ecosystem: Host-associated > Mammals > Digestive system >... | reverse complement strand
AATAGTAGTTCATCTGAATCAAATCCAAATGTAGAAAACAATACTACAGTTGAAAATAATCCAACTAATAGTAATGAAAATAATCCTACAAACAATGTTGATGTAGATGTTAACCCAACAATTGGAAATGAAAACAATCCAACAAATGAAAACAACAATGAAAGTAACCCTACAAATAATAACGAAAACAATCCAACAAATAATAACGATGGAAGTAACACAAATGTAAATGATAATTCAAATACAGATACATGCGATACTTGTGGAGAAAAAGAAGGAGAAGATGAACCATCTGAACCTTCACAACCTTCACAACCAGATACTCCAAAAGTTGGAAAAGTAATTGTTAAATATGTAGATGAAGAAGGATATACTATTTCACCAATGGTTACAATCCCTGGTAACGTTGATGATGAATATTCAACTGATAAATTAAGAATCGCTGGATATGAATATGATGACGTTGAAGGAAAAACAGAAGGTCAAATAGTAGAAGGTACTACATATGTAACTTATAAATATAAAGTAGCAAAACCAGTTCAAGGAAAAGTAATTGTACATTTCCGTGACGAAGATGGTAATACACTTGCTAGTGATAAACAATATGAAGGTTTAGTTGGAGAATCTTATACTATACTTGAAGAATATATTAACGGTTATGAATTAACAAAAATCGAAAAAGTTGAAAAACCTACAAAAATGAGATTAATGTTAAAAAGAGCTGTAATTAATGAAGATCTTTCAAAAGGTAACTATACAGTTGAAGATACTGAATTAGTATATATCTATACAAAAGTAGAAGAAGAACCAAAAGAAGATGATAAACAATGTTGTGGAACTACAGTTATAGTAAATTGTGAAAACAATTGCCCTGATGTTCAACCATGTGAACCTTCTGACCCATCAGAACCAGAAGATCCAACAACTACAGATCCAGAAAAAGAAGAACCTAAAACAGGTACAGTAGTTATCACTTATATTGATATGGATGGAAATGAAATTCATGAATCTAAATCAATAGAAGGTGAAGTAAATACCCCATATACTACACAACCTGAAGATATTGAAGGTTATACATATAAAACTTCAACTGGAGAAACATCTGGAACAATAATTGAAGGAGAAAAACAAATAGTATATATCTATACTAAAAACCCTGCTCCTGAAGTTAAAAAAGGTGTTGTAGTAGCTCATTATGTTGATACACTAGGAAACAAGATTGCTGGTAATGTTACATTTAGAGGTACTATAGGTACTGGATATGAAACATTTGCAAAACTAATAGAGAATTATACATTTGTTAAAGTAATAGGTGACACTAAAGGAACTTATACTGAAGAAGACAAAGAAGTAACATATGTTTATTCTCAAAAGAAAAACGGAGAAGTAGCAGGAGAAACTGAAGAACCAACAGGAACTGGATCAACAGCAGAACCTGATATTAAACCTCCACATACTGGAGTAGAATTAAATATATTACCTCTATTAGAAATTCTAATTTTGATAGGTTTAATACCTCAAAAAAGAGAAAATTAATTAAAAATAAGGCGAATTTTAAGAAATTCGTCTTTTTTTATTGACAAAAGGTCGAAAATGATTAGAATAAAGTCCACAGGTGAATTTGTACCTACAAAAAGAATAAAAAGGAAAAAATTGGTAAGAATAGAAAGGGGGCAGATGTAAATTTAGAAGTATATCTAAGTTTTATTCTGCTCCTTTTCTGTTCAAAAAATAATCTTAGAGGGGGATTTTATGAAAAAGAAAGCCAAGAAAAAATCTTTACTTTTCTATTCAATAATGTTATTGAGTATTCTTTCCGTTGGAATACTTGCGACATTATTTGGTCCAAATGTAAAGAATAGTGTTTTAAGTATGTTTAAAAACACTGAAGAAAAGAATAGTGATGGTTCACCATTACGTTCTAAAACAATTAAAGACAATGGAGATGGTACATACACCATAGCTCTAAATGTAACAGGAGAATCAGAACCAGATGTAAAACCTGATAAAAAAGCAAATGTAATTATTGTTATGGATACTTCAGGTTCAATGGAAGACCCAGCTGATAAATCATCAAGTAATACTTCTCAACCAACATCTAATCCTACAGTTGGAAGATTTGCCTATGATGGAGGTAATACTAAATATTGGTGGAGATTATATTATCAGTATGAAGGAAAAATGTATCCAGAAGGAACCGGACCAGATGCTACAACACGCCATTCAAATGTTTGGTATCCAGCAGATGTAAATTCTAATGGTGAAATATTATGGGGAGGCGGAAATGATAGTGGAGGTTCTAGAAACAGAAGTACAACTCCAAATAATAATAATCGCTACACAGGAACTAGATATAATTTTAGTCAAAACTATAATTCTAGAATGGATGAAACTCAGACAGCTGTTAAAAATGCTATAGATACATTATTATCAAAAAATGATACTGTAGATGATATGATTGAGGTATCATTAATTACTTTTTCTACATATAGCAAATATGTAAATCCTACAAGTGCTACTTCAACAGGATGGACAAAAGGCACCGATGGATCAACATTAAAAGATTTAATTGATAGCGGAACAACACCAGGTGGAGCAACAAACTGGGATTTAGCTTTATATAATGCTATACGACTTGCTGATGCTAAAAACGATGGTGATGATACATATATCATTTTCTTCTCAGATGGAGAACCAACAGTATCAGGACACAACGGAAGTATAAGTGAAGGGCAACAAGGAGGAGCAGTATCAGATGCTTCTGACAGAAACGCTGCTTATACTCAAGCCAGCAGAGTTAACTCAAATGAAAAATACAATTTATTTGGTATATTTGCGTATGGTGACGGAAATGGTCAGACTTACATGAAGACTCTTGTAAGTTATGGTAACTATGGAGATGCTAACCATACTAATAGTGTAGAAGGAAGCACTTATTTTTCAGCTGATAACTCAACTGCTATTAATAATGCGTTTAATACAATAGTATCAATGATTACATCTAGTGTAGGTTTTAGTGATGTATCAATCAGTGATGGTACAACTGCAGCTAAAACAGCATCTTCAGGACAAGGTGCAACTGGAAGTTTATTAAAAGTAGATACAAATTCTTATAAATATTATTTATCATTCCCTTTAAATGCGGATGGTACAAGTAATTCACAATATATTACTGAAATAACAAAAGTAGCAGGAACTGATAATGATTATCAATTAAAATCATCAAATGGTAATACTTATACAGTAACAAGAGTTCCTGCATATAAAACAACTTCTGCTGGAAAGGTAACAACTGAAGAAGATACAAGTATATTTAAATTCGAATGGAAGGATGCATCAAATCCTTTACATCAAGAAAACCCTCCAGTAGCAACATATAACACAACAAAAAATTCAGTTGATTGGGATTTATCTACATTAAAAGATAAAGTGTTATTAAACGGAGTAACATATGAAGTAACATTCGATTGCTATCCTAGTCAAGTAACATTAGATATTTTTGCTGATGTTAAAAACGGAAAAATCAAATTAGATACAAGTAATGAAGATTATGATATTAAAGCTTATGGCGATGATTCAGTATTAATCGAAGATTATATTGTATGTAATAAAGAAACAAAAGATTGTGCATTAATGACAAATACAGATGCAACATTAACATATACAGATACAAGAACTGATGATGGAGAACAAACAGCTCATTATGAAAATCCAGATCCAGTTTCATCAAGTTCAATTAAAACATTTGCAGTATCTAAGGAATGGGAAAACTTCGGTTCAACTAATGGAGAAGCAAAAATTGATTTAAATGTTGATAGAGATGACTCTAAAAAACATTATTCAGTAGGTTTAAGTGGCGATAATAATTGGAAAGATGAAATCTATGCATCAATTGGTATTATGATTGTTAATGGAGACACAGTAACAGTTAAACCTGGAGCTGAAGGACATGATTATTCATTCTCAGAAGAACAAAACATTTCATATAAATGGGAATTAACATCACCAACAGTTCGTCCAATGTTAATTAATGGTGTAGCTAAATCATTAATTAAAGTAGATAAACCAGCAGGAATGACTGGTAATGTTTATGAAGAAACACCTGGATCAAATACTCCAGATACATATGAAGTTAATTCTAATGGTAAAAATACTTATTATAAAATTGGAGATAGTTATTATGTAGTTGCAAAAGGAACAGCAACATTAACAGCAACTAACTCTCGTAGAAGTTACCTAGATGTAACAAAATCAGTTGAAGGAGCAGACGCTCCAGCAGGATCATTATTTGAATACAATATGACTATTACTGAAGGAAAAGGAGAAAAAGTTTACTTCTCAATTCAAGATGAAAATGGTAATACTGTAACAAATAAAGAACAATATATGATTAAAGACAGTAATACTGTTTATGTAACAGGAGCTACTGCTGAAATATTAGAGTTAAAAGCTAATGGTACAGACGCAGATCCTAATATTACAAATGTAACAGTAAATGAGTTAAATCATACAATTACATATAATTATGGAACAAGTACTTATACAGTTACATATGTTGAAAGATTATCAAACGGTAATTATACATATTATACAGGTTATTACTATATGAATAGTGGATCCACTGCTAATATTAAATTGGCAGCAGATTGGAATATAAGATTTACTAACCTTTCAAGTAATACAGAATACACAATCACAGAAACTAATAATGTATATAAAGAAGATGGAGTAACTCCAGTAACAGGATTTAAATTAAATAAGACTGAAATCAAAACATCTGAAGTAAGAGATGGTGCTGATGATACATATACATTAGTTACTGAAGGAACAAATCCTACAGTACAAAGTACTATGTCAGAAGCTAACTTAGCTTATAAGGTAGCATTCACAAATGAATATGTATTAACACATGTTGATGTTAAGAAAGTTTGGGACGATAACCATAATCAAGATGGAAAACGTACAAAAGATGCAAATGGTGAAGACATTTCATTAGAATTCGTTCTAAAACAAAATGGAACTATAATTGATAGAGTTTCACATGATGGAACAGGAACAACTATAGATGAAGATTCTGATGAAGAGTATTGGGAATATACATTCAATAACTTAAATGTATATGATACAAAAGGCAATAAATATACTTACACTGTTGAAGAAGTATATAATAATAACGCATACACAACTACAAGTGATGGAAATGCAACAGATGGTTATGTATTTACAAATACTCATACACCAGAAACTATTGATATTACAGTAGAAAAAATCTGGAAAGACAACAATGACCAAGATGGTCTAAGAGCAGCAGGTGCTAATGCAACTATCACATTATATGATGGTACAACTGCAACAAATTATAAATTAGAAACTAATACTAATGACTCAACTACATTTACTGGTTTACCAGTTTATAGAGATGGAGAAAAAATAGTATACTCAGTACAAGAAACTGAAACTTCATATATTACAGGAACTGATGGACCTGGTACATATGCTTACGAAATCACTGGTAATGCAACAGATGGATTCGTAGTAACAAATACTCATACTCCAGAAACAAGACAAATCAAAGTTGTTAAAGTATGGGAAGATAATAACGACCAAGATGGTCTAAGAGCAGCAGGTGCTAATGCGACAATTACACTTTATGACGGCACTACTGCTACAAACAATGTATTAACTACAAATGAAGACAAAGAAGTAACATTCACAGTAGATAAATATAGAAAAGGATCAATTGGTGTTCCTGCACAATATTCAGTAAAAGAAACTGAAACTTCATATATTACAGGAATAGACGGACCTGGAACATATGATTATGAAATTACTGGTAATGTAACAGATGGATTTGTTGTAACAAATACTCATACACCAGAAACTATTGATATTACAGTATCAAAGGTTTGGGAAGACAACGATGACCAAGATGGTTTAAGAGCAGCAGGTGCTAATGCAACTATCACATTATATGATGGTACAACTGCTACAGGCAATGTATTAACTACAAACGAAGATAAAGATGTAACATTCACAGTAGATAAATATAGAAAAGGATCAATTGGTGTTCCTGCACAATATTCAGTACAAGAAACTGAAACATCATATATTACAGGAACTGATGGACCTGGTACATATGCTTACAAAATCACTGGTAATGCAACAGATGGATTCGTAGTAACAAATACTCATACTCCAGAAACAAGACAAATCAAAGTTGTTAAAGTATGGGAAGATAATAATGACCAAGATGGTTTAAGAAGAAACGGCAATGCTGTTGCAAGCATTACATTATATGCTGGTGGAAAAGCAACAAACAACGTATTAACAACTGATGATACTAAAGAAATTCATAAATCAGAATCAGCTACTTACACAGTAGATAAATATGCTGATGGTGAAGAAATAGTTTACTCAGTAAAAGAAAATACAATCGATGGATATGAAGCATCAGAACCAGTTAAAACAACAGAAGGAGAAGTAACAGTATTTACTATTACAAATACTCATACTCCAGAAACAAGACAAATTAAAGTTGTTAAAGTATGGGAAGATAATAATGACCAAGATGGTTTAAGAAGAAATGGCGATGCTGTTGCAAGTATCACATTATATGCAGGAGAAACTGCAACAGAAAACGTATTAACAACTGATGATACTAAAGAAATTCATGAATCAGAATCAGCTACTTACACAGTAGATAAATATGCTGATGGAGAAGAAATAGTTTACTCAGTAAAAGAAAATACAATCGATGGATACGAAGCATCAGAACCAGTTGAAACAACTGAAGGCGAAGTAACAGTATTTACTATTACAAATACTCATACTCCAAAAACAACTGACATAACAGTTACAAAAGTATGGGATGATGATAACAATCATGAAGGATTTAGACCAGACTCAGTTTCTATTAAACTATATGCTAATGATAAAGAAGTAGGAACTGCAGAAGTTAAATATAAAAATGATAAAAACAATGAATCATCATGGACATATACATTCAAAGATTTAGATGTATATGCTGATGGTGAAGAAATCACATATACTATCGAAGAAATAAAAGTAGATAAGTATGAATCTGAATATGATCAAGAAAACCTAACTGTAACTAATAAACGTGAAGTTGAATCAACAGAAGTAAAAGTTACAAAAGTATGGGATGATAATGATAATGAAGAAGGCTTTAGACCAGACTCAGTTACATTCAACCTATATGGTGTTGATAAAACAACTGCTCAAGCTTCAATCACATTATCAGATAATTCAGCTAAAGACGAAGCTGGTAATTGGACTTATACATTTACAGATTTAGATAAATATGCAGATGGACAAGTAATCAATTACACAGTAGAAGAAGTAGAAACAGATGTTATTACTGGCGAAGATTCTACTGGTACATATGATTATGAAATTACTGGTGACAAAGAAACTGGATTCGTTATTACAAATACTCATACACCAGAAGATACAAAAGTATCTGTAACTAAAGTATGGGAAGATGAAAATAACAAAGAAGGATTCAGACCAACTTCAGTACAAGTTCAATTAAAAGATGAAAATGGTAATGTTGGAGATCCAATAACATTAAATGCATCTAATAGTTGGAAATATGAATGGACTGAATTACAAAAATATAGAGATGGTAATGAAATTGCTTATACAGTAGAAGAAGTTAAAACAGATGTTATAACTGGAACAAATGGTACAGGAACATATTCAATTGCTGTATCAGGAACTCAAGCTACTGGTTATACAATTACAAATACTCATAGTTCTGAAACAAGAAGTATTACAATAACTAAAGTTTGGGACGATGAAAATAATAAAGAAGGATTCAGACCAGACTCAATTGAAATTGAATTAAGTTCAAAAACATCATCTGAAACTGAAGCCAAACTAGAAAGAGTAATAACTCTTGATGGTGAAACAGATGATATCGAACTAGCTAAATGGGTAGCTACATTAACTGGATTACCTAAATATAGAGATGGTGAAGAAATAACTTATAGTGTTTCTGAAACTAGAGAAGGTAACCTTGCTGAAGAAAAAGGTATTTATACTATTTCTGAAACAGGAAATATGAATGCTGGATTTACAATTACAAATACTCATGAAGTAACTCCTACAGAAGTAAAAGTTACAAAAGTATGGGACGATGAATCTAATAAAGAAGGATTCAGACCTACATCTATAACACTTATCTTACATGCTAGTGATTCTTCAATCGAAGATCAAACAGCAATAGTAACAGGTAACGGAAATGAATGGTCATATACATTCCCTAACTTACTAGCTTATAGTAATGGACAAAAAGTAACTTATACAGTAGAAGAAGTTAAAACAGATGTTATAACTGGAACAGATTCTACAGGAACATACGAAGTATTACCAATTCAAGGAAATCAAGATACTGGTTATACAATTACTAATAAACATACTCCAGAAACAACTACAAGTACTGTAGTAAAAGTATGGGATGATAACTCAAATCAAGATAAAGTAAGACCAGAAACAAAAGAATTAACATTCCAATTAAAAGCAAATGGAGAAAATGTTGGTGAACCAATAACATTAAATGATATAGGAAATAACCAATGGTCTTATACAGTAGATAATCTTCCTAAGTATGCAAATAAACAATTAATTGAATATACTTGGACAGAAGATGAATCAAGTCTTCCAGAAGGTTATGAATTAACAAGTAAGGAATTATCTAACGATAAACTAACGTATACAATGACTAACCATCGTGATACTGATAAGATTACTATTAGTGGTAAGAAAGTTTGGGACGATTCAGATAATAATGATAAGATTCGTCCAACAGAAGGAATCGATGTTCAATTATATGCTAATGGTACTGCAGTTGGAGAACCAAAACATATTAAATATAATGACGATAATGAATGGACATTCTCATTCCCAGACTTAGAAGTTAATAATGCAGCTGGTGCTATTACTTATACTGTTGATGAAGTAAGTGTTCCAGAAGGTTATACAAAAGTAACTACTGAAACAAATACAACAGGTGTTGGTAATGCTGCAAATGGTTATACAATAACTAATAAACATACTAAAGAACCTACAAGTGTTAAAGTAGAAAAAGTATGGGAAGATGATGATAATAGAGATGCTATTCAACCAGAATCAATTACAATTGAGTTATATGCTAACGGAACTGATAAAGTAGGTAGCAAAGTACTTGATGGTGTTAAAGATGAAAATGGTGAATATGATTCATGGAAAGCTGAATTTACAGGCTTAGATAAGCTTCTAGATGGTGAAGATATTACTTACACAGTAAAAGAAGTTGAAACAGGAGTTATTAATAACAATTCTAAGACAGGATATGCTATTAAAGTTACTGGTGACCAAGAAACTGGTTATACAATAACTAATACTCACGAAGTTGAAACTACTGAAATAAAAGTTACAAAAGTATGGGATGACGACGATAATAGAGACACTATTCGTCCAAACGAAGTAACAGTTAACATCTATCAAGATGGAAGTAAAACAGCTTATAGAAGTGAAAAAGTTACATTCGAAAAAGATAAATCAGAAAATACTTGGTATTATACATTCACTAACTTACCAAAATATAAAAATGTTGATGGTAAGAAAGTAGAAATCATATACAGTATTGATGAAAACGCTGTAACTGATTACTCTGGTAAAGTTGACAATGAAACTTACACTATTACAAATTCACATACTCCAGTTAAAACAGAAATAAGTGGATACAAAGTATGGAAAGATAGCAGTAATAGAGACGCTAAGAGACCAACTACAGTAACAGTTAAGTTATATGCAGATGATGTATTCTATGAGTCTAAAGAAGTTACTGGTAGTGGAGATGAATGGAAATATACATTCGATCAATTACCAAAATATAAAAATGATAATGGTACAAGAAAAGAAGTTAAATACACTGTTGAAGAAGTAAATGTTCCAGAAGGATATACTTCTACAATAGATGAAAAAGATCCATTTATCATTTACAACACTTATGAAGCAGAAACAACTAAAGTAAGTGGAGAAAAAACATGGAATGATGATGACAATAGAGAAGCACTTCGTCCAACAAGCATTAAAGTTATATTAATGGCTGATGGTGAAGAAGTAGATACTAAAGAAGTCAAAGCAAATGCTGAAGGTAAATGGTTATACTCATTCGATGAATTACCTAAATATAAAAATGTTGAAGGTAAAGCTCAAGAAATAGTTTATACAATTTCTGAAATAGCTCCAGAAGGATATGCACCAAGTTATGATATTAAAGGAAATGTAACAAATATTGAAAACGTACATGAAATTGAAAGAATAACAATTGATGGCGTTAAAGACTGGGACGATGAAGACGACATAGAAGGATTCAGACCAGAAGCTATTACAATCAACTTATTAGCTGATAATGAAAAGATTGATTCTTATGAAGCTACTGCAGCAGATGGATGGAAATATTCATTTGAAGAATTACCTAAATACAAAAATGTTGATGGTAAAAAAGTAGAAATTAAATATACATTAACAGAAGAATCAGTTGATGGATATACAGCAGATATTGAAGGCTATGAAATAACAAATATCCATAAGGTTGAAAGAGTATCATTCCATATTACTAAAGTATGGGACGATGATGACAATAGAGATGGTATCAGACCTAAATCTATCGTTGTAACTCTAAATGCCAATGGAGTAGCTAAACAATCTGTAACATTAGATGGTGTTAAAGATGACGATGAACAAGAGCCATGGTCATATGACTTCGTAAATCTTCCAAAACATAGTGAAGGTAAAGTAATTACTTATACTATTACAGAAGATAAACACGAAGGATATTCTTCAAGTATTACAGACATTGATGAAAACACTACAAAAGTTACAATAACTAATACTCATACTCCAGAAAGAACTGAAGTAAGCGGTACTAAGACTTGGGAAGGTGATGAAGATCATCTAGATCAAAGACCTAAGTACATTACTGTTAAGTTATATGCTGATGGAGAACTAATAGACACAATTGTAGTAAGAGCAGAAGACGAATGGAAATACATCGTTGAAAACTTATATAAATACAAAGGTGGAGTTCCTATCAAATATACTATTGAAGAACAAGCTGTAGAAGGATATATCACTAACTATGATGGATTCAATATTATTAATACTAGAGATTCATCTGGTGATGTAGTTCCAGAAGAACTTCCTCCTCATACAGGTGTTGATTATAAATACTTATATGAATTTATAATTACTGGATTATCTGGATTAGTATTACTATACAGAAAAGAGTATTAAAAAAAGATCTATACGAAAGTATAGATTTTTTTGGGATTTTAATACGTTAAACTTGACATTAAAACTAATGAAGAATAGAATAATTTTCATCAAAACGAAGGAAGGATTATTAGATTTTTATGAAAATCAAAAATTTAAACCTACATTTGGAAAATTTTAAGCCAAATGCCAAAAAATTAACTAGAGTTATACCAACTGCATTTTTAATTGCATCATTTGCATTAACTCCAGTAACTGCTCAAGCAGCAGTATCAAATGATGATATTTTAGGAGATGCTCAAGTTCAAGAAGACAGAACATCAATCAAAACAAACGACGGTGTTGAAATAGCTGAATATTTTGACGGATATGACTATTATGGATGTGCAACAGTATCACTAGAAGATATCGAAAAAGCAATCATAATGTCAGATGTATTAAATGCAGCTAATAATGGAAATCTAGAAGACATTAATACAACTAGAAATGAAGTAATGGGGTTAAACATATACGATCTATACAATGAATATCAAGCTGATTCAAATAGATTTGCTTATGCTCATCAACAAGAAAGATCAGCTATGGATGCTTACCTTACATTTAGTTCAAAGACAGTTGTTACTCATATTCAAGATGAATTATCAAATTTAGTCGCATCATTAATAACAGAACAAGGTCAACAAGTTACAATGTATCCAATTGTTATTATTAATAATAATGAAGTATCATGTATTGTAGGAATTAATGGTAATACTCAAAAAATAGTATTACATGGTGAAAAAGTAAATGAATTACAATACCAATGTAATGGATTAATGAGACACTATAATATAGCATTATGTAGTATAAATGGTATATCACAAAACTATGAAGATACATTTGCATATAATGGGGTAAGAAAATCAACTGGTGAATCAGTATGGCTATCATTAGAAAATCAAGGAATTAAAGAAGAACTAAGAACAGCAATAGCTAGTGCTAGAGAACTAGAAACAAGAGAAGCATTAGAATTAACTACTGAAGATCCATATGCTTATCGTTATTTATCTTATGAAGAAGCATTAGAATTACAAGGCCAAGGATTCTATGTACCAGATTTAAATCATGTTGTTGTACAAGATATAACAATTAATAGAGTTCCTAAAATGGAATACAATAAATAATTGATAAAGTAATTAAAATATTGTAATATAAAAACAAGGAGGGATAGATATGAAACATACAATATGTGACAATCTATCTCTTATTTTTATTAAATAGACTTATTATCTTTGGTAATAAGTCTTTTTTTGGAGGTATATATGAAATATAAAAGAGTACTACTAAAACTAAGTGGAGAATCACTAGCTGGTTCTAAAGGTACAGGTATTGATTTCGAAAAAGTACTAAATACCTGTAGTGAAATAAAAGAAATAACAGAAATGGGAGTAGAAGTAGCTATTGTTGTAGGTGGTGGAAACTTCTGGAGAGGAAGAAGCAACCAACAAATGGATAGATGTACATCTGATTACATCGGAATGCTTGGTACTACAATGAATGCACTAGCTATTGGAGATGCCTTTAAACAACTAGGTGTTGAAGTAAGAGTTCAAACAGGAGTAGAAATGCGCCAAATAGCAGAATACTACATTAAAGATAGAGCAATTAAACATTTAAATAATAAAAGAGTAGTAGTATTTGGTTGTGGAACCGGTTCACCTTTCTTCTCAACTGATACAGCAGCAGCTTTAAGAGCTAATGAAATTGGTGCTGATGTCTTACTAAAAGCTACTAATGTAGACGCTATATATGATAAAGACCCTAAAAAACATGATGATGCTAAAAAGATATCAGATATAACATATTTAGATGTTCTAAATAAAAAATTAAATGTTATGGATACAACAGCAACATCACTATGTATGGACAATGATTTGCCTATCATAGTATTTGATATAAACAAAAAAGGAAATCTTAAGAAAGTTATTGAAGGAAAGAAGATTGGTACATTAGTCCATAATGATTAATTTGTCAGAAAATCAATTTCATGGTAGTATATAGAACCAAGCGAGGTGAATACACATGAAAAGTGACAACCTATATAGCCAAATGATGGATGTTAAAAGTGATATTAAAAGAACTACAACATCTAGAAACCTTTATGCTACAGCTGGTACAGTTGCAACAGCAATGTCTATAATGGCATTAAGTCAAGCATTACAAGCTCAAAATTTAGTAGCATCTTTAGGTACTGGTAGCTTACTAGCTGCTGGTGCTACTATAAGTTTTTACAAATTTGATAAGAAAGTAGACGAATTAAGACAATTAAAAAGAGATCTTATCAATCTAAAACATAGTTATGATAGAGAAAGACTTACAGAGTCTCAAGTTTATCGTAAGAGAATTAGATCTAAAAAAGCTGCATAAGCTTTTTTTATTTGACATATCCAATTAAATTTTATATCATATTTTTGGCAAGAAAAAATACAATTATTGCCTTGAGGTGGAAATATGAATATAACTAATTTTATAAATAATAACAATTACAAACTACTTAATATAGCAAACTATAATGATGTAGATTACTATGTAGTAGATTTTGAAGACAATTACAAATTCTTTTATGAATTAAATAACGAAATAGTAGAATTATTTGATAAATTAATTCTTGATAAACTAAATACCTTATTACAACTAAGTAAGAGATAATATAATCTCTTTTTTTATGGAAAATTTGACTAGAAATATTCTTAAATATATAATATTAATCGAAATCGAGGGGGATTTTGAATGCATAAAATATATAAACTAAATGGGGAAGAAAGATATATCGACGATAATTCTAAAGTAGTTAAGTCTGAAGAAGCTAATTTAAGTAATAAAAAACTTAAAACATATGCTTTATATGCTGGTTTAATTTTAGTAATCGGTTTAAATGCTTATGGTGTTGGCAAATACTTACATGATACAGAACCTAAAAAGCCTGATTTTCAATCAGATTATGCTTATACTTTTGATATAAATGAAACTGAATGGTGTGAACCAATAGAAAACACTCAATACTTTGCTCCAGCAGGATATACATTAACTTGGATAGATGGTAAACCATATGCTGTAAAAGAAACAGAAAGTTATACATCAGTAATAACTATTACTAATGGAGAAGGTACTACAACATATGCTGCGCCTGAAGGATACAGACTAGAATATAGAGATGGTAAACCATATGCTGTTAAAACAAGTACAGAATATGCTGATGTAGTTACATCTACACAATATGTTGCTCCAGCAGGATACGTCCTAATTGGTGATAAATGTTTTAAACTTAACGAGACAGAAGAAAAAACAAAAGGAAGATAATTTAATAATTATCTTTTTTTATGTTAAAATGTTTGTGGTGATATCTATGTTAAGATTAGATAATATTAAAATATATGAAGACTTGTCTGAAGAAGAAGTAATATCTAAAGTATTAAAAAAGAATAAAATAGATTCTAAAGATATTATAGAAACTAATATAGTAAAAAAATCTATAGATGCTAGAGATAAAAGAAATGTTCATTATAACTATGCTATAGATATTAATGTTAAAGATGAATCTAAATATCCATCTTTAAAAAAAGTAAAAGAAATAGAAAAATACAAAATAAACAAAAAAAGAAATAGTGTTTATAATCCAATTATAGTAGGTTCAGGACCAGCCGGACTATTCTGTGCCATAACATTAGTTAAAAATGGTTATAAACCAATAATTATTGAACAAGGTTCTTCAGTAGATGAAAGATTAAAATATATTGAAGAATATAGAACAACTGGTCATCTAAATGAACTATGTAATGTCCAATTTGGAGAAGGTGGAGCAGGAACATTTTCAGATGGTAAATTAACTACAGGAGTTAATTCACCATTTATAAAAGATGTTTTAGATACATTCTATGAATTTGGAGCACCAAAAGAAATAACATATTTATCACATCCTCATATTGGAACAGATAACTTAATTAAAATATTAAAAAATATAAGAGAATATATAGAATCTAATGGTGGTAAGTATTACTTTAATACTAAATTACTTAATATTAAAAAAGAAGAATTAATTAGTATAGAGACAAATAATAAAGAATTTACAACAGATTGTTTAGTATTAGCTATAGGTCATAGTGCTAGAGACACTTATAAAATGTTATTAAATAATAATATGGAAATGGTTAGAAAGAACTTCTCAGTAGGAGTTCGTATAGAACATAAACAATCTATGATAAATGAATCTCAATATGGAACATTTACTAAATTACATTTACCACCTGCAGAATACAAACTTGCTTATCATAACGATGAAAGATCATGTTATACATTCTGCATGTGTCCGGGTGGAGAAGTAATAGCATCATCTTCTGAAAAAGAAGCAATTGTAACAAATGGTATGTCCGAATATAAAAGAGATAAAGAAAATGCAAATGCCGCCTTACTAGTAAATGTTTTAACTACAGACTTTACTGGTACTGATCCTTTATCTGGTATGTATTTTCAAGAAGAATTAGAACATAAAGCATATATTTTAGGTGGCTCTAATGGATATGCACCTATTCAAAGAGTAGAAGACTTTATTAATAATAAAAAAACATCATTTTTAGGCGAAATAAAGCCTTCTTATAAGCCAGGTTATACATTTTCCAATCTAAATGAAATACTACCTAATTATGTCTCAAATACCTTAAAAGAAGGAATTAAGTACTTTGATACTAAAATAAAAGGATTCGCTCATCCTGATGCTATACTTACAG
>Ga0310697_10003448_pt1 | contig 16047 bp, 14 predicted proteins | sample 172DNAGHGlowgp2_FD_203883 | JGI IMG/M metagenome (GOLD analysis project Ga0310697, IMG submission 203883) | Sheep rumen microbial communities from Palmerston North, Manawatu-Wanganui, New Zealand - 1728 DNA GHGlow gp2 (v2) (version 2) | ecosystem: Host-associated > Mammals > Digestive system >... | reverse complement strand
ACAATAGCAGCAATTGCTAATGTCCAAATACTATTAATAGTAAATCCTGGTGTAAAAAATGCTGTGATTCCAAGAACTATTGCAGAAACTATTAATCTTCCTATGATTTGCCAAGCAGTTCCTGTTCCACTATTTGCTTCATTTCCTTGAACACTTGCCATAAGTCATAACCTCCTTAGTTTTAAAAATTCATTAAGTCTAATTTTTTAAGGTTCTAAAAATATTATTCACAAAAAAATATTTATTTATACACAAAAAAATAGTATATAAAAGTTAAATTATGTAAAAAATAATTAAAGATAAAAATAAAAATGGAGGAATAAAAATTGTTAATTACATTTTTTAGAACAATCATACTCTACATAATTGTTTTGATTGTAATGAGGCTTATGGGGAAAAGGGAAATAGGACAATTACAACCTTTTGAACTTGCTATATCAATTATGATAGCTGATTTAGCAACAATTCCTATGACAGATACAGGAATACCAATATTCAATGGAATTATACCAATATTAGGACTTTTAGCGATGCATTTAATTATTTCAATTATAAATTTAAAAAGTATTAGAGGAAGAGAAATCATTTGTGGAAAGCCAAGTATTTTAATATATAGGGGGAAAATTAACGAAAAAGCATTAAAAAAAGAAAGGTTTACTATTAATGAATTAGAAGAGCGCCTTAGAGGAAATAATATTGTGAATTTGGGAGATGTAGAATATGCTATTCTTGAAACTAGTGGACAGATAACAGTGATTCAAAAGCCTGAAAAAAGAAATACAATACCAGAAGATTTTAATTTTTTACCAGAATATGAAGGAATACCATATGATTTAGTTGTTGATGGTAAAGTAATGTATAATAATTTGAAAATTTTAGGTAAAAATTATAATTGGTTAAAAAAACAGGTGGAAAAATTTGATATGAAACCAGAAGAAGCATTAGTGGTTACTTTTGATGGAAAAGGACAGATTTTTTGCCAAAAGAAAGGAGAAACTTAAAAATTGTGGAAAGAATTAATAATTTGTGGATTGATTATTTTTATGATTTGTATAGGTAATGTAATAACACAAAATTATACGAAAATAACTGTTGAACAACTTTCCAATGATCTTTCTGAAGTAAAAGGAGAATTATTAAAAATAAAGAATGAGGGGAATAATATTGAATTAGAAAAAAAGGTAGAAAAAATAAGAAATGATTGGGATAAAAGTCATAATAAATTAGCTTATTATATTGAACATAATGAACTTGAAAAAGTAGAAGATAATTTTACAGGTATGCAAAGTTATATAGAAACATTTCAATATGAAGATGCAATTAATCAGTTGGATAAAAGTGTATTTATTTTAAATCATATTCAAGAAAAATATGCATTTAGTTTAGAAAATGTATTTTAGTTCAATAAAGACAGACCTTTTTGCTTTTTTTTACCACTGGAAACACCACTTCAAATAAGACTGGGGAGGACATATCCATATTTTTTTTCTTTATGATTGATTGGAGTGAAAATTAGAAATTGTTTATTATTAGAATGAGGGATGTTCAGGGCAAAATCAATATATTTATTATTTTCATTTTATTCCTCGGTTCCTGACATAAGTTAAGAAATTCTAAAATTATTTTATGGCACCCTTTCACGTCAAGCGTGAACATTTTCCATAAAATAATTTTGAATTTCTAACCTTACTCTAGTCACATTCGGAATGGCAATTACAAATAATAAATATATTGATTTTGAACATGAAAGCGGCACATTCTAATAATTTACAATTTCTTTTTAAACGTAATGAACGATTAAAGAAAAAAAATATGGATATGCCTCCCAAGTTTTATTTGAAGTGGTGTTTCCAGTGGCAAAAAGATTGCCAAAAGGTTTGTACCTATTGGCAATCTTTTTTTGAAAGTTCTGCATATTTTTTTAATTTATTATAAACTAAATAATTTACTGTTCCAGCAGGGAAGCGACCATTATTATCTTTCTTTCCAGCAGGAACGCCAGTTAATACTTCAATTCCTTCTTCTATAGTAGAAATAGAATAAATATGAAATTTCTTATCTTTTACAGCGTTTATGATTTCGTCAGATAATTGAAGATTATCAACATTTTGAACTGGTATCATTACACCATGTGAACCATCCAAACCACGTTCTTTACAAACTTGATAATATCCTTCAATTTTTTCATTTACACCACCTATTGGTTGTATTTGACCCTTTTGATTTACAGATCCAGTAACAGCTATTGATTGATTTATAGGAATTTCAGATAAGCTAGATAGTAAGCCATATAACTCTGTACTAGAAGCACTATCTCCATCAACTCCATTATATAATTGTTCAAAACAAATACTTGCTGTTAAACATAAAGGCATATCTTGAGCAAACATTTCACCTAAATAACCTGACAAAATTAAGACTCCTTTAGAATGTGTAGGACCTGAAATTTCAACTTCTCTTTCAATATTGATAATTCCATCTTTTCCAGTGTATGTGTTAACAGTGATTTTAGCTGGTTTTCCAAATGTATAATCTCCTACAGTCATAACTGTTAAACCATTTATTTCACCAACTTTAGAACCTTCAGTATCAATTAAAAGAGTATTTTCTTTTATCATTTCTAGATATTTTTCATCATATTTTTTTACTCTTTCAGTTCTTTCTTTTAATGCTTTATCAATAAATTCCTTTGTTATAACTTTAGATTTAGAAAGTTTAGCCCAGGTAGCAGCCTCGCCAACTACTTGAATTAATCTATCAAATTTTGTAGAAACTTTATTTTTATTACCAGCTAATCTTGAACCATATTCTACTAATCTAGCCATAGCTGTTCTATCTAAATGTGGTAGATTTTCATGTTCACAAAATCCGTGTACTATTTGAGCTAATTTATTAAGGTTCTCATTAGTAATTTCGGCAGATTCTTCAAATTCTACTTTAATTTTAAATAATTTTCTGAATTCAGAATCCATATTTAAAAGCATATGATAAATTTGACTATCTCCAATTAATATAACTTTTAAATTTAAAGGAATAGGTTCAGGTTTTAATGAAATTAAAACCATAGATGAACGTTGTTCATTTTGCATTTCTATTCTTGTTTCTTTAACTCTAAGAGCTTTTTTTAATGATTCATAACATATTGGATTTGATAATAAATCTTTTGCTTGAAAAATAAGATATCCTCCATTTGCTTGTTGCAAAAGTCCTGATTTTAACATTGTGTGATCTGTTTTTAATGAACCATAATAATTTTCATATTCTAGTGTTCCAAAAATATTATGAAATGAATAATCTGAATCCATAATAACTGGAGCACCATGTGTATTTGAATTATCTACAAATAAATTTACACGATAGTTTAAACAAGGATCAGGTTTTTTTACAGCAGGAACACCTGGCTGAGTCTGTGGTTGATTGTTTGAATCTTCTAAAAATGCAGATATATTTTTTAAAATATCATTTTTTACATCTGTTAAAAACTTATTAATTTTTTTATTTCTTTTATATTTAGATTTTAAGTAATTAATATGGACATTTATAGTTAGTAAAGCCACATTTGATTGCCATTCTGAAATTTTCTTATCTGATTGACGTTCAATTTCTTTTATTTGACCAATTACCTGCATAATTAGTTCTTGAACTTTAACAGATTTTTCTTCATATTGTCTTTTTACATTTTCAGGTAATTTATCAAATTCTTCTTCTTCAATAGCTTTACCATCAACAATAGGCATCATATAAATTCCATTTTGTACAGCCTTTACTAGAAAATTATATTTTGATGCATTTTGATTTAGTTTATCTAATAAAGCAGAACGTTTATCTTCAAATTTTTGTTTTATTAATGCTTTTTCTTTATCAAAATCATCATTATTAAAGGTTTTTTTAATATCTTTTTTGATTTCTTTAATAAAACCATCCATTGATTCTCTAAATTCTTTACCTTGTCCTGCAGGTAGTTCAACACTAATTGGTTGATTTGGGTTTTCAAAATTATAAATATAACACCAATCAGAAGGAACTTTTTTCTTTGTAGCAATTTTATTTAAATAATTTTTTGTATACATTGTTTTTCCAACACCACTAGGACCTTCTAGATATAGGTTATATCCATTAACATCAACTTGTAAGCCAAATTCAAGAGCTTTAATACCGCGATCTTGACCAATTCCAGATTGTATTGATTCTAATTCTTCAGTTGTTTCAAAATTAAAAATATTAGGATTACAAGTCATTTTTAAATTTTTATAATTTATTTCATTTTTATTTTTCATTTGTTTCCTCCATTTTTATCATAGTATAACCAATTTTTATTTATTTTATATTAGTTAATAAAAAATGTAAAGAAGTATTAAAAAAAAAATTTAAAAAATGAAATACTTGCATTATTATATAAAAATATATATAATATATGATGATTTTATTAAAAAAAATAGACATATTAAGAAGGAGTAAATATGAGAGAGCCAATACATGATTTTATGAAATTTACAGATTTAAAAGATATGTTAGAAAAAACAGGTGAAAAATATGGTGATAAAACTGCATATGTTTTTAAAACTGAACAAGAGGGAAAATTCAGGGAAATTAAGCATAATGAATTTAGATATGATATAAAAAAATTCGGAACAGCATTATATAGTTTGGGATTAAAAGGAAAACGAATTGCTGTAATTTCTGAAAATAGATATGAATGGGGAGTAGTTTATTTATCAGTTGTAACAGGAGCATCTATTATTGTTCCTTTAGATAAGGCGCTTCCTGATAATGAAATTGAAAGTTTAATAATGCGTTCAGAGGTAGAAGCGATTGTATATTCAAAAAAATACAACTCAATTATGGAAAAAGTAAAATCTAATAATACATCAAATGTTAAATATTTTATATCTATGGATTTAGAAAAAAATGAAAATGATATATATTCTTTTAAGGGATTAATGGAAAAGGGAGAGAACTTATTAAATCAGGGTAATACAGAGTTTTCTGATGCTAAAATTAATCCAGATGAAATGGGTATAATTTTATTTACATCAGGAACAACAGCTGTTTCAAAAGCAGTTATGTTATCACATAAAAATATTTGTACAAATTTAATGGATATAGCAGCAGTAATAAAATTAACAGAAGAAGACAGATTATTATCTTTTTTACCATTACATCATACATTTGAATGCACAGTTGGTTTTTTATATCCAATTTCCAAAGGATGTTCAATTGCTTTTTGTGAAGGAATCAGACATATTGCAGAAAATGTAAAACAATATCAAGCTACAGCAATGATTTCTGTACCTGCATTATATGAAGCTATTTATAAAAAAATAATGAAGGGCATAGAAAAACAGGGTAAGTTAGAAAAGGTACAAAAAGGTATAAAAATATGTAATTTTTTATTAAAATTTGGGATAGATATTAGAAGAAAAATATTTAAAGATGTAATTGACAATTTAGGAGGAAAAGTAAGATTATTTGTAGCAGGAGGTGCTGCATTTGATCCTGAAGCTGAAAAAGGGTTTAATAATTTTGGAATAGAAACATTACAAGGATATGGACTTACAGAAAGTTCACCTGTAATAGCAGCAGAGGATGACAAATACCAAAGATTAGGCTCAATAGGAAAAGCTTTTCCAAGTTTAGAAGTAAAAATTGAAAATGTAAATGATGATGGAATAGGAGAATTACTTGTAAAAGGACCATCTATAATGCTTGGCTATTATAATAATGAAGAGGCAACAAAAGAAACATTAGAAAATGGATGGTTACATACAGGGGATTTGGCAAAAATTGATAAAGATGGATATATATTTATAACAGGTAGAAAGAAATTTGTTATTGTATTAAAAAATGGAAAAAATATTTTTCCAGAAGAATTAGAAACTTTAATTAATAAAATACCAGGAGTAAAAGAAAGTTTTGTATATGGAAAACCAGAAGAAGATGGAGATTATAAAATATGTTCAAAAATTGTATATGATAAAGAAATCATAAACGATATTTACGAATCTAAAAATGAAGAAGAATTGAAAGAATTAATTTGGAGTGAAATAAAAAAAGTAAACAAAACAATGCCAGCTTATAAATATATAAGGGAAATAACAATTACAGATAAAGAATTAATAAAAACAACAACACAAAAGATTAAGCGATTTGAAGAAATTAAAACCGTACTAAAATAAAATTGTAATATCAAGATAAAAACAATTGTAACATAATTGTAATATTTTTGTAACAAAAAAATAATAAAAAAATTAAAATAAAATCTTGTAGTTTAATGTAATTTAATGTATAATTATAAATGTAACGGTAAAGCAAATACGCGTAAGATGAAGGAGGTAATTTACAATGTCTAAATCTGGCATAGTAAATGTGAGAATGGTTATCACAGAAGAAAAAATGTTATCAAATATAGATAAAGTTCAAAAACTTATAAATCCAAAAAGTAAAAAACAAATAGTTCAATTAGAAGATGATACATATTTTAAGGATTTAGTAGAATCAATAAAAACATATTTAATAGAATATCCAAAAAAGAAAAATTTTCCATCAAGTGTATATAAAGCAGCTTATGGGTTAGTTGAGTATGCTACAAATCAATTTGAAGAAAATACAAAAAAAATTGAAGAATTGATTAGACAAAGAGAGCAAAATATAGTATCTGCAGGTGAATTAAAGGAACTTATGGAAGTAGTTGTCAACAAAGAAAAAGATTGGAAAGAACAAGTAAAAAATGCAGAAGAAAATTTTGCAGAGGATATAATAGAAACATTAAATATTGTAGGAAAAGCAAAAGGTACAAAATCACAAAATTATCAAGATGCTATAAAATTATTAAATGCTAGAATAAATAATTTAGAATCAAATTTACATATTGAAATAGATATGGAAAGAATAGAAGATAGATCAAAAGCATTAAGTTATATTGGAATTGAAATAGCAGATGCATTAAAGTCAATTCCAACACCAATGGAAGAAATCCAAACAACAACTGTAGAAGAAAATGAGGTTACTACAGATCAAACTGTTACAGTTCAACAAGAAGAACAACAATATACTGAAATGACTACTTTTGAAACTAAACCAACTTTATGGCAAAGAATTAAAAATAGTAAAGTAGTTAAAGCTATAAAAGCAATAACAAGAATGAGAATAGTATTTGATTATTCAGATGCACTTCCAGAAGGAAGAGGAGAAAATCAAAATTAATTATAATAAATAGGTAAATGGACGGGTTCATTATTTGAACTCGTTCTTATTGTTAACATTAAAATTTATTGAAAATACTTGCAATATTGTAAAAAATATGGTAGAATATTCATGCTTTGAATTAATATTCAAGTCTCTACTTACAGTAAATGTAGGTTAAAAATCCAAAGGGAGGTGAAAATAATGAATAAATACGAAAGTATTATCATTGTTAATCCAAATGTAGATGAGGCAGGATTAAAAGGATTAGAAGAAAAATTTACAGGATTAATCAATGAAAATGGAAAAGTTGAATCAGTAGAAAATATGGGTAAGAAAAAATTAGCTTATGAAATAAAAAAATTCAGTGAAGCTACATATTTACTATTTAACTTTGAAGCTAAACCAGCTTCTATAGCTGAACTTGAAAGAGTTTATAGAATTACAGATGATATAATAAAATTTATAGTTGTAAAAAAAGAAAGCTAAACTTTAAATAGCAAATAATAAATAAAGAAGGGGCCTTTATTTAAAGTAAGAAAGGTGATAAAAATGAATAAAGTAATTTTAATGGGAAGATTAACAAGAGATCCAGAAGTAAGATATACACAAACAAACAATACATTAGTTTCATCATTTAGTCTTGCAGTAAATAGAAGATTTGTAAGACAAGGTGAAGAAAGACAAGCAGATTTTGTAAATATAGTTGCATGGAGCAAACTAGGAGAATTTTGTAGTAAATATTTTAAAAAAGGTCAACAAGTAGGTGTTATTGGAAGAATTCAAACAAGAACTTGGGATGATGACCAAGGAACAAAACACTATGTAACTGAGGTTGTTGCAGAAGAAGCATATTTTGCAGATAGTAAAAGAGATGGAGAAACAGGAAATACATCTTTTGAAAATACATTTGGAACAACAACACCTGGTAGCATGGGTGCAGATTTTGAAGTATCTTCAAGTGATGATGACCTACCATTCTAAATTATAGATAAGGGGGAATTATAAAGATGGATAAGAAACAAAACAAGAGAAATAAAAATTATGATGATGACTATAATCCAAGATATAGAAAACAAAGAAAAAAAGTATGTGTATTATGCAGTGACAAAAACTTTGTTTTAGATTATAAAAATCCAGATCAATTAAAGAAATTTGTTAATGACAAAGGTAAAATATTACCTAGAAGAACAACTGGTGCTTGTAGCAAACATCAAAGAGATATTACAACTGCTGTAAAAAGAGCTAGACATATTGCAATTTTACCATATACACAAAACTAAAAAAAACCGCTAATATAGCGGTTTTTTTATTTAACAAATCTTATAATAAATTTATTGATTTTTGAATTGATTTAATATATAATGTATACAATAAAAATATGGAGGTATAAAATGATTATAAATAATGTATCAAGAACATTTAATGAATTTTTATTATTACCAAATTTAACAGATGAAAGATGTATACCTGAAAATGTAAATTTAAAAACACCATTGGTTAAATTTAAAAAAGGAGAAGAACCAGAGTTATCTGCAAATATTCCATTAGTTTCTGCAATTATGCAAGCTGTATCTGATGAAAAAATGGCAATTGCACTTGCAAGAGAAGGTGGATGTTCTTTTATATTTGGAGCACAAACAATAGAATCACAAGCACAAATGGTTAGAAATGTAAAAAAATATAAAGCAGGATTTATAGTAAGTGACTCTAATATTAAACCAAATTCAACAATTAAAGAATTAGTAGATTTAATAAATGAAACAGGTCATTCAACTGTAATGGTTACAGAGGATGGAACTCCTAATGGTAAATTTCTTGGTCTTGTAACAGATAAAGATTATAGAATAAGTAGAGTTTCATTGGATGATAAAATAGAAAAATATATGGTTAAAGCTGAAGAAATAGTACATGGAAAAAGAGGTATAAATTTAAGTGAAGCAAATGACATTATTTGGGATAATAAAATTAGTTGCCTTCCTATATTAGATGATGATGGAAATTTAGATAGTTTAGTATTTAGAAAAGATTATGAATCAGATAAAGCAAATCCAAATTCTTTATTAGATGTGAAAAAAAGATTTGTAGTTGGTGCTGGTATAAATACAAGAGATTATGAAGAAAGAGTTCCAGCACTTGTAGAAGCAGGAGTAGATATTCTTTGTATAGATTCATCTGATGGATATTCAGTTTGGCAAAAAAATACTATAGACTGGATAAGAAAAAAATATGGAAATAAAGTTAAAATTGGAGCTGGAAATATAGTAGATAAAGAAGGATTTAATTATTTAGCACAAGCAGGTGCTGATTTTATAAAAGTAGGTGTTGGTGGAGGATCAATTTGCATCACTCGTGAAACAAAGGGAATAGGACGTGGACAAGCAAGTGCATTATTTGATGTGGTTGAAGCTAGAAACGAATATTATAAAAACACTGGAATATATATACCTATATGTTCAGATGGAGGAATTGTACAAGACTATCATATTACATTAGCTTTAGCTATGGGTGCTGATTTTGTAATGATGGGTAGATATTTTGCAAGATTTGATGAGAGTCCTACAAGAAGACTTAAAATAAATGGAAACTTTGTTAAAGAATATTGGGGAGAAGGTTCTAATAGAGCAAGAAACTGGCAAAGATATGATATGGGAGGAAAAGTTATAAACAAATTATCTTTTGAAGAAGGTGTAGATTCATATATACCATATGCAGGGCCATTAAAGGAGAATGTTCAAATTACTATTAGTAAAATAAAATCAACAATGTGTAATTGTGGTTCAATAACATTAAATGAATTACATGAGAAAGCAAGATTAACAATGGTTTCAAATGCAAGCATTAAAGAAGGCGGAGCACATGATGTAATATTAAAAGAAATTCAACATCATTCATAAATAAAATATTTACAATTAATAAACAATATGCTATAATTTGAAATAATAAAAGAGGTGACAAATTTGAATCAAATATTAAGTGTAGAAAATACAAAAAAAAGAGAAAAGGCGAGAGGCTCTAGTGGATCTGTACCTATAGAAAAAATTGTTAAATTTTTTGCAGTGACATTATTAATATTTGGAGTATTAATGTTAAGTAGTGGTTCATATTCAATGTATAATATATCTAAATCAAAAAATAAAGAAAATAAACCAGAAATATTCGTAGAAGATACTTCTGAAAAAACAATTACATTAAATATTACTCACAATGCAGCATTAGAAAAGGTTACTTATTATTGGAATAACGATATTCCAACTGAACTAAATCCAAATAGAAGTAAAAAGGTTGAGCAAGTAATTGAATTACCAGCAGGTGATAATGTTTTAAATGTATATGCTTTAGACATTTATGGAAAAGAATCTAGATATCAAAAACAATACACTTTATTGGGTGATATTAATATAGTAATAGAAAAAGAAGAAAAAGATGTAAAAGTAAGTGTAACTGGAAAAGATAAAATTTCTTATATAACATATAGATGGGATAATGAAGAAGAAACTAGAATAGATGTTAATAAAACTCAAACAGAAGAGGTTATAGAAGCACCAAAAGGTTCACATACGTTAACTGTAATAGCTGTAGATGAAAATAATAATACAGAAGAAAAAGAGCAAGAAGTTAAAGTTGTAACAAAACCAAAATTAGATGTAACAAAAGATGATTCAGGTAATTTTGTTATAAAAGCATCAGATGAAGAAGGGCTAAAAAGAGTTGAATTTATAATTAACGAAACTGACAAGAAAAGTTTAGATCTTGATAAGGTATATTCATTAGAAGAAAGAAAAGAATTTGAATTTGCTTTTCCACTAAATGATGGAGAAAACAATATTCAAGTAAAAGTATATAATGAAAGCGGAGTAAGCGAAACAAAGCAAGAAAAATTTAATAAATAGAAAAAGGCGAATTTAGGTTTACTAATAATAATAGTTTTAGAAAATCTAATTTCGCCAAATTTATGAAAAGAGGAAAAAATGAAAAATCTATTTTTGGAATTATTAACTTATTTTATAATATATTCTTTTTTTGGTTGGGTTATGGAATCTATTGTTAGATCCATATCTGAAAAAAGAATTATTAATACAGGTTTTTTAAAAGGACCAGTTTGCCCAATTTATGGAATTGGAGCAATTATTATGTTTTTATTTTTAAATAGATTTGAAGATAGATTAATTTTATTATTTTTTATATCAATTATTATTTTAACATTATGGGAATATATTGTAGGTTTTCTATTAGAAAAAACTTTTAATATGAAATATTGGGATTATTCTGACCAAAAGTTTAATTATAAAGGAAGAATATGTCTAGTAAATTCAATATGTTGGGGAATTTTAGGGGTTGTTTTTGTTAAATTTATTCATCCATTTGTAGAATCTGTTATTACAAAAATAGACGTAAAATTAGTATATTTAATTTTTCTAATTTTAGGATTAGTAATGATGATAGATTTTATATCTACAGTTGTTAAAATTAAAAATATAAAAGAAACACTAGATAAAATAGAAAAAATAAATAAAGAAATAATAGAAAAATTAAAAGAGTTGAGAAAATTAAAAAAAGAAACAAAAGAAGAAGAGGAAAAACGTACTATTACTGAAAGTACTATTGAAATAATTGAGGAATTAAAGAAAAAACGTAATCGTATAACTCATAGATTATATAAAAATGTATATAGATTAAAAAAGGCATTTCCAACAATTAATACAAAAGAAATTACAGAAATCTTAAGTAAAAAAATAGATATTAAAAAAAATAAGAAAAAAACACTTGAAAATAAATAACTCTTTTAATATAATAAATTTATAATAAAAATAAGGGAGTATAAATATGGTACAAGAAATATATATTATAGATGATGATGATTCTTCAATATGGATTTTTAGAGAATTGTTTAAAGATGATCCAGAATATAAATTTATTAGTGTGAAAACAGAACAAATTGATATAGCATTAAAAAATATACCATTTTTAATAGTAATAAATGAAGATGCAATAGATAGAAATGTTATTGATTTATGTAAAAAAATTCGAAAAGACGAAGATAATACCATAACACCAGTAATTGTTGTATCATCAAAAAGTAGCAAAAATCATAGAGTGAAAATTCTTCAAGAATCTGTTGAATACTTTATAAAAAAACCAGTAGATGAAGAATATTTATATTATACAGTAAAAAATTTAAATAGATTAATGGCAAGTAATAGAAGAGTTAGTCCATTAACTGGATTACCAGGTAATGTACAAATACATGCAGAATTAAAGAAAAGATTATTAAGACAAGAGCCATTTTCAGTATTATATTTAGATTTAGATAATTTTAAAGCTTATAATGATGTTTATGGTTTTCTAAAAGGAGACGAAATAATTGAGTTTACAGCAGAAACAATATCAAAATATGTAAACAATGAAAAATATGAAAATACTTTTGTTGGTCATATTGGAGGAGACGATTTTGTTGCAATTATTCCTGGTACTGAGTGTGAAAAATTATGTCAAGATATGATTTCTTATTTTGATAAAAATGTAAAAAGTTTTTTTACAGAAGAAGACCAGAAAAAAGGCTATATTGAAGTTGAAAATAGAAAAGGAATTATAGAACAATTTCCTTTAACTTCACTGTCTATTGGTGTTGTTGTTGCTGATGTTCAAAGATTTCATAATATATTAGAAATAGGTGAAGTTGGAGCACAAGTTAAACACTCAGCTAAATCTATCATGGGAAGTAGTTATAGTATAGATAAAAGAAAACATTAAAGAAAAGAAACCCTATTTGCAAAAGCAAATAGGGTTTTTATTTTGGAATAAATTGTATAAAGGTTTAATATCTTATTATTATAATAAATATTAAATTAACTATATAAAATTGTTAAGTAATTTATATAGTTAATAAGATGAATAAATAGGAAAGGAATAGTTTAATGTTAGTAATTAATCAAAAAAGATTAAAAATCATATTTAGTTGTGTTTTAATAGCGTTATTTGTTTTTTCATTTCAAATAGCTAATAACCAAATGAATGATAAAAATGAAACGGTTACTACAACTGCGACTCCAGTTTCAGGAAAAACTGTTGTTTTAGATGCAGGACATGGTAAACCAGATGAGGGTGCGGAATCTAGCTCTGGAACAACAGAAGCAGAAACAAATTTAAAAATCACTTTAAAGGTACAAAATTTATTAGAACAAAGTGGGTGTACAGTAATTTTAACACGATCAGATGAAAATGCAATTTATGATTTAGATTCAAATACTTTAAAACAGAAAAAGATTTCAGATATAAGAAATAGAGTAAAAATAGGAAATGAAAGTTCAGCAGATATTTTTGTTTCTATACATTTAAACAAAATACCTGAAAGTCAATATTATGGTTGGCAATGTTTTTTTAAACCTAAAGATGAAAATAGTATTAAACTTGCAAAAAGTATACAAGAAAATTTAAATAAATCAATTCAAAAGGAAAATACAAGAGTACCAATGAAGTTAGATACAGTTTATATTATGAAACATGTAGAAATACCAATTTCAATTGTTGAATGTGGTTTTTTATCTAATCCAGAAGAAGAAAAGCAATTATTAGATGACAATTACCAGAATAAGCTTGCTTGGGGAATTTATAATGGAATAATTCAGTATTTTTATGAATAGATAAAAAAAACTTGACTTTAGATAAATAAACGTATATACTGTAAATGTAAGAAAACCAAGGAGGAAATTAAAATGAAAAAAAATCAAATAGACAATTTAGTAGATGAAAATGATTATAACCATACAAAGAAAAATAATAATTTACCTAGAAAATCAAATAAAAAGCATAAATTCAGATTGAAATTTGCTGCAATATTAGCTGCAATTGGTCTAACAGGATTAGCAACTGCAATATCTGGAGCAAAAGATAAAACACTACCAAAAGCTAATATAATAGAAGAAGAAATAGGTAATCACGAAACAGGAGAAAATAGCAACAGAGAAGAATTTATAAATAGCTTATCTTATGATACTTCTATAAGTAAGGAAGAAGAAGAAGTTAATTCTTTAGAAACAAAAGAAGATGTTTTAAAATTTTTAAAAAATGAGTATATTGAAAAATATGAACAAATGACTGGAGATAAAGATTTAACAACAGATGATATAAAAATTATAGCATCATACCAAAATTATCTATATTCAAATGAAGAAGAAATAGTAACACATGGTGCAAATCCAGACCAACTAAGAAATCAATTAGAACAATATGGAAACTATAGTGTTATAAATGATTGTGAAGTATTTCAAGTAAAAGATCAAGATGATAAAACAATAGATGCTGCAACATATATAAATGGTAATTTAGAATATGTTGTACCAGGAGATAATTATGAAGAAATGAAAAACAATAATTCAGTACTTGTTGAATTAGGTGATGTAATACCTAAGGGATTACAATATTATGAAAATGTAGAAAATGGTAAAGATGATACAAGTTATGCTATGACAAAAAGAAGTTTTATAAATGCATTAGAAGAAAATCAAAAAGAGCAAGCAAATAATGTTGAAATTGAAAATGATGATATAGAAAGAAGTTAAAAATTTAAAAGTATAAAATTCCACTTTTTGCAAACAATATGTGTAAAACATATTTTGCAAGGAGTGGAATTTTTTTTGAAAACAGGAAAAATATTAAAATTAAATGGAAGTTCATTAAGTAAAGAACAATTATGTAGTCATTTACAAAAAATTGCATCTGATCACAATTTAGTAAATAAATCACAAAAAGAAACATATCCAATACCACATATGTTAGAAAGTTTTAAAGTTATACAACAAGTGTATAATTTATTAAATGAACATCTTAAACTTGGAATAAGTATACATCCAGCAGGAGAATGGTTATTAGATAATTTATATATAATAGAAGAAACTGTAAAACAAATAGAAAAAGAATTAACATTAAAAAAATATACCAATTTTTTAGGATTAGGAAATGGACAATATAAAGGATTTGCAAGGATATATGTATTAGCATCGGAAATAGCAAGTTTTACAGATAATAAAATTGAAAGAAAAGATTTAGAAAATTATTTAGCAAGTTACCAAACAAAAAAAACGTTAAGTATGGAGGAAATATGGAATATAGGTTTATTTATAGAAATAGCAATTATTGAAAATATTAGAGAAGTTTGTGAAAGAATATATACAGCACAAATGCAAAAATATAAAGCAGAAAACATTGTAGAAAGATTGGTAGAAAATAAACCAAGGCAAGATTTAATATTTAAAAATTCTATAAGAACAAAAAATAGATTTGAGGATATGCAATATCCATTTATAGAATATATGTCCTATATTTTAAAAAGGTATGGAAAAAAAGGATATAGCTATTTAAATGCATTAGAGGAGACAGTAGAGCTTACAGGAACAACAGTATCTGATGTGATAAAAAAAGAACATTTTGATATAGCAGTTAGAAAAGTTTTAATTGGAAACAGTATTACAAGTATAAAGAAAATTCAGAGAATTAATTTTCTAGAAGTATTTGAAAAAGTAAATGGAGTAGAAGAGTTACTAAAAAAAGATCCAAGTGGAATTTATAGTAAAATGGATATTAAGACAAAAGAGTATTATAGAAATAGAATTAAAGAAATATCTAAAAAAACAAAAATATCTGAGATATATATAGCAAGAAAACTTTTAGAATTAGCACAAACAAAGTCAAACACAACAAAAAAATCTCATATTGGTTATTATTTAATAGATAAAGGAGAAAATGAACTTTATAAAATTTTAAATTATCAAAAAAAAGAGCCTATCAATATAAAATTTAAAACACAGTTATATATTTCTATAATTTCAATTTTTAGTATTCTTATTTCTGCTTTTATTAGTAGTT
>Ga0310697_10003445_pt1 | contig 16049 bp, 10 predicted proteins | sample 172DNAGHGlowgp2_FD_203883 | JGI IMG/M metagenome (GOLD analysis project Ga0310697, IMG submission 203883) | Sheep rumen microbial communities from Palmerston North, Manawatu-Wanganui, New Zealand - 1728 DNA GHGlow gp2 (v2) (version 2) | ecosystem: Host-associated > Mammals > Digestive system >... | reverse complement strand
TGGCCAATGAAGTCAAAGTTGGGAAAAACGAATCCATAGACAGTGCTCTCCGCCGCTTTAAGCGTACCTGTCAAAAGGCGGGCACGCTCGCCGAAGTTCGCAAGCGTGAACATTACGAAAAGCCGAGTGTACGCCGCAAGAAAAAATCAGAGGCGGCTCGCAAGCGGAAGTATCGTTAATCCTTATCGACAAATAAAAAAGGCCGCTGTCTTCCTTGCGGATTGACGGCGGTTTTTTTCATGAAAAGAAATTTTTTTCTAACCCGCGTTTAACAATCGTAATTGATAATGCGCTTTGATTGACAAAGGAAAGGAGCTTTGCATGCAATATGCCTGAAAATAAAGCCGCACCGCCCCCGGATCGGACAGGGATAATTTCGCTAATAAAAGTTCTGCAACATTTCGGAGTAAAAGACTTGCAGAAAATCTACGAAAAAAATCCCGAAACTGATAAACAGCTAGAATGGGGCAAGCTACAAAAGATAGCGAAAAAGTACAATATTAGCAGTACGGTAATTCACCCGACGGTTGATGAAATGCGCGAGATTGAATATCCCGCAATAGCTAAGATGAATGACGGCGGTTATATCGCTGTCGGTAGTATGAACGACGAAGTTATTCTGGCAATCGACCCGCGGGAAAATAAGCCAAAAGCTATCCCCATTAAACAATTTTTGGAGAGCTGGTCAAATGAACTTCTGATTTTTTCGGCGGAGTTCAGTTGGACTTATATCAAGAAACAATATAATCTCGATTGGTTCTTGAAAGTCATCTTGCGTTACAAAAAGCCGCTCGGCGAAATGCTTACGGCGTCGTTCTTCCTTCAAATTATGGGAATTGTTTTCCCGCTCATAACTCAGGTCATCATTGATAAAGTTATCGGCAATAACGGTTTGTCGACGCTGACGGTTATTGGCTATAGCATGGTCGCATTCTTCACTATGCAAGCACTTTTAACTGGTTTGAAAACTTATATCCTCAACCATACAACCAATAAGCTCGACGCGATTTTAGGTACGCGCCTATTCCGTCACCTAATATCTTTGCCGTTGCCTTACTATGAAAATCGGCGCGTCGGTGAATTGCTAATGCGTGTCGACGCTTTAAGCCACGTTCGCGAATTTTTCACTGGCTCCGGTTTAATGTCAGTGCTCGACGCATTCTTTTCAATCGTCTTTATCGCGTTTATGTTCTGGTACTCGGTGCCGCTGACGTTAATCGCGCTTTTGACAATTCCGCTTTACTTGCTTCAACTTTGGGCGTTGCCGATTATCAGAGGTAAACTCGGCGGCATTTGGCGCGCTAGGGCGGCAAGTCAATCCTTCTTAGTCGAATCAATCACGAACATTGAAACGGTCAAAGCGTTGGCGGTCGAACCCCAATTCGTCAACAGATGGGAAAATCTTATAGCGCGTTATGTCCGCACAATGTTTGAAATGCAAAAGTTCCGCCTGTTTATCAGCACGTTCAGAGCCATTATCGAAGCGTCAATAACAATGGCGATTCTGTGGTACGGCGGTCGCATGGTCATGAATGGCGAATTTACACTCGGTCAATTAATCGCGTTCCAAATGATTTCGCGTCAAGCCCTCGGTCCTTTGTCGAATCTTTTGATGATGTGGTGGCATATCATCATGCTCAAATTCTCGCTTAGAATTATCGGAGACATTTTGAATACGCCAATGGAACCCGTTGTTCATGAAATGGGCAAGCGCGGACAAGATCGCGTCGACGGCGCAATTAATATTAGCGGCGTCAATTTCCGATACCGCGTTGATTTACCACTGGTCTTGAAAAATATAAATCTAACGGTCAGTCCTGGTGAAAAAGTCGGTATTGTCGGGCGTTCAGGTTCCGGTAAGTCCACTTTGACTAACCTTGTGCAAAATCTTTACATTCCTGAAGAAGGAAATATCGTTATCGGCGGTATCAACACTCGCGAAGCAAATCTTTCTTGGTTGCGCGACCAAATCGGCGTTGTCATGCAAGAAAATTACTTGTTTAACTCCAGCGTTCGCGATAACATTGCGATAAGCCGCCCGACTGCGACTATGGATGAAATTATTCGTGCGGCGCGACTTGCCGGAGCGCATGATTTCATTTTGGAACTTAAAGAAGGTTACGATACCAAAGTTGGCGAACGCGGCGATTCACTTTCGGGCGGTCAACGTCAGCGCGTCGCGATTGCGCGTGCTCTTTTGGCAAATCCGCCGATACTTATTTTCGACGAAGCAACTTCCGCACTTGACTACGAATCCGAGAGGGTTATTTTCAACAACATGGAAGCAATCGGGGCGCATAGAACTATGCTTATCATTGCGCACAGATTAAGCGCGGTGCGGCGTTGCGATAAAATCATTGTCATTGACAGAGGCGAGATTGTCGAGAGCGGCTCGCACGATCAGTTAATGAAACTCGGTGGGCTTTATCGTTATCTTTACGATCAGCAAGAAAGCAGAGGGTAGAAGAGATGAAAAAAAAGTTTAAAGCCTTTTTCCAATGGCTTCTCCACGGCGAAGAACGTGAGAAGGAAACAGAATTCTTGCCGGCGATACTCGAAGTAACGGAAACACCACCGTCGCCGACAGGTCGGCTCGTAATGTGGTCGGTCTTATTATTAGTTGTCGTGGCGTTGACTTGGTCATTTTTAGGACATATCAACGAAGTCGCGGTAGCAGCAGGCAAAGTCATTCCGTCTGGACAAATTAAAACCGTTCAAGTCAAGAATAAAGGCATAGTCAAAGAAATTAACGTTGAGGAAGGGCAAATGGTTCAGGAAGGCGACGTTCTCGTTGTCCTCGACCCGACGACGACTTCAGCCGATTATGATAGCTTGAGAAAACGCGCCGCTTATTACAAATTGGATATTCAGCGTTTGACTGCCGAGCTTACTCAGCAACCTTTCGTTCCCGAAGAAGACCCCGACCTTGAGGCGCACGACTTAGCGGCGGAAATGGCTCTTTATCAAAGCAGAACTTCCGATTACAAGACGCAACGTCAAAGTCGCGTGGACGTTATCGAACAAAAAATAGCCAGACTTCAAGCAACTCAAGCGACTTATGAAAAATACGCCGACGTTTTGGCTATCGAACAGGAAAAAGAAACGCGCCTTATCGAACTTAGCGAGCAAAATGCAATTTCCGAATTCCAACTGCTTGAACAGCAAAGCCGCACAATCGAATATGCTAAAAACGCGCAGTCGGAGCTTGATTCTCTTAACAGTATCAAAGCTGAAATCGCCGAAGCTCAACAAAATCTTGCCAACGTCGACGCTTCTTATCACAAAGATATTATGACGGCTCTTGTTGAAGCGAAGAAAGAATATTACACCGTCACCGAAGCGATTAAAAAGGCGGAAGAAGATTCGCGCATGGCGATAATTTACGCGCCGATTAGTGGTCGCGTTTATAACTTGAATATTCACACGCTCGGCGGTATCGTCACTGACGCGCAACCTTTAATGCAAATCGTCCCCGAAGATGCTAAGCTCGAATTTGAAGTTTACGCGGATAACAAGGACATTGGTTTTGTTAAAGTTGGGCAAGAAGCCGAAGTCAAGGTTGAAACTTTTAATTTCCAAAAGTTCGGCATGTACAAGGCGGAAGTTCAAGAGATTAGCGCGGACGCCGTCAATGAGCCTACCGACCAACAAAAGCACATGAAATATAAACTCCTGCTCGACCCGACTAGCAATGACATTAACGTTTACGGCGAACCGGCTAAGCTCGAAGTCGGTATGAACGTCAGCGCGGAAATTAAAATCAAGGAAAAGCGTATCATTGACTTTTTCCTCGACCCGTTCCGCCGCTATACGTCCGAAGCTTTAAGGGAGCGTTGATTTATGGCGGAAAATAACAATCGAACTCCCGACGATAAAAATTTGGTGCCTTCTAAAGGTCAGGCTCCGCAAAAATCGGGCGGGCAAGCTCTGGGCAAAATTACGCCTAAAAAAGTTCCGCTCGATAAAGCTAAGGCAGGTCAGCTAGATACCGAAGTTAAGCCCGAAGATGGCGGCGTCGTCAACGGCATTGATACCGGGCTTGCTTGCCTTGTCGCCATTGCCAAATATTACAATATCCCCGCTGATTATCGCCAACTTGAGCGCGCCTACGTCTTGAAAGAGGGTAGCGTTGATTTTACGACGCTTGTCAGAGCGGCTCGCGAATTGAAGTTGAAAGCGCGTAAATACGATGGCTTGAAGGAAGAGGATTTAGACCGGCTTGTCTATCCGGTTTTAATCAAGCTACATTCGGGCAGGAGCGTTGTCATTACGACAATTCGCGAAGGCAAAATTTATGTAATGGACCCGGCGTTTTCGCAACAGCCCGTTCAAATTGACCGCTACAAACTCCTAATGGATTGGACAGGCGACGCGATTCTTTTTACACGCCGCTACGAACTCGACAAAAAGAAAAGTAAATTCGGCTTTAAGTGGTTCATTCCAGTTTTATCGAAGTATATACCATTTTTGCGCAGTGTTCTGTTCATGTCGCTACTTTTACAACTTTTGGGCTTAGCGTCGCCATTTTTCACACAGAACATTATTGATAAAGTTTTGGTGCACCGCGCCGCCGACGCCTTAGACATTTTAGTTTTGGGCATGGTTATCTGCACGCTTTTTCAAAACTGGATGCTAGGCTTGCGCACGTATCTTTTCGCCAACATTACCAGCAAAATGGACGTTGCATTGAGTTCGCGCTTGTATAAAAATATAACTGCATTGCCTGTAAGTTACTTCCAAAAATGGCAAGTCGGCGACGTCGTTTCGCGTACGGGCGAGCTTGAAACGTTGCGCTCATTCATGACGGGCAACAGCTTGACGATTATTCTTGATATTGTCTTTGCTGTCGTTTACTTCGCGGTTATGTTCCTCTACTACAGCCGAATTTTAAGTATAATTGTTTTGGTAATGATTCCGGCGTTTGTCGTTTTAAATCTGATTGTCGCGCCGATTTTCAAACGCTTGATTAACGACCAATTTTTAATCGGTGCTGAAAGTCGCTCCTTCCTGATTGAGACGATAACGGGCATTAACACGGTCAAGGCGTCGAGCGTCGAAAATAATTTTATTCACCGTTACGAGGAAATACTTGCGCGTTTCGTCAAGGCGTCTCTCGACGTTGTAAACCTAGCTAACGTTGCCAATACAATCGCGTCATTTTTCTTCAGCATATTTAACCTTGTTATTTTGTGGGTTGGTGCTTACTACGTCATGGAAGGCGAGATAAGCGTTGGCGAATTAATCGCGTTCCAGATGATTGCGGGGCAGTTGATTTCGCCGATAATGCGTTTAATCAATCAGTGGCGTGAATTCCAGCAAATTCGCGTTTCAATGGAAAGGCTTTCGGACATTATGGACGAAGACACCGAGCCGACGTTCAACCCTTCGCGCACGACGTTACCGGCTTTGCGCGGCGACATTGCGCTTGAGAAGTTAGCGTTCAGCTACACTGAAGAAGGCGGCAAAGTTCTTGAAAATATCAACATAAGAATTCCGGCGGGCATGAAGGTCGGAATTGTCGGAAGGTCGGGAAGTGGCAAGTCAACTTTGACTAAATTAATTCAGCGACTTTATTTGCCCGATACCGGACGTATTTTGATTGACGGCGTTGACATTGCGCAAGTTGAGCCGGCGTGGCTACGTCGACAAATTGGCGTTGTTTTGCAGGACAGCAAACTTTTCAGCGGCACGATTGAAGAAAATATCCGCATTGCCTGCCCAAATGCGACGCATGAAGAAGTTGTCGAGGCGGCGAAACTGGCGGGCGCAGATGAATTCGTCAGCCAATTACAGCACGGTTACGAAACTTTCGTTGGTGAGCGCGGCTCTTTACTTAGCGGCGGTCAACGTCAAAGGATTGCGATTGCTCGCGCTTTGCTTTCTAACCCGCGCATTTTGATTTTCGACGAAGCAACTTCCGCGCTTGATTACGAGTCGGAAAATATTATTATGAATAACATTGAGCAGATTTCCGAGGGGCGCACGATGTTGATGATAGCTCACCGCTTGTCGACTGTTCGTGATTGCGACGCAATTATTGTTATCGACAGAGGGCGCATTATCGAGGCTGGCTCGCACGATGAATTGATGAAGCAAAACGGCGTTTACGCTAAACTTCATCAAGCACAAATGGCATAAAGGCAATTAGGAATTAGGAATTAGGAATTAGGAATTTAAGGAGAGATTTTTACCGTGAATATTTTTATTCTGCACCCGTCCTTCCCCGCGCAGTACTTGAACATTGCGCCCTATCTCGCGAACAATCCGGAGAATAATGTTTTCTTCCTCTCGAAGGAGAATTCTATCAACGCGCAACTTAGAGGCGTGACGCTCGCACTTTATCCCAAACCCGATGAAAAAACCGAGGAGTGGATTAAAACTTGCGGACCGTTGCGCCCTGCTGCTGAAGCGGTCGTCGAAGGGCAAGCCGTTCTTCGCGCTATGGATTGGCTCGCCAAAGAAAAAAATGTTAAGCCCGACGTTATAATCGGTCATACGGGCTGGGGCTCAACGCTTTACTGCAAAGACATGTATCCGAACGTCCCGATTATGGGCTATTTCGAGTGGTATTACCGCGTTGAAGATAGCGATTGTTATTGGTGGCCGGACGAAATTCCGCAAATGGGCAATCGCATTTCAATTCGCACGCGCAACGCTCATCATCTAATGAATTTGGAACTTTGCGACGCGGGCATTGCTCCGACTAAGTGGCAGTATTCCCAATTTCCAGAAGAATACAAGCCGAAAATCCATGTAATTCACGAAGGCATTGATACCCGTTTTTGTTCGCCCGACCCAAGCGGCAAACGTCCGGGGCTTGTGCTTGAAGATGTTCAACTTAACTTGCCTGAAGGCACAGAGATTATAACTTATGTTGCCCGCGGCTTTGAAATTTATCGCGGCTTTCCGTACTTCATGGACGCAATCCGCCACGTGTTAGCGCGTCGCCCGAATACGCATGTTGTAGTTGTCGGCAAGGACAGAATTTGTTACGGCGCACAACTCAAGGACACGACTTATCTTAAGGAAGAAGAGAAAAAAGGCGGCTATCCTACTGACCGCGTTCACTTTGTCGGCTTGCGCAATCGCGGCGACTATCAGAAAATTTTGCGGGCGTCAAGTTGTCATGTTTATTTAACTCGTCCGTTCGTGCTTAGCTGGTCTTTCCTTGAGGCAATGAGTTTTGCTTGTCCTATGGTCGGTTCCAAAACGCCGCCGGTTGAAGAGGTTATGGAAGACAACGTAAACGGTTTGCTTGCTGAATTCCGTTCGCCCTATCACATTGCTCGCAAGATTGAGGAGCAACTTGACAATCCCGAACGCGCTAAGAAACTCGGCTTAGCGGCTCGCGAAACTATCCTTGAACGTTTCGAGCTTATGAAGTGCATGCAGGCGCAGGAAGATTTAATGTATAGTTTAGTTCGTTGAGGATACGGCGATGACCTTTGAAACGTTTATCCCTGCGCGGTCGAAGAGCGTCCTTGAACTTATCGGCGACGCCCCCGATGATTTTGAGTCGTCGCGAAGAAATTTCCAAGAGATTCAGCCCGATTGCAAATACATAGTTGCTGAAGATTGTACGAAAGTCAAAGGACCATTCGACACAATTTTAGTTCAGAGTTCATTAATCGGGACGCTAAGACCGAAAAAACTTGTCAAGACGATAAAAAAAATCGCCGAACTTCTCAACGACGACGGCACACTAATTTTCACGCTGGACAATATCGGGCACGCAGAAAATCTTGACGCGATTTTAGAAGGCAAGCCGCCAATATTCCGCGTGACGTTGACGCAAGAAGAATTGAGCAATGCGATTGAAGATGCTGGCTTAAATGTTCTGCGCTCACTAAATGCAGGGCGCGGCGTCCAAGTCAGACGGCAACTAGCCGAATTAACTAAAACTGAAATGGCAGTTTTCGTTTACATTATGACGGCGTGCAAGAACGAGCCGCCGAAAAAAACGCTGATTCAAACGCTTATTGGCGAATCAACGGTTTGTGCGCCGCTCCGCGTTCATATGCCCAACGCTTTTTTCATGGCAAATCCAAATGTCTTTATCGTGGCGTCGCCGGTCGGCAAGCCCTATAAACTTTATGACCAAGAGCAATTCGACGAGCGCATTTTTATCAATCAGCGCATGTGTTTCCCGTCGTTCGCGGTCGGTCTGGATTTCTTTAACATTTTGCGCAAGAAAGGAATTCTATTTATCTCGGAAATGGACGACAACCCGATTCTCTGGGAAGACGATTACAAAAAAACGGCGTGGATAAATTTCCGTTCAGTCCATGCGATTCAGACTTCGACGCCTTATCTTGCAAACTTGCTGAGCGAGTTTAATCCGCACGTCAAAATTTTTGCTAATCAACTTAGACGCTTACCGCCGCCGCGCAATTTCGATGAAGAATTCAAAGGCAAGCGGCAGACGACAATATTTTTCGGCGCGTTAAATCGTGACGGGGATTTTATGGAGCTTGTCCCGATTTTAAATCGTTTCGCTAAGCAGTATGGGAATAAATTAGCGTTTAAGATTTTGGCGCGAGAAAATTTGTTTAACGCGCTGGAGACGGAAAACAAAACTTATGTCGGCGACTTAAAGCAATGGGACGGGCAATTTATTCCCTATGAAGACTACGAAGCGGCGATTCGCAGTTCAGATATTGCGCTTTTGCCACTTAGGGATAATGAATTCAATCGGGCGAAGTCGGATTTAAAATTCATTGAGAGCGCGGCAAATGGCGCGGTCGCTTTGGCGTCGCCGGTCGTTTATTCTAGCGTTATTGAAGACGGCAAGACAGGCTTTATCTATCGCAACGGGCGCGAATTTATCAACAAGCTAAATCTTCTGATTCGGAATAAAAATTTGCGGCGCAAAGTTGCTGAAGAGGCTTATTCCTACGTCCGCCACGAAAGATTGATGAGTCAGCATTACGAGGAGCGGCTTGATTGGTATCGCGAACTTTTAGCGCGGTTGCCGGAACTCACTGCCGAAGCGGAAAGACGTATCGCAAAATTTATTCCGCAGTTTAACGACGAAATTGCACAATTCAGAGCGCGTTTTTCTAGGAATCCTCAAGAACGCTCAAATCAAATTGAAAGGAATTTAACTCAAGGCGCAGAAATAATTATCCCAAGATGAAGAATTTTCACGGGGGTGATGAAAATGTCGGAAGTTCAAATTTTCGGCGGCGCAAGTTCAGCTATTATGATGCTGGCGTATTCTGCAATGACGATAATAGCTGTGCTAGGAATTTTCGTCGTGCTGTACCTTAGCAACTCGAAAAACTCTAAAAAAAATGCAACTATGCTTGACGAACTTGTCCTTGATGAACGCCAACAGAATCGCGACGGCTATACTAGTGTCATTGACAAGAGCAAATTTTTGGGGGCGGTCGGCGTCTGCGTGACGGATTTGCGACCAGCAGGAACGATTATGATTGACGGCGAGCCGGTCGACGTGGTGTCAGAAGGCGGTTTCATCAAGCAGGGCAGTAGCGTCAAAGTTATCAACGTGGACGGCTCCCGCGTCATGGTTCGCCCAATTTAGGGACTAGACTAATCCCTAATCCCTTGTCCCTTCTCCCTAGTAAAAAGGAGGTCTCACTTATGGATTTTCTAATCGGCTCAGGCTTCTTTCTTGTAATCGGAATAGTTATCGTGTCGGTTTTCTTACATTTCGTGCCAATAGGCTTATGGATTTCGGCTTTGGCGGCAGATGTTCACGTTGGCATTTTTACGCTAATCGGAATGAGAATGCGCCGCGTGCCACCAGCTAAAATCGTTATGCCGCTTATCAAAGCCAACAAAGCCGGTCTCAATGTCAATGTTAATCAGTTGGAAGCGCATTACCTTGCGGGCGGCAACGTCGACAAAGTTGTTGACGCGCTGATTGCCTCGCAACGTGCGCAAATCGTTTTACCCTTTGAACGTTCAGCCGCGATTGACTTAGCTGGGCGCGACGTTTTAGAAGCTGTTCAAATGAGCGTCAATCCCAAAGTCATTGAAACGCCCGTTGTCAGCGCAGTCGCTAAAAATGGTATCGAACTTAAAATCAAGGCGCGTGTTACAGTCCGTGCGAACATTGACCGCTTAGTCGGCGGCGCGGGCGAGCCTACGATTATTGCGCGTGTCGGCGAAGGTATCGTTACGACCGTTGGCAGTTCCGAAAAGCACACCGACGTTTTGGAAAGCCCCGACGATATTTCTAAAACTGTTCTGGGCAAAGGGCTTGACGCGGGCACTGCCTTTGAAATTTTGTCTATCGACATTGCTGACGTTGATGTTGGACGCAATATCGGCGCACAACTTCAAACCGACCAGGCAGAAGCCGATAAACGAATCGCGCAAGCTAAAGCTGAAGAGCGTCGCGCTATGGCGGTCGCTAAAGAACAGGAAATGAAAGCTTATACTCAAGAAATGGAAGCTAAAGTCGTCGAGGCGCAAGCCGAAGTTCCACACGCTATGGCGGAGGCTTTCAAAAAAGGCAATCTCGGCGTCATGGATTATTACAACATGATGAACATTCAATCCGATACAGAAATGCGCAAGGCTGTAAGTCAAGCAGGCAAAACTAAGAAAACCGTTCCCGTTCAGAAGTAAATAATATTTTATCCCGTCGAAACGCTCGGCGGGATTTTTTTTTTGCCCATTTTACAAAATCCCGTATTTGGGATTTCGTAAATTACAGCTCCAAAACACCCACGATTTTTGCAGGTATTGAAAAAGTCGCGCCACGACGCGATACAAAATCCCATATATGGGAAAACGTAAACCACGCCGAAAATCCGACCTCAATTCCACTTTTTGCAGCTCAAATCGTCTTCAAAGCCGTTTCAAGCGTCCAAAATCACTTTCAAGCCGATAATTTATCTTTCGAGACTAAAAATTTCCTTCCAAACCTACTTCAAACGCAAATTTTCATTTACAAAGCAAGAAATTTCTGCTAAATTTTACAAGACTTATTTTTTTTCAGGAGGTTGCTTTTAATGGCTGATATTTCAACTTTAATAATCACTGATTCGACTGAATCGCCCGTAACTGTTGGTTCAGCTGTGAGAACTATCAACGCTTCAAAGCGAACAATCGCCGTTCAGATTATCGGCAACGCTCTTGCGAATAAAATCAGCGGCGGCGCAGGAGATGATTCACTTGTCGGCGGATACGTCAACGACGCAATTTCCGGCGGCGAAGGCGACGATAAACTTTATGGCAACGCCGGAATTGACAAACTTTATGGCGGCGCGGGCAACGATAAAATCAATGGACAAGCCGGAAATGATAACATTGCGGGCGGCGACGGCAATGATTCTATTTTGGGCGGCAGTGGAAAAGATACTCTGCGCGGCGGAAAGGGCAAAGATTCACTTTGGGGCGGTTCAGGAGCCGATACTTTCCTTTATGCCAACAGCGACGGCAAAGACGTTATTTATTCATTATCCGATAATGATATGTTGCAAATTACCAGTTCATTCACCGCAACTTATGACGAAGCAAAGGACGAAGTTTATTTCAAGGTCGGCTCAACCGCCAACGCTATCACGATGAAAGATTTTGGCGCAGAAACATTTAACATAAACGGAACGGACTACAAAATCAGCGGGTCTAAACTCGTTAAAAAATAATTCAAAGCTAATAAGGAGTGATATTTATGAGCGGAATGCTTTTCGATCTCCAGCGATTTGCAAAAGTCCTCGTCGGTAAAACCAAAAACGATAAACTTGTTGTCGCGGAAGATAGGACGCAAATTTATGGCTTAGCTGGCAACGACACACTCGAAAGCAACGGCAAAAGTAATGTCTTATTAATCGGCGGCTCCGGCAATGACGTTTTAAAAATGACCGGCGGCAATGGCACGCTTTCAGGCGGCAAAGGTTCCGACACGTTCAATCTTTCCTACTCCGCTAGCAAAAAAATTTCGGCGGTGATTGAGGATATTGACCCGACGAATGATAAAATTGTTATCACGAATAGCGGCTCCGGCACAGCAAAAATTAACAGCATTATCAGCGGCGAAGACGTTATCTTTATGGACGAGAGCGGAAATTTTAATCTCACGCTCAGAGGCTCCAGCGACGCAAGCGATTACTACGAAGGCACCGCTAACGATTACATTTGGGAAATTCTGCGCATTGTCAATCAGGAACGCGAAAATAATAATTTGTCGCCGCTGACACTCTCTCAAGGCTTGGTCGATGCTACTTCCATTCGTGCGCAAGAAATCGAAGAATATTACAGCCATACGCGCCCCGACGGCACAAGCTGTCTTACGGCACTAACAAAATCATATAACTACACAGGCGAAAATATTGCCGCCGGTCAAACTTCGCCCGCAAAAGTTATGGACTCGTGGATGAATTCACCAGGTCATAGAGCAAATATTTTAAATTCCAACTATAAAAAGCTCGGCGTCGGTTATTATTATGATTCAAGCTCGTATTACAAATATCATTGGGTGCAAATGTTCGGCGGCGATTTGTCTTCAGCAGACACCGTAAGCACAGACAAAATTATTAAAACGAAAATGACTTTAAAGGGCGCGAAGATTTCAGCCAATACCGCTAAAAATGCCGACCCAATTACAAACAACGAACCCAACGTAAAAATAACCGGTAGCGCGGATAATGATTCAATTCAAAACTACGCCGATAACGTGACAATCAACAGCGGCAAGGGCGCGGATTCTATTACAAATCACAATAACAAAGCTCTGATTGATGGCGGCGCGGACTTCGATAAAATTTTTAATCACGGCGACAACACAACTATTAAATCCGCGTCGGGAAATAATCTTGTGATCAACGGCGAATATTTCGGCAAGGGCGGCATAAATGTTAAAATCGATACCGGCTCAGGCAACGACACAATCACAAACAGCGGCTCTTTCGGCGTGATTTCGAGCGGCGCGGGTGATGATTTTATTTATAACGGCTACTATTTTTATGAACCGTGGAGTACTTTTTATGACGACAGCTACAATGGCGAATACAACGACGTTAGCTCAAATGTCACAATAGAAGGCGGCAAAGGTAACGACCAAATTAAACTGAAGAACACGCAACAAAGTTCCAATGACGGTTCCTATACAGTTATTTTGAACGACGATAATAATTCTTCGCACAATACGGTTATAAAATATGCTAATGGCGACGGAAATGATACTGTTTACGGGATTAAATCGACAGACACGCTAAATATTTCCGGTTCTTACTCCACGCAAACAAGCGGCAAAGATGTTATCGTCAAAGTCGGCTCCGGATCAATCCTTCTTAAAGGTGCAAGCGGTATAAAGTTCAAAATAAGCAAGACTGATAAAGTTGTATCCTCGACTTTTAAGGTTACGAACAAAACTAAAACGCCATTAACTGTCAGCACGAAATATAAAGATATAAACGCCGCCTCGCGCACAAAGGCGATTAAAATTACCGCGAACAAGCTAAATAACGTAATTCAAGGCGGCAGCGCAAGTGATACGATTAACGGCGACAACGGAAACGATTTTATTTATGGCAACGCGGGCAATGATAAAATTTACGGCGACAAAGGAAACGATAAGCTCTTTGGCAATGCGGGTAAGGATATTCTTTACGGCAAAGAGGGTGACGATAAGCTCTGGGGCAATGAAGGCAACGATAAACTTTTTGGCGGCGCAGGCAGCGACGAACTTAACGGCGGCGCGGGTAATGATACTCTTTATGGCAATGCAGGTAACAGAGATATTATACATGGCGACGCGGGCAATGATGTCATTTTCGGCAATGCAGGTTATGATATGATTCTTGGCGACGAAGGCAACGATAAGCTCTGGGGCAATGAAGGCAACGATAAACTTTCGGGCGGCGACGGAAACGATACCTTGATTGGCGGCAAAGGTTACGATAAGCTCTGGGGCGACGCAGGCAAAGATACTTTCGTTTACGCTTCAGGCGACGGAAAAGACATTATCTACGATTTCGACAATGACGACATGTTGAAAATTACTGGGAAATTCTCCACGTCTTATAGCAAGTCGAAGAAAGAAATTTATTTCAAGGTTGGCTCGACTGCAAACGCAATTACGCTTAAAGATTTCGGCTCAACTTCAACTTTCAACGTAAACGGCACGAATTACAAAGTAAGCGGTTTAAAGCTCGTTAGAAGATAAATTTACAAAATTTTTAATCGGAGTTTCGCAGGAGCTTGCGGAACTCTTTTTTTGTCGTATAATTCAGGCAGGAATAGATAAGAAGGGGTGAGCTTTTTGGAATCAGCAAATCTTTTTGGCAGAAGTATCGTCGCGCTTGAAAATTTTTCGGCGGAAGAAATTCGCTTAGTTTTGAACACGGCACGCAAGATGAAGCAAATTATCAAACGCGGCGGCGAAAAAAAATTGCCAAACCTGCGCGGAAAGGCAATCGTCAATCTTTTTTATGAGCCGTCGACGCGGACGCGGACTTCATTTGAATTGGCAGGAAAATATCTCGGCGCGGACGTGGTTAGCATTAACAGCGGCACAAGTTCAATCGTCAAAGGCGAAAGTTTGCGCGATACGCTTAAAACTATTGAGGCAATGGGCGTTGACGCGATTGTTATGCGCCATAAAGCCGAGGGCGCGGCGGATTTCGCTACGAAAATCGTTAAACCTGTCATAATTAACGCTGGCGACGGCGCACACGCCCACCCATCGCAAGCAATTTTGGATTTATTCACCATTGAACAGCGAAAAGGGCGTTTAGCCGGCTTGAAAGTCGCGATTATCGGCGATATTTTGCACAGCCGCGTTGCACGCTCCGATATTTACGCAATGTCTAAAATGGGAATGGAAATTCACCTCGCCGGACCGAAAACTTTGCTTCCGCGCTTCTTTTCGTTCGACGGAGTGACAATTCACGAGCAAATTGAAGGCGCAATCGAAAATGCAGACGTTATAAACGTCCTGCGAATACAACTTGAACGCCAACAAGCCGGACTTTTCCCCTCGACGCGGGAATATGCGCGGGTTTTCGGGATAAATGAAGAAAAATTGCGGCTCGCGAAAGAAAATGTGCTGATTTTGCACCCAGGACCACAAAATAAAGGCTTGGAAATATCGTCTGAAGTCACTTACTGCGAAAAATCGGCAATTCAGGAGCAAGTTCAAAATGGTGTAGCAGTTCGCATGGCGTTATTAGATTTAACTTTGAACGGAGGCGGCGAAAAATGAATCAAACGTGGCAAATTAATCGTCCGGAGGCAAAAATTTCGTCTACGCTGTTGATTCGCGGCGGAAATGTTATTGACCCCGCGAATAATTTCGACGGCGTGGCAGATATTTTGGTTATCGACGGAAAAATCGCGGCGGTCAAGCCCGAAATTAAATTTTCAGCCGATTACGAGTACAATGCCGCCGGAAAAATCGTTACGCCCGGTTTAATTGATATGCACGTCCATTTTCGCGAGCCGGGACAAGAATCTAAGGAAGATTTTCTTAGCGGCTCGAAAGCGGCGGTTGCTGGCGGCTTTACGACGGTTGCGACAATGCCAAACACTTCGCCGGTCGTCGATAACGCCGCTTTGGTTCGTTCAATGGTCAAACGCGCCGAAGATGTCGGGCTTATCAACATAAAAATCATTGGCGCGGTCACGAAGGAGCAAAAAGGGCAGGAATTAGCCGAAATGCGCGATATGATAGCGGCGGGCGCGGTTGCGTTCAGCGACGACGGGCATTTTGACGACAACGCGAAGATTTTTTTAAACGCGCTGGATTATTTGCATGAAACCGGCAAAATTATCATCTGCCACGAGGAAGAAACGACTTTAGTTAGCGGCGGCGTGATGAATGAGGGCAAACGCAGCGCGATTTTAGGTTTGAAGGGGCGTCCGACGGTCGCGGAAGACATTGCGGTTGCTCGCGACGTGCTTTTAGCGGAATACACCGGCGGTCGCGTCCACATTGCGCATATAAGTTCGGCGCGGGCGGTTGAAATCGTTCGAGACGCGAAAAAACGCGGCGTAAAGGTCACGGCGGAAGTTACGCCCCAGCATTTGACGATGACGGACGATTTAGTTAATCCTGCGGACGCTTCGACGAAAATTAA
>Ga0310697_10003443_pt1 | contig 16054 bp, 15 predicted proteins | sample 172DNAGHGlowgp2_FD_203883 | JGI IMG/M metagenome (GOLD analysis project Ga0310697, IMG submission 203883) | Sheep rumen microbial communities from Palmerston North, Manawatu-Wanganui, New Zealand - 1728 DNA GHGlow gp2 (v2) (version 2) | ecosystem: Host-associated > Mammals > Digestive system >... | reverse complement strand
TGAAAATTTACACTTATGCCTCTGACGGCCATAAGGAAGCGGTGATTGATGGTAATTCAATCGAATCGACAAATATTCCTGAAGATATTGAAGTGGATGCGGTAACCTTTGATAGGGCTTTCCCGGTGGGTAACCGCTCTACCATTGTGTTGCCTTTTGACATTGCGGTCGCAAATACTCATGGTGGTAAGTTTAATGTTCTGTCTTCTATATCGGACGATTTCAAGACGATTACTCTTGGCGAAAAGTCTTCGCAGCTGTATGCCTACGAACCCTATGTGATGCTTGCCGGTCAGTCTACGCTGACCTTTGATGGGCCAGTTACCCTCAAGAAGACCGTAGATGGCGAAAAGCAAATTGGTACTAGCGATTGGTACTTTGTGCCCGCATACGGGAAGATTGTATTCGGAGAAAGGGATGATTTGTTAGGTCGCGCTTACGGGTTTGCCGGTAAGGCCGTGGATGATTTTTCAGTTGGTCAGTTTGTGAAGGCTGGCAAGTACGCTTGGGTTGGTCCCATGAAAGCGTATCTGGTTTACAGGGGTGAATTGAATGGCTCCTCTGCCACCAAGTCGGCTGTCGGTTCTGGCTTCGGAACTATGCTCCCGGATGAAATCAATGTGGTTGTTCAGGGTGAACAGGGTAACATTGTGGAACGGGGTGTCTTGGATACCAAGACAGGCGAGTTCCGTATGGACCGCTGGTACGACTTGCAAGGCCGTAAGCTGAACGGTAAGCCCCAGATTCAGGGAACCTACTACCACAATGGCGAGAGGGTTATCGTAAAGTAGGGTACAATGAAAAAGCCGTACCAGGTTCCGACAATAGAATTTGTATATTTGGGTCTGCCTAAGCGAGATCTTTTGTCGGATGATGATGAAAACACCTTGCCGGATAAGATTGACTTAATCCAGGGATCACCGGTCCCTTAATGGAGAAAAAGATGGAAATGGAAAAGAAAGAATATTTTGCGCCGGAACTGACAGTGGTGGAGATGGAACGTCAGGCCGTGTTGCAAGATGCAAGTGTTTGTGGTGAAGGAGGAGATTGCCCCTTCGGTCTCGCACCCACGTCTAACGACCACTTGGCCTAGGCGCATCCGTTAGCTCGTTGTGATGTGCGCCTTAAGTGGGCGCGGTCGTGAAACGACCTTGTTCATTGTCATGCCGCACTTGATGCGGCATCTCCTTTTTTTATACTTGACTCCATGGGCGTTCCCTCTCAGAAAACGGTTCAACATCTTTCGGCGCTTCTTCGCCTAGGCCTTGGAGCCGAAAGTTCCAGCGTAGACTTTCCGCAGCAGCTCGATTCCGACGAATGGACCCGCCTGTATTCTCTGGCTAAGCAGCAGTCGGTGTTGGGTATCGCCTTTGCGGGTATCGAGAAACTCCCCAAGGAAAGCCGCCCGCCCATGCAGTTGCTTATGCGCTGGGCTACCGAGGTAGAGGCCATCCGTGGCATGAACGGCCTCATGAACAAGGAGGCGGCAAGGCTTACGCAGATTTTTACGGCTGCGGGCCGCAAGAACGCCGTCTTGAAGGGGCAGGCCAATGCCCGCCTGTACCCGGACCCGACACTTCGCCAGTCGGGAGATATTGACATTTGGGTGGAAGGTGGTCGTGACAACATCAACCGGTTGTTGGTCGATATGGGGATGATTGAAAAGTCGGCTCTGGAGTACGGTCGATTCTGGCACCATGCCCACCTGGAGCGGACCAAGGACGGAATCGTGGCGGAAGTGCATTACAGGCCCGCCTCCGGCAATCCGTACAAGGCTAAGGAACTACAGGATTTTTTGAACCGGGAAATTTTGAGCGCCCAGATGGTGCCCGAAGGTTTTTACGCGCCCAGCATCAAGTTTGCCCTGGTGATGCAACTTTCCCACCTGCAGCAGCATTTCTACAGCGGCGGCCTGGGGCTCCGGCAATATATCGACTATTACATTCTGCTGAAAAATTCTACGGCAGAGATGCGCCGTGAAGTGTCGGGAGTGGTGAGACGCCTAGGCATGTTGCACGCTTGCAGCGCGGTGATGTGGGTCCTGCAGCAGGTACTTGGACTGGAGCGGGACCTGATGCTTTGCGGGCCTTGTGCCTGGCGGGGGAGACGCTTGTTTCGTCTGGCCTTGGTGGGCGGAAACTTCGGCAAGTACAGGCAGAAACCCCGCAACGTTTTTGTCCGGTGGTTCAGGGACCGCAGGCAGGCCCTGAGCTGGCTGCCCTTTGACCCCATGAACGCCATTTTCAAGGAACTGAAGTATTGGCGTCACACCCTTTACCTGATGCCCTTGCGGGTGAAGCGCCGGAGGATCGGGCTATGAGCGAGACGCGCTATTACAAGGTGGCGGACCATGTGTTCTCTGTGACTGTGGACGGGAGTGTCGCCGGAAATACGGACGGCGCCGCCGATTTCTTTGCTCGAAGCATGGACAACTATGCCCCCTTCGTCATTCCGGGCTTGACTAACGACGTCATTCCGGACTCGAATGATTGCGTCATTCCGGGCCAGACCCGGAATCTAGCCTTTGTGCTTGCCGTTCAACCTTCCGCACCCCTCGACTACACCGAAGAAATTCGTCAGGAAGACGAAGGCCAAACCATCATTTGCGGGCATACGGTGTCGGGGGAGTCGGTTTTCGAGTTTCTCTTGCGGGATGTATCTACGGGAACGTTAATTTGCTCTAAGGATTATCGTGAGGCTCGCTTGCTGATGGGCAATGCGGCAACGGATTTGCGTCTGCAGAAGTTCGCTTTGAATAACGCCCTGATGGTGCTGTACGCCATGGCTACGGCTGGGCTTGGAACAGCGCTGTTCCATTCGGCGGTGGTCAGCTACAAGGGCAGGGGCTACATGTTCCTGGGCAAGAGCGGCACTGGCAAGAGCACTCACGCAAGACTCTGGCTCAAACATGTGGGCGGTTCTGAACTCATGAACGACGACAATCCGGTGGTGCGTTTTTTCGACGACGGTCCGGACGGTTCCTGTGCCGTTGTTTACGGCTCCCCCTGGAGCGGAAAAACCCCTTGCTACAGGAACGTGCAAGCTCCCGTAGGCGGGATCGTGCTGCTTTCCCAGGCTCCGTTCAACAAGATTGTCCGTCTGAAGGGTGTGCAGGCATACGCGGCCCTGGTTACAAGCATTTCGGGCAAGCGTTGGGATAAGTCCATTGCCGACGGCCTGCACGCTACGGAAAACGCCCTGGCGAAAAACGTTCCCGTTTGGCATTTGGAATGCCTGCCCGACGAAGCTGCCGCAAAACTGTGCAACGAGAATGTGGCGGGGCGGGGGTAGCATGCCCACTGACGAACAAATCCTTTCGGAAGCCATCCGCTTGGTAGGCGAGGGCGTGCAGGTGACGCTTCCTGTAAACGGCAGGAGCATGTACCCCTTTATCATCGGAGGTCGCGAAAGCGTTGTGCTGGTGAAACCGCAGAAGCTTAGGGTGGGGCATGTGGTGCTTGCCCAGGTAGAAGGCGGCCGCCATGTGGTCCATCGCATCGTAGGCATTGACGGCGACCGCATCACCCTGATGGGGGACGGAAACCTCCAAGGTCGAGAACATTGCACTGTCGATGGTGTCAAGGCCCTTGCCGTCCAGGTGGTGGGAGAAACTGGCAAAAAACGCCCCCTTTACGGCCCTTGTGGTAATTTGTGTGCTAAAATTTGGTACATGGCCCGCCCCGTTCGGCGTTACCTGCTGAAGATTTTTCGGGTCGCAAAAGGACTAGATTAGAGATAAATCCTAGAACTCCACCTTGCCGCTGATGCCCAGGGCGAAGTCGGTGTCGAAGTTGTCGCTGAAGTTGTAGCCGAACCAGAACACGATTTCGCTACCCATGGTGGGGTACAGGTAGTTGTTCATGCCCAGGAAGGTGTAGTCGTCACCGTGGACCTCTCTATCCGGGTCGTGGTATTCGTAAGACACGCCCATGGTAAATTTTTTGTGGAGGTTGAAGCTGGGCTCCACGGCAAACATGTACTGGTCGTCGGTAAACAGTTGGGGCTCGGCCTTGTAGTCCTTGTCCGTAATGGTATAGAAGTAGGTGAATCCCAGGTTGAAGAAGTAGAAGTTGAAGCTGGGTTCCAAAAGGAAGGAGTGTACGCCCTTGCCCTTGTAGGGGTGGAGTCCCCATACGGCGTAGATGCCGTAGTTCAGGTTTTCATAGCTCTTGGAGTAGTCTACTTCGGTACCCAGCACGTAGGTGTGGGTGCGGTTGATATGCTGTCCGAACACCCAGTCCAGGCTGGGAGTGAGCACCAGGTGCTCGTTGGCGCGGTTCAGCAGGGGGAACGCGTAGGTGGCGAACAGGGCCATGGTGTGGTCCGTGTCTTCGGACGCTCCGAAATAGACCTTGCCCTTGCCGTACTTGTCGTTGCCGAATTCGGCGCCCACGCCTCTCAGGCCTTCTTCGCGGGTGATGACCGCATAGCGGGCAGGGTCGCGCCAGTAGTAGTAGTTGAATGCGCCTGCACTGTAGGTCAGGTCACCGAACACCAGGGCCACGGCATGGGTTACATCCCAGCGGAGCTCCACGCCGTCGAAGTTGAATTCCGTAAAGCGTCCGCCGTCACCCATGGCGGTAGTCCTTGCCATGTAGTGTCTGCGGGTCTCAGAGGCGTCCTTGTTGCCCGTGCTGTCGGTAACATAGGTGCTGTGGGTGTTGGTCTTTACCGTAATGGAGAATTCTTCATCCATGTGGGCGGTGGCTGCAAGGTCGATATCCTGGTTCGCCGCGTTGGTGGGGTCGAAATCGCTGTCAAAATAGGTGGCATAGTCCGCATTGACTGAGCCGTGAAGTTCCACTTCGGCGGCGAGGGCAAAAGATGCTCCCATCAGGGCCATGGGTAAAAACAGTTTGCGCATAAAAACCTTTCAAAAAAGTACAGGCGTAAAATAGAAATATTTTACCGGGAAAAGTAGCGTATTTGACAAAAGCGCCCCCTCCTTTTTGTATTTTTGACCCGATGAGAAATTCCTTTCTTTCAATAATTGCCTTTTTTTGTTTTTTTGCCTCTGCTGCATATGCCTTGACGGCAGACCAGGTCATGAAAAAATCCCAGGACTGGTTCAAGTCGGGCAAGGCCTGGAGTCTTGATTTCAAGTTGCAGTTGTTTTACGCGGATTCCCCGGACATTGTAAGCCAGCAGGGCAAGCTCGTGGTGGCCGAGGGGGACAAGTTCAAGCTGGAACTGGCGGGTATCAAGTTTTATAGCGACGGCGAGAGTATGTGGCAGCATAACGTGGAGCAGAAGCAGGTTTTAATCAAGTTGGTGGAAGACCTGTCCTCTTCGCTGCACCCTTCGGAGCTGTTGTTCAAGTATCTGAACTGCAAGGCCCTGAGCGTTTCGGAAGGTGTCTTTGCCAACCAGAAACTCTGGGTGCTCAAGCTGGATCCTTCCAAGTACAAGGGGCAGTTCACCCAGATGGAGGTTTGGCTCTCTCAGAAGGACTTTTCTCCGGTGCGGCTCTTTACGGTGGACCCGTCGGGCAATTCCAGCTGGTACAACATCGTGAACCTGAAGGTCATGAAAAACGTGTCCGTCGAGGACTTTCGGTACAAGGCCCTGCCCGGGGTAGATGAAATCGACATGCGGTAGGGCGCGCTGTAGCTATGTTTTTTTTGAATAAGGAAATGGCTGGAAAATTTGCGGCGGGAGTGGCCCTGCTCCTGTGCGGGACGGGTGTTGCCTTTGCCGAAGGGGAGACCCTTTTTAGCAACTGGGCGGTAAGTGTAGCTCCTGGGCCTACGGCCGGGCAACTCTGGGTGTATTCCCGCGGTGAGGTGAACCAGGGTGTCGCCCTCTTGAACCTGAACCTGAATGCCTCCGGCAAGATTACGGCAGGCAAGTCCCAGGTGGAACCTGTGGACAATGAGTTTTCCGCCGTGCATTACCAGACCTATGCGGACAAGCTTGCGGAACGCAGGCGGTTCCCGATGGAAGTGGCTGGCAACTTGGGAGTGGTACTCCCCATGTTCGGACTGGACGAAGAGGACCATTTTACGGAACCCCGAGGGTTCTTCTCCTTGAAAGAATCCGGTTCTGTTCCGACACCGATAGACGTACCCCCTTCGGCAGAGTCCGTCGAAAGCCCTATGGACTACGCCGTCAGCGGCTTTGCCTATAGCGAAATGGCCAAGACCTTGTACGCGGCCCGAGGCCGCCTGGGCATTGTGGAATACGAAATTTCCAAGGGAACGGGAAATCCGCAAATTGCCGAAAAAATTCTGAGCAAGAAAAGCCACCAGTGGGAAAAACTGCCTTCGGCAGGTTCTGTGGATTTTTCCAAGTACTTGGACGTATTTGATCTGGAATTGAATTCTGAAACGGATGAGCTGTGGATTGCCACTTCTGAAGGATTGTGGATGCAATCTGCCTCAGGCTCTATTGCAAGCGCATCCAAGGCTCTTGAAAAAGAGCGTGTCACCGGCGTGTGGATTGGGGGCAAGCCCTTGCAGGCCATCGTGGAAACATCTGCCCTGAACAAGGGGGTGTCCACCGGAGGGCTTTGGCGGAAGGTGTTGGGAACAAAGGACGATTTCAAGAAGGTGGCTTTCTTGGATTCTGTCGGCACCGCCCAGAAAAAAGACATTTACGACAATGCGGACTACACCGTAACGGGGGTCGCCTTCATGGGTGACAAGGCCTACGTGGGCGTGTGGGTGGCGGGAGGCTCTGTCAGCGGATACCTGCTTCTGGATTCCAAGGGAGTACGCGCCCACGGTCAGGGCACGGAATCTACGGACCCGTGGCTTCATGGATTTGAGACCGGGGTGACGGACCGCGATGCCATTATTACTTCTATTACTGAATTTCCCTTGAACGCAAAGACCATGGGCCTCGCAGTTGCTACAGACGGCAACGGAATTTCGGTCTCTGCTGATTCGGGCAAGACTTGGACACCGGTCCTCAACCGTGCGAAGCTAGGCGGTAACTTGGGCTCTGTGCGAATGGTCCCCTCCGTTATTACGGCAGGCGGTGAATCTTTGGTGTCTTACAAGGTGGGCAAGGATTCCAAGATTACCATCGAAGTCTTCAGCTACGACATGCGCAAGGTCCGTAAGATTGTGAGCGGCGCTCCACGCTCTGCAGACGAATCCCGCAGTACCAACGCCAAGGAAGATTTCTGGGACGGCATGGACGATGCGGGTAGACCCTGCACCATGGGCATCTATTATGTGCGGGTCAAGGACAACCACGGTCACGTGGGCTGGGGCAAGGTCATGAGTCTGGGGGGCGGCCGATGAATCTGCTAAATGTCATCCTGAGCGGACGGAGTCCGCGAAGGATCCAGGCCCGATTCCTGAGACCCGCATTGCTTGCGGTTCTTCTACTTATCCTCTTGGTATCTTTCGCCGCTGCAGGCGTAGTCGAAAAGAAAGCGGCCCTGGGCGGTTTTGACGGATTCGTGGAACGCATGGGCGCAGGCACCCGGGAGCTGGGCCGCGGAAACACGGGCTCTGCCGATACTTCGGCCATGCCCGGAGCCTACTGGAACCCGGCCATCCTTGGTTTTCGGCAGAACCTGAACTATACGCTGAACGGCGAAAAGCGCGACTTGGACCGCACCGGCGGTTCCCTTGGAATCGAGTCTTCGGTAGGCAAGCGTATGGGAATCGGCTTTGCCATGCTTTACCGTGGCGACATGGACTTCAAGGTTATCGATGACGACGACCAGACTCTCGGTACGGCAACACCGTTCTTTTCCATGATGTACCTTGGATTTTCGTACAGGGCCACCCGTAGGGATGCCTTCGGTATCTCCCTTTCCATGAGCTACGACAACATGGACATTGCCGAATACTACGAAGACGAAAATATTGAACTGAACGACGGCTATACCAGCCCCGTTTCGCTGAACCTTGGCTGGCTTAGGCAGTGGAGCGAGAAGTGGTCCACCTCGGTGGTCATTCGGAACTTGAGCTTCAGCAAGAACCTGTCTTCCCGCTGGACCAAGACGGTGAGCTCTGACAATTCCGTACCCTCTACCGAAGGGGTGCGCCCGAAGGTCTTGCAGATCGGGGCGGGTTACCGCTCCAAGGTGATGGGCAAGCCCGTTTACGCCTGGATGGAAGCCCTGGATTACCAGCTGGCGGATACGCTCCTGGTCTTTGATACCCATTGGCACTTGTGGACCGCCCGTGTGGGCTTTGAATGCGAAATCATTACGGACGGGACTATCCGCACGGGTATGGACGACCGGAATTTCATGGTGGGCCTTGGTTACAAGTTCCGCATTCCCATCGCCAAAAAGAAATACCTGTTCGACGTGAACTACGCCCTGACCTACGAATCCGAGGCGGACCTCTGGAATCCCCTGAGCTTTGGCTTGCGAGGCTACATCCCGTGATTTCGGAACTTTGGATAGAGAACGTCCGGAGTCTTGTTTCCAGGGAACTGAAGTTTTCTCCCGGAATCAACGTGGTGGGCGGCCCTAACGGCTGCGGAAAGACCACGGTTCTGGAATCTGTCCATCTGCTTTCCCAGGGCTTTTCTTTTCGGGCACGTGACCTGAAGGAGATGATTTCCTGGAACGCTGACGAGTTTATTCTTCGAGGAAATTTCGAGGACGATGGCCGTTCGACTGCCCGCGGGATTCGCGTTGGGCGGCGTACTTGCGACGTTCGTGAAAACGGGGAATCCCTCAAGTCGGTGGCGGCTCTTTTCGGGAACTTGCCCGCCGTGGTGATGCAGCCTTCGGATATCGAGCTTTTGCGTGGGGCTCCGGATGTGCGCAGGCGCTGGCTAGACGAAATCCTTTGTTTTAGGTCGGCGGCAAACGCTACGACCTTGCGGAACTACAGGCGGATTTTGCAGCAGCGGAACCAGTGGCTTCGTCAGTTCAAGCGGGAAGGTTCAGCTACCGGCGGCGAAGAACTGTTCCAGGTGCTTACGGACCAGCTAGCCGACCTGGGCGCAAAACTCTGGGCTGCCCGTATAGAACTTTCAAAAGAAATTTCGCCGATTATTACGGCCTATTACCGCAAGCTTTCCAACGGCATTGACGAAATTACCTGCGCTTACAAGAGTTCCATTCTCAAGGAGCTGGACGCCTTGGACGGTGCGGAATTCTTGGACGATTTCGGGCTTGACCAGGCGGCTTCTTCGACCAGTGGAAGCGCAGATTGCCTGGCGTCGGACTCTGGAGAATTGAGCGACGGCTCCGTAGATGAAAACGCCCTGCGGGAGGCCTACCGTCGTAAACTTTCGGGGCTGGAATACGCCGAAAAAATTCAGGGGATTACGCTGTCGGGCCCTCATAAAGATGACCTGGGTGTGCGTATTGGCGATGTGGAGATGCGTTCTTCTGGCTCTCAGGGTCAGTGCCGCTGTGCGGCCATAGCCATGCGTTTTGCCGCCGTAGATGTGGCGAGCCGTTACCTGAACAAGCCCATCCTTTTGCTGGACGATGTGTTTGCGGAACTGGACGTGAACCGTCGTGATGCCGTGGCCGCCTTGATTCGACAAAAGCAGTGCCAGGTGATTATTGCCACGCCCGAACCCGAAGAGTTGCCCTTTAAGTCGGACACGACAATTATTATCTAAAAGTTAGGGCATTAGCGGCTGCCATATGGTTTTGATTCCGATGGCAATCAAGATGATTCCTGCAATAATCTGAGGTAGGTTGCTCTTGAAAAACCTGGCGGCACGGTTTCCGATTTCAAAACCGAGAATGCCAAACAGGATTGCCGCAAGGGATATGGCGATAGTGGCAAAGACCATGTCGATTTCAACGAAGGCAAAGGAAATGCCGATGGTCAGTGCGTCAATACTGGTGGCGAGGGAAAGTATTACGACGCTTGCAAGGGACAGGTTTACAATCTTGTGCTCGTCTTCTTTTTTGCGAAATGCTTCCAAGATAAACTTGGCTCCCAGCAGGCAGAGAATAGCACAGGCAATAATAGAACCCAGGTCATGAATCCAGTGTTTTGCCAAAGTTCCAGAAAAGAACCCGATAAGGGTCATCCCCCCCTGAAAGAAACCAAACGACAATGCAAGAACGGTGGCTTTTAACCGGGACACTCCCGAGCGCCCCAGCCCAATAGAAGTGGCCACAGCAAAGCAGTCCATGGCCTCGATAACCGCAATGAGAATTACGGAAAGATAACTCAAAATAGCCTAAAAGGTTTAGGTGTTCTTGAACAGTTCTTCTTTGTCAATGGCCTTGAAGTTGGTCGCCTTCAGGGCTTCAATGGCCTTGTCCGTGTCCTGGAAACGGAGAATCATGATGTTGGATCCGTTTAGGGTAGAGGGGTAGGCGTACATGTAGTCAATCTGCTGGCTACCGACTGCGGTGGAGAGCAACTCGGCAAGGCCACCGATGGCGGCATTTACAGGGCAGGCCACCACGTCGGTGATGGTGGCGCTGAGTCCCGCCTTGGCGAGCACGTCTACGGCCTTTTCCGGATTGTTCACAATCAGGCGGATAAGGCCGAACTCGCCGGAGTCGGCGAGGGTAAGCGAAAGCAGGTTCACTCCTGCATCGGCCAAGGAGCGGCACACCGTCTGGAGACGGCCCGGCCTGTTGGAAACGAAAACTGAAACCTGAGGGATTTTCATTTTTTTTTTACTCCTGTCTTAAAACTTTTTGTGAGGAACGAAGTGTGTAGTGTGAAATGTGAGATGTGAAATTACTCATTACACATTCCACATCCCACATTGCGCTTTTGGCGTTACATCTTCTTCCTGTTGTCCACCACTCTCTTGGCTTTGCCCTCGCTACGGGGGAGTGAATCCGGTTCGCACAGCGTGACAATCACGGAAATGCCGAGAATCTGTTCAATGGAATGCTTGAACTTCTTGTTCAGCTGTTCCATGGCGCCCATGGAGTCGCTCACCATATCGCGGGAAACTTCCACCTTCACTTCCAGAGTGTCCATATTGTTCTTGGTGTCGAGCACAATCTGGTAGTGGGGGAGTGCCTTTTCGGCACGGAGAAGTGCCGTCTCGATTTGGCTCGGGAACACGTTCACGCCACGCATGATAATCATGTCGTCGCTACGGCGACCGATACGGCGAATGCGACGAATGGTGCGTCCGCATTTGCACTTGGTCTTTTCGATAGCGGTGATATCGCGGGTGCGGTAGCGCAAAATGGGCATGGCCTTTTTGCTTAGGGTGCTGATGACCAGTTCTCCTTCTTCGCCGTCGGGCAGGGGTTCCAGAGTTTCGGGGTCGATAATCTCGGGGTAGAAATGGTCTTCGAAAATGTGGATGCCGTCGCGGCATTCGCATTCGCAACCAACGCCGGGTCCCACGATTTCAGAAAGGCCGTATATGTCATAGGCCTTGATGCCCGTCTTTTCTTCTATGTAGTCGCGCATGCCGTCGCTCCAGGGTTCCGCCCCGAAAATGCCGCGCTTTACGTTGAGTTTAGACAGGTCGACACCCATTTTTTCGGCTACGTCAATAATGCGGACGAAATAGCTGGGTGTTCCGGCCACCGCAGTAACGCCGAAGTCTTTCATGAGCATCACCTGGCGTTCGGTATTGCCTCCGCTGATAGGAATGACGGTCGCGCCAAGGGCTTCGAAACCGCCATGGATGCCGAGACCGCCGGTAAACAGGCCGTAACCGTAGAAATTCTGCACGATGTCGGTGCTGCGGAACCCGCAGGCGAGAAGCCCGCGTTTTACCACCTGGGCCCAGACTTCCATGTCTTCTTTGGTGTAACCCACCACGATGGGCTTACCGGTAGTGCCGGAACTGGCATGCAGGCGGACAACTTCGCTCAGGTCTACGGCGAACAGGCCATACGGGTAGGTGTCGCGCAAGTCCTTTTTCATGCTGAAGGGAACCTTGCTGATGTCTGCAAGGGTCTTGATGTCGTCGGGCTTTACGCCTTTTTCGTCCATCCGTTCGTGGAACAGGGGAACTTTTTCGTAGGCGAGCTTGACGGTGGCTCGGAGTCTTTGAAGTTGGAGCTCCCGCAGTTTGTCTTCGGGCATGAAATCCAGGGCCATTTCGGGCAGGACTCTATTTTCTTCGTCATTCCAGGCGGTTGAACGCATATAAACCTCAGATAGCGGTCCTCAGGACCGGTGTGAAAAATTACGGAGTAGAATTTATCTTTTTTTTACCGGAATAAATCAAAAAAAATGAAAAATTTGGGGGTTGGATAGGTGATTTGATGGCCCTGACAAAAAATGTAAAGTTTATGGAATCTTGATGGGCTTTTGAACAGCTTTTGAAATTTTTTTGTGGGTCCTATCACCGTGTTTTTTGTATTTTTGGGCAGAATTTTGTTTTTTTGACTTGATAGGTAGGTTTATTCTGCGCCTTCGCGTTGTGTTTTTGTTGCTCTTTTTTGTGGGATTGGCATCTGCCCAGCTTTTGGACATGTCCCAGATGTCGGCCGACTACATGGCTGAGAATAAGGTCCACAAGGTCCGTGTGGAGGGAAACCAGCACATGGATGAACGGGCTGTGCTCAGTCGAATCGGAATTCGGGACGGCCAGAGCTATTCCCCTGCGGCCTTGTCCGAAAAAGTCCAGGGGGCGGTGACGAGCCTTTACCAGTCGGGACTTTTTGATGATGTGACGGCTTGGGTGGACTATGTGGGTGACGGATCTGATGTGGATCTGATTTTCAAGATTAAGGAACTGCCTGCTTTGGACACGGCCATCATCGATGGCTGTGATGAAATTTCTGAAGAAGATTTACGTCTCAAGATTCGCATGATACCTGGCCAGGTTTATAGCAAGAGCCAGCTGGAACGTGACCGTCAGGCCATGATAGACTATTACCATTCCGAAGGTTACCTGCTCGCCGAAGTGGGATACCGCGAAACGGCCACTGACGAGAACAAGAACCAGGTGACCTTCATTGTCCGTGAAGGGGAAAAGGTCAAGGTTCGTCAGTTCGATATTCAGGGTAACGACAATGTGCCTGCCGAAGACATCATGGAACACATGCTGACCAAGCTGGACCAGTGGTGGGGTGGCGGCGAATTCAAGGAAGCCGTCTTTGAAGCTGACCGAGATACGGTGCTGAATGCTATCCGTCATTTCGGTTACTTGGATGCAGAATTGACCGAATATTATGCGGAGTATCTGCCCGATTCTAGTTGCCTGTTCTACCTAGGAAGAATGGTCCCTGTCGGGGAATCCTTACAACCGCTCTATGATCAGTTGAACCGAGCCATGGGGGATACGGCTACGGCTATGGCCAAGATGGCGGGGAAGCCCACTATGGAAGTGACCCATTATTTCCGGAATGAACGTGTTGGGGCTCACGGGTTCGTGTCCCGTCCGCTACCCCAGGTCAAGTCCGAAGAAGATGCTCTGAAACTCATCAACGATATTATCCGCTACGAAAAGTCCCGTAAGGAATGGCTAAAGATTGTGGATGGCCGTAAGTTCAACAACCCAAAAATTGACTCTCTCAAGAAACTGAAGAAACTGCGGCCCTACGAGGAAAAGCTCCTGGTCCGCTACATGATTGAGGACATGTTCCCGGCTCTTAACAAGTACGACAATATCAAGACGTCTAGTGCAATCTGCGTTCACATTTCCATGATTGAGGGCCGCAAGTACTACATGGGCAATGTTCACTTTACCGGGAACGAGGTCCTGAGCGATGCCGTGCTGAATTACGCCTTCCGCCTGGATAGTGGCGAGGTCTTTGACCAGTATAAGTATGACGCCTCACGCAAGGCTATTCTGGATTCTTATCGTGAAGATGGCTACCTGTTCGCTCAGTTTGACGAGGAAAGGACCTTCGTGAACGATTCCGTGGTGAACTTGACTTACCGCATGCGCGAAGGTTTGCCTGCTTCTATCCACAAGGTCTATATACGCGGCAATACCAAGACGAATGAAAAGGTCATCCGTCGAGAAGTGCGCCTGTATCCGGGCGACACCTATCGCCAGTCCTCGCTGGAACGCAGCTTCCGCGAAATCATGCAGCTGAACTACTTCGACATGGTGACGCCTGACATCAAGGTAGTGGGTGACCAGGAAGTGGACCTGGAATTCAACGTGCAAGAAAAGGAAGCAGGTACGGGACAGTTCAGCTTGGGCGTGTCCTATAGCCAGAGCGATGGACTTGTGGGTACGGCCAGTGTGTCTATTCCCAACTGCTGTATGGGTAACGGCCAGGCGGCATCCTTCAGCGTTGAATACGGCATGGACAAGAAGAGTGCTTCCATCAGTTTCCAGGAGCCATGGTTCTTGGACAAGCCCATTACCGTGGGTACAAGCCTCAGCTATAGCTGGTGGAATATGAGCGATTACGACGACCCGGACATTACCCGTTACGGTGGTCAGGTCTATGTGGGTAAGCGTCTCAAGTGGCCCGACGACTACTTCTACGGCCAAGTGGGTTACAGCTGGCTTATGAACAAGCAGGGCCCCAATATTGACGACAGCTATGTGGTCTATACCGGTCTGGAATCGGCGGTGAACTTCCGCCTGATCCGTGATGACAAGAACCTGCCCCAGTTTCCCACGGATGGATCCCGCTACGTGCTGGATGTCCAGGTGGCAGACGATGTGCTGTATAGCGACTTTGAGTTCGTCAAGACGGAACTTACTATCAAGTGGTGGTTCCCGTTGTTCCGCGACCGTCTGGCTATTGCCCTTACCAACGAATACGGTGTCATCTTCGGCGATCAGCTCCAGTATAGAACACTCTATACCATGGGCGGTGTTCTTGGCTATGAGGGTATGATGCGCGGTTACAGTTCGGGTTCTATCGGCTACAGGCGCTTGGGGCGCAGCTTCCAGTATATGGGTGCGGAACTCCAGCTGGCTATTGTACCCCAGACATTCTACCTGTTGCCCTTCTTCTTTGATGCGGGTAACGTGTTCGGCGAACGCTACAATCCCAAGACCAAGGTGGCCAAACCCAGCCGCAATCCTTTGAGCGAATGGGATCCCACCAGTCTCAAGAAGGACTACGGTTTCGGTTTCCGTGTGGTAGTGCCCATGCTCGGTATTATCGGCTTTGACTTTGCCTGGCCCTTGGATGTGGGAGAAACCTATTCTGGTTTGCAGCGCACCCAGGTGGGAGACATGGAATTCAACTTTGTGATCGGCCAGGGATTCTAGGAGGCGTTATGCTCGAAAAATCTTTGATTCGTCGTCTGGTGATTTTGCTTGCCATGCTTTTGGCATGCGCAACCTTTGCCGAAGATGGACTGCGCATTGCCCATGTGGATTCCAAGCTAATCTTTGACGGCTACAAGGGAACCAAGAAGGCCCAAGAAGAATATGACCGTCAAGTGGCCAAGTGGGAACAACAGGGTAACTTGATTCAGAAAGAACTGGCCGCTATCAAGGAAAAACTGGATAAGCAGGTGTTGATGCTTTCTGACGAAAAGAAACGTGAACTGGAAGCCGACTACGCTAAGAAAGAAACGGAACTGAAGGAATTCATCGACCGGGTCTATGGCCGCAAGGGTGAGCTCATTACCGAAAACGAGAAGGTGAGCGGACCCATTATCCAGCTAATCCGCAAGGCCATCAATGAAATTGCCTTACAAGAAGGCTACGACATGGTGGTGGACCGTGCAACAGGCGCGGTGGTATTCTGGAAAAAAGAGAATGATCTGACCCAGAAAGTGCTGGATTACCTGAACAACCGCTAATTATCTAGAACACGCTTAGTCGTGTATGGAATTCTTGAGGCTTTCGATAAGGCGGGCAAAGCTCGGGTCGGAGGCCATTTCCTTTTTTACGGAATTGATGGCGTGGACTACGGTGGAGTGGTCCTTTCCGCCAAAGCGGGAACCGATGCTCTGGAGGCTGATGGGGGAAAGCTCGCGCATCAGATACATGGCCACCTGGCGGGCCTTGGAGACTTCCTTGGTGCCGCGTCCGGATTCCACCAGCTTGGCCTCGGGAACTTCGTAGTGGGCAGACACCGTATGGAGCACGGAGTCCAGGCTCACGCGACGGCGGAGGGTGGGGGCGATTTCGGTCACTACCCGCTGGGCGATGCTCATGTCGATATCGTGGTTCAGCAGGCTGGACTGGAGCGTCAGCTTGATGATGGCACTTTCCAGGCAGCGGACGTTGCTTGCGATGTTTTCTGCCAAATAATGTAAAACTT
>Ga0310697_10003442_pt1 | contig 16056 bp, 1 predicted proteins | sample 172DNAGHGlowgp2_FD_203883 | JGI IMG/M metagenome (GOLD analysis project Ga0310697, IMG submission 203883) | Sheep rumen microbial communities from Palmerston North, Manawatu-Wanganui, New Zealand - 1728 DNA GHGlow gp2 (v2) (version 2) | ecosystem: Host-associated > Mammals > Digestive system >... | reverse complement strand
ACCCCCAATCCCCAATCCCCAATCCCCAATCCCAAAGTGGAAAGTTTTAGATAATAAATTAAATAAATTTATTTAAAAATAATATATATAATTTAAATTAAAAATTAATCGGAATCATCCTCTGTTCTTCTTTTACGTCTATTTTTCCTTTTTGTATTGTTATCATCGTCTTCATCTTCATCTTCATCTTCCTCTTTTCTTTGTCTTCTTCTTCTTTGAGATCTTTTATTATTATCTTCATCTTCATTCTCATCTTCTTCTTGTCCTTTTTTTCTTCTTTTATTTCTTCTGCTTACTTTCTCATCTTCTTCATCTTCCTCTTCTTCTTCTATCTTTCTTCTTCTTCTGTTTTTATTTTTTCTATTTTCTTCCTCTTCTTTTTCTTGCTTTTCTTGTTTTTCTTTTTCTTTTATTTTTCTTATTTTTTCTTCTTCTAATTTGTTTATATATTCTCTTACTTCATTTTCAAATCCTTCATCTTTATTATCAGTCAAATAGTAATAAAACCATAATATTTCCTTTATTTTTATATTCAATAATTTTATTTCTTCTAAATTTTTTTCAAAATTATCATCTTTATATATTTTTGTTTCCCATAAATCTTTTCCTTTTAAATAATCTACAATATTTTTCTTATTGAATTTGATTCTTTTATCTTTATCTTTTTCTTCTTCTCTATATAATACTAAACTTATAAATAATCTTATTGCAGAGGCTAATGATTCCTTTTTAATTATCATATCACTTCTTTTAAAAATTTCATCTAGTTTTTGAATTATTTTATCTTCCAAATAAAATCTTTCTTCTTCTTTTTCTGTTTCTTTTATTTCTTTATGATTATCTTTATTATTATCAACTTCCTTATTAATTTCTTTTTTTTCTTGATGTTTTTCGATATCTTCTTTTATATATTTAAATATTATTTTTAAATAATAATCAAACATATTTGGTATTTTATTAACAATTAAATCATCTTTATTATTAAATATATTCTGGAAATCATTTGAAATATTTCCAAGGTTTTTAACTATATCTATTTCATAAATTTTTGTATTTCCATTTATTTTATCATTTTCTTCTTTTTTTAATTTATTTAAATATTCTATTAATGATATAAAATTATTTATAATTTCTTTATATTTATCTTTGTTTCCTTTATTATCAGAAATATAATTATAAAATAAAACTTTATCATCAATACTTATTTTGGTATCACCAAATTGATAATTTGTAATTAAATCAGAAATTTCATTACTAAATACTTCATTATCATAACTAAATTCTATTAATTCCTTATTTAATAATTTCTTGTTTTTTAATAATAAATCAGTCATTATTTCTTCAATTGAATCCAAACTTATTTCATACTCATTATAATTTTCATAATTTTGAGTATCAATTATTTTTCTATATGACGAATTACATAACACAGAAATAAAATTAAATATTTTTGGCATATCAAAGGTAAATATTTCATCTTCTTTAATTTGTTGTGCATTTATTCTAATTTTACAATTTTCATTCAAAATCCTCTTATCAATTTTTATATCTAATAAATTTTCTAATTCTTTGTTTTGCATCTCTATATATTTTTCATAAATTTCTTTATAAGTTTTCCCATATTTATTCTCATCAATTAAAAGAAAGTCGCATATATAATTTTTATCTTTATTTAATTCAAGTTTTTCTTTATTTCCATCACTACTTTTTACCTCAATTTCAAAACTATTATATAAATCAATAAAATCATCAATTAAATCTTTATTATTGGGATCTTTATAAATATCACAATTAATGATAAGTGTTTTTTCAGCATATTCCCTTGAAATTATATTAGAGTATTTATCAATAAATAAATTTAATGCATCATTGAAAATTGAAAAATCACTTAAAAAGTATTTATCATTATTTTTTTTTTTTTGATTTTTATATTCCAAATATTTGATCAATATAGGATAATCATTTTTATCTTTATGTTCTAAAATATTCTCAATATACTCTTCATCTAAATAATCAGTATAATAAAAATACTCATAATATGGATAATCTCTTTTTTTATACATATCTTTATTATATATTTCTTTTAACAAAGCAATACCTGAATTATGATCTTTTATACTATTAATTTCTAATTCTTTAAATTTGTCAATTTTTTTTTTGGCTTGATTAAATTTATCTTGAATTAATTTCTCTAGCTCATTCTCAAAATTAATAAGCTCTTCAAAGTTATTAATACATTCTCTATTGTGTAATATTTTAAATAAATCATTAAAAATAAAATTCATAAATATATCTATTTTCTTAATGCCTTTCTTTTCTAATTCTTTTTGTAATAAAATAAAACATTCTTTTATTGTATCAAACCATGTAATTTCTTTTGGTAAATAATCATCAAATTGATCTGAACATGTCAATAATTTTGCGAAAAATAAATGGGAATATAAAATATAATTTAATAATCGATATGATAATTGGCTTAAATTTCTTATTTTTTTATTATCTTTTTTAAAATTATTTTTATCAATTGTATTTAGTCCTTTTTCTTTATTATATAATGGATTTATATATTTAGTTTTAAATTCTTCTTTAGTTAAATAATTCAATTCCCTTAATTTATAGTATTTATCTTTATTTCTACTTAATTTATCAATTTCATCCTTATCTTTAAATATTCTCATATAATTTTCTCTTCTAATTGTTTCATATATTTTACGTAATTTAATTTTATCTTCTTTTTCATCTTTTTCTTCCAAGTATTTTACTATTGATCCAATTGGTTTTTTACAATTTGGACATTTAATATTAACTTCAGAATAACTTGGAAATCCAGAAGAAACTGAATGATAATATCCTTTTTCACATAAACAAACATAGCATCCTTGGTTTGGTGTTTCTTCAAAATGTTTTTCTATCTTATTATATAATTCATAATATGGCTCTTCTTTTGTATCACTACCAGGATAAAATTTTTCATCTATATGTTCCAAATTATCTGCATCATATAAATATGAGTACATATATTCTAGTTCTTTATTTTTATGTTTTTCTGATATTTCATTTAAGCAATATCTATATCCATATAATAATACTTCTATATCTTTTTGATTAATTTTATATTGCTTTTTAATATCTTTATATCGTTTACTTTCAAAAATAAATTTAATTAATAATAATAATCTATTATTTTCATTATCATCTTCTTCATCTTTTTTAAGTAATGGTTCACAAATATTTCTAAAATAATTTATATACATTTTATCATTTTCGAAATCATTTTTCTTTAATTTTGATAATATTAAATAATTTGAAGCCATAAAAAAATCATCAAATTTAAATTCATTAGAACCAATTATATCTTCTTTTGTTTGCTCTTTTTCAAAGTTATTTTTTTGATACTCACTAAGTTTTAAATATATTTTTTTGCAATTATCATTATCATATATTTCATTAAAAATTTCATTAGTAAATTTTTCTCCTTTGAAATTAATGAATTTATCAAAATCATCATATTTATTCAAATCATATTTATCTTTGATAGTATTTTTTAAAAATATATCGATTTGTTTATTATTTTTATTATATATTATTTTATATATATATAATTTTACCATTTTTATTTTATCACTTTGGTTAATTTCTTTTATTATTTCCAAAGGATCAAAATTCGGTTTATCATGCATTTTTATAAATATATAACAATATGATTTTATATAACCTAAACAAAATAATTTCGTAATATTTGTGCATTTATTATAAAATTTATCGGCATCTACTTTAAAATCATATAAAAAGTCATTACATTCTTGAAAAATAGTTAATGGGTCATCTTCTAAAGTTTGTTTATTTTTTTTTTTGTTTAAAATGAAATTTAAATAAATTAATGAATTTTTTTCAAAAAAATAAAGTACTGTTTCGGATAATGATAAATAATAATCAGTTTTGTGATTTGATAAAAATTTATCTATTGCCTTTATTATTGTATCGTCCTTACTATTTAGTAATTTTTCTGTATCAATAAAGTTTTCTTTTTCAATATAAGGTTTCAACAATATTTGCAATATATCATTTGATTTTTTTATTATTTCTTTTTCCCTTATTAATTCTCCTAAAATCACAGAGTGATAAATAATATCATTAACTTTCTTTATCTCCTGCATATATATATATTTTAATGTATCATAATATTTATTTTTAAATTGTTCATCTTTTTCTTCTTTTAATTTTTTATTTAAATCTAAGAAATTCTTTATTAAGTTATCAATTTTATCAAAGTTATTTTTTTGTATAATTTTAGAATTTTCAATTAATTTTTCTCTCATATCTTCAATATTATGGATATTTTTTATTCCTTTTTCCAATTGATATTCAATAATTTTAATTAATTCATCAACAATATATAATTCATTTAAATATATTTTTAAATCATAATTTATATTTTGCAAAATTTTATAGATTTCTTGTAATCTATCATGATAATCCCTTATTCTTATTTCAATTAATTTAACATCTTTTGAAGTGATACTTAAGCATATGCCTGCTAAAAGTATATAAAAGCATTCATTTACTTCTCTTGTTATTTCTGGATTTCTTTCTTCATCAACTATATATTGAATATGGCATTCTTTTTCATAAATTGTATCTTTAATCTTTTGGTTTAATTCAGCTCCATCCTTATCATTAACTATATCTTTAGCAATTTCAAATACTTTTAAAATACTTTGAATATATTCAAAATTTGATTCTATCCATATTATTTTTAAAATAATTATATTAATTGGATTATAAAAATTATCTTTGAATATCTCTTTTTCTTCAGGAAATCTTAAGTCTAAAAATAATTGAATTAAATAGCTTAAAGAATCAGAATAAGTACCTATATATTTTTCTAAATAAAATACAATGTAGTCTTTTAATATTAAATCTGGTGTTATTTTGTTTATTAAATCAAAATATAATTTATCTTGACTTATTTTTTCCATCGTTTTATTTAATAAATTCTTTTGTTTTTCATAAAATTTATTTTTTGCATTGTCTTTTTTTTTATCTCTTAAATTTTTTTCATTATCAAAAAATTTATTTGTAATATTTTGAATTAAATAATCAGATAAATTTTTATAAAAATTATAAAACCCTGGTATTTTATAATTAAATAAAAATTTAGGCTTATATTTATCATCTTTATCAACTTTTATTTCTTTTAAAAATATAGCTTTTAATTCTTTAATTATCAATTTATTATTTTCATTTCTAGCAGATTTATCATCTTTATCTAATTTAGTATTTCTATCCTTACTTATTTCAATTAATGTAGTAAGAAAATTGTTATCTTCAAGTACTCTAAATATATATAATAAACTTTTTTTAAATATTTTTTCTTTAATATAATCTAATGTACAAGATATAATATCTATACTATTTTTATTAATATAATTTTTTTCAAAAATTTTATTAACTAAACTCTGACATAAACCTTGTGCTTCTGGATCAATTTCTATTAATTCCTTTGCTTTTTTTATTAAATCTTTTTTAAAATCTGAATTTTTTGTCATATATTTTGTTATTTCTTCTATATATTTTTCTTCGTTTAAATTATCTTCTTCACTTCTTCCATCATATTTTTCATAAAAGAAGAAAGAAAAATTTTTTCTATCAATAATATTTTCATTTTTACTTTTTTCAGCCATTTGATTATATACAAAATTATTTAATGTTTCTCTAAATTCATTATCTAAATTTCTAAATGCATCAGCATTAAACATAACATCTTTTATATTCTGTTTTAATATATTTTTTAAAGAAATATTTGAGCCTTTTAAATTATCAATAAATAATTGATTTATATCATTATAAATATCTGGAATTGAATATATTATTTCTTCTTTTTCTTTATCAAAACATCTTTGTATATGTATAATAAATATATAATTATAATTATCATTATTACAATAATTCATAATATAATCAGTTATAAATTGTATTTTATTCGAATTATATTGCTCAAAATTAATTAATATTATATTTTTATTTGAGTCTTCATTTTTATTTTTAATATCATCTATTTCATTTTTTAATTTATCTTCTGTCCTAATTTCTGATATCATAATTTGTTCTACTTTATCATATCCTTCTATAATATTAGTAATATTAGTGAAAGTATATATTATTGAAATTTTATAATTATTTATTTTGCTTTGTCTGGCACTTTCCAAATCTTTTATATATTCTTTAAAATTCGTATATCTTTTTCTTGCATAATATCTTTCTTTTAAAGGATTATCTTCTTGTAAATTAGCTATTATATCTTGTGGTAAAATATTACTTATTCTACTATATATTTTATCTATTATATCATCTTCATTTATATTTTTATTTTCTACAGAAAAATAATAAACTAATCCTCCAATTTCTTGTTCTTTGCAATTAATTAATAGATTATTTAAATCATAATTAATTTTTGATTTCCTTTTTTTTATTTCTTCTTTTAATCTAATGTTATCTAATATTCTTTTAATCATCTTTCTTTGTCCATCATCCAATAAGTCCTTAATACCAATTTGCATTTTTTCTAGTCTATTTAAAAATGCCATATCAACTGAATTAACAAATCTTTTATCAACTAATACTATAACTCTAAATGATTCATTAACTGGTGTTAAGTCTTCACTAAAATTATCTAAGCATACTCTAACATATTTTTTTTCTTCGATTATTTTATAATTCATATTATATAGATCATATAAATAAGGTTGTATTGGATTTAAATTTTGTAATATAGCTAATCCCTCTTCTTTTGCCACATTTTGAATTTCTCCAACTTTTTTTATCTTATATTCAGTGTTATTATCATCTGAAAATGGGCTCCCATTAAGAAGAATTATACCTTTTTTATCTGGATTTTGTATTCTAATAATTCTATTTATTAACGGTGCCAAAGTTGATTTTATTTCTAATAATAAATAACGACTATTATTATCATTTATATTATCATTAATACATTTATTTAAATCATAATTATCTATATGAGATTCTTTTATTTTATAAGAAGTTCCGATTAAATTAAGATTTTTATTATTTTCATTATTGCATGCTATATTATAAATTTTTTTAAATAAATATACTGAAGTTACTTTTTGTAATTCATCTTCTTCATTTGTTATTTTTCCTTTTAATATCTCTTTAAGATTATTCATTTCATCTTTTATATCATCACATTGTATTTTAAAATCTATATCTATTTCATTACTTATACCACCAAAATTTCTCTCAATGTAATTTTCAATAATAGGTACAATTTGAGTTTCATCTGAAATATTATTTAATTTTGAACCTTCTATTGCCACACCTTTTATTATATTATAAAAATCACGATTCCCATGAAATTCTTTTTTTATTGCTTTCTCTTTATTAAATAAATCTCTATATTTTTGCTGGGCTTCAATTTCATTTAGATTTTTCCCTCTAAATTCTTCGTTTTTGTTTAAGAATTTTTTTAATACTATAAGTTTTTGAATAAAATTTAAATAGTATTTATAAAGATAATAAGCTCTTGAAAGTATATTAAATATGAAAATTTTAGAATCTTCCTTAGATATTTCTTTAGAAATGCTTTCTACAATACTTTTGGAAGTAGCCTTTAATTGATCAAATTTATCCTCTAAATTTGGCACAGATAAACTTAAAGCTCTGTTTATTTTAGCTGCGTCTAAAGAATAATTACTAATACCAATAAAGCATACACCTTCATTTTTACCGTCATATTCAAGCTTAGAATGTAAAACCTTAAGTGGATTAGTGGGTGATTTTTCAGCCAAACCTAATTCATCGAATAATATCATAAATATAGGTATAGGCATTTGATTATTATTTTTTTTATAGTTTTCATATAAAGCCTGAGCTTTCTTAAACAACTCTTCAACGTCTTCAGGATCGGTAGATTCAGCACCTTGGAAATATATTTGTATTATGCTTGGATATTGTTTAAAAAATTCATTTTTAGAATATATTCCTCTCATGGAATTGTATAATAATTGAGCACTTAAACTTTTACCAGTTCCTGGTTTTCCAACAATAATTAATGGTATTTTTGTTACAACTGATACAAATAATAAAAACAAATTTTCTCTTAATAAATCATTTTTCCCTATACCTACATCTAATTCAACTTGTTTTAATAAAAATTCTTCTTCTATTTTTAAAAAATCACTAAAATGCTCTATGTTTTTTTCACTAAGTTCTTCCTTCAATTTTTCATTCTTTATTTTATCAAATAAACAAGTTTTATTTTCTTCATCATTTTTTTCAGTGGAATAAACATTTACTATTTTTAATATTGTTTTTTGTAGCTCAAAATTAAACTTACCTCTAATATCCTCATTTATTAATCTTATATAATAGCATAAATATATAGAACATATAATGCTTTTTATTTTATATAAATTTCTTGTTTTATCATTTAATGAATGATGGCTTCTATTTGATTTCTTTAGAAAATAATTTTGGAAAAAGTTTACACATTTTACAAACCTTGCTATTTCTCTTAATGATACAATTGAAGGATCTTTAAAAATTTTCCTCAAAAATATATGACATTTTGATATTGCTTCAGTTGTTAATTTATGTAAATTCTCTTCTCCTTTAATAAATAATTTCTGTATAATGCTTTTTATATATTTTTTCTCATGTGCATCTTGTATTGTACCAAAACTAAAAACAAAATATAATAATGATTGAGGTAATTGTTCTACTTTATATACTAAATCATCATCTTTATCATCTTCTCTAGTTAAGCCACATTTTTCTATTGATAATACTCTTCTTCTATATGGATTACATGCTCCAATAAGTCTTATATTATTTTCTAATGGTTCTCCATTGAATGTTCTATTAATAAAAATTTCTGTTAAAAGAGATAATGATAAGCAAGTATTAATTTCATCAAAAAAAACCCATAACTCTTTTTTTACTTTTTTTTCTTTATCAATATATTCTGTTTCCTTAGCTTTTATATTTATATCATTCATCTTTAAGCTTATTTCTTCATCTGTAATACCTGGATGAATATTAATAATTCTTACTAGTTCTTCTCCGTTATTTAAAATCTGACTTAATTTTTTTATTAAAGAAGTTTTACCACAACCAGTTTCTCCCATTATTATAACTGGTATATTTGCTTTTATTCTATAAATTAATAATACCATTTTTTTATAATTATCTTCAGTTATTACATAATTATCTGAACCAATATTTAACATAGATATTAATGATTTTAGATTTCCTTCAGTTTTATCTACTTCATTTGGAAGATTTAGAATATCTTTTAATCTTTTTAAAAATTTAAATGAAGGATTAATCACTTGATTTGCTGCTTCAATAACTAGATTATGAAACAATTCTGATACAGGGTCTTTTTCACCATTTTTTGGAGACGCTTCTCTTTTAAAGTCATATATTTCTATAAACTGGCCATTATCTTTAACAGACATTTTATACTGATTATATATTTCTGACATTTTTTCGAATGACTGCTCTGCATCTTTATCCACTTTAAATCCAATAATATTAATATTTTTATCAACACATTCTTTAATTAATTTAGTTAATTCAGGTCCTTCTTTAGGATATTTATCTCCTTTTGAAAATTCTTCTCCATGAGCTCCAGCATCTGCAATATGTATTATTAATTTCAATGCACCATCTCTCCAGCCCATATTATTTAATGCCATTTTATAACCTTCAACCCAATCTTCAGGAATATCACCTCCTCCTTCTGGCTTAATTTTAGATATATTTTTTTTTAATGCCTCCATATCCGTTGTCAAAGGGAAATATTCATTTTTATCTTTTTTAGAATCTATTTTATCTCTGTAAAATGATGCCCCAAATTGAAAATTAAATTTTATGTACTTCTTTGATAATTCTTCAAAAATTTGAATAACATAGTCGTTTGCAGCATTTATTTCTCTGCCCATTGAAGCTGTTGCATCTATTAAATAGCAAACGTCAACTTCTTTTTTTTTAGGATTAGTAATATTGGTGTCTTCAATTAATTCATCCTTTATATCTGGGAGTCTTTCAAATTGAAATTTTTTGGTATTTTTATATATAAAAATTAATGGAGTTTTAAATTCATTTTTATTTAAATCATTTTCATATGCATCTAGGCATAAATCTATTTTATTTTTATTTTGCTTTTTTTTATCAGTTATTAATTTTGCAAATCCTCCATTTGTAAAATATATTGTACTTTCAGCAAAATTTTTAATACATTCTTTGGTAATATCTTTTTTTTGAGAATCACAAAATTTTATTATTTTTCCCTTAAATATTTCAAATTGGCTTATAAAAAGACTTATAAATGTTTGTATTTGATAATAAGAATATTCTTTTAAAATAATATTATCTTTGATAAAATTTTCTATATAATCTCCTTTTTCTGCTTCTTTTCCTAGCATTTTTTTAAAAGTTTGTTTTAATTCTTCATCTAATTCTAATTTAGGTAAATTTCCTACTTTAATTGTATCTATTTCAAATGCATTTAATATACCAATTTTTGATAAATAATTTTCAAAGCTATTAGGAATTTCTATATAAATATTTATTTTATTTGGTATATAAATAATATCTTCATTATTAGTATAAAATTTAGTAATAAGAAATGAAAGTAAAAATTCATTTATTAAAGCTGAATCTTCAGTCTCAATTAAGTCTAAATGTACTGCAACCTTATTATAATTTAAATTTACTTCTTCTTTTTCATCATCTTCATCTTTAGTATTTTTTTTGTTATTCTCTTTATCTTTAATTCTTGGATCCCTTTTAATTCTGTTTAATAACTGTAACAATTTTTGGTAAATAATCTTTTTAGATAATCTGCCACCTAAAGGGAAATGATAATATAATTCATCTTTTTCTTTTATCAATTTTTTAATTTTAAAAGATTTGCCCAAACCACACACTTCAGAAGAAAAAACTTTTATATTCTCTAACTTAGGATTATCTTGAATAATTATTTTGCTATTCCAAGAATTATTTGAAGTATTTGATATATTTGATATATTTAAATCATTTATATTAGAATTTTTTTGAACATCTGGAGAACTAGGTTCTTCCAAAAATTTTTTATTATTTTTAATTGTGTATTTTTCTAATTCATTTAAAAATGAATTTTCATTTTCTAAATTGCTATAAATAAAGTAAATGCAACTATCTAAATATTCCCTAGAGTTTAATTTATTATTATTTTTTTTTTCTTTATTTTCCTTTATAGATTTTTCAAATTTATAAGATAATAATTTATCAATATAACTATACATTTTATTATGCTGAAAACTAGAAAAAGATTCTAAAATTTCAATAATAAATAAAGTATTATACTCACATAATATTGCTCTATAGAAAAAGGATTGCATTTCCTCAATAGATGTTTCACTACTACAAATTAATATATTTTGTGCAATTGGCAATTTATCTAATTTTTCCTGGAATAAATATAATATATATTCTTCCATTGATATAGATTCACATTTGTATATAAAAATACCTTTATTTTTTTTACCTCCTTTTATTAGCATATTCATATAATGTTTTTCAAAATCTAAACCATTTTTCTCAAATAAAGAAATTATATATTTTGCCATATTTTCAAATATTTTTTTCGTATATTCTTTATATTCAGTCTCATAATCAACTCCTATTTTTATATTATTTGGCTCCCCATCTATAATTTTATCATTATAATCTATATTATTTAAAATATATCTTATTATTTCCTTTATTTCATAATTTCCTTCTTGATGCAATTTTATTTTTCTAAATAATTTTCCATATAAAAATCTTAAATGCTTTTCACTTTGATAAAAATTATTTAATTGATTTTCATATTCATTTTTTATTGTAAATAAATAATTTTTTATAAAATTAAAATCTTTTTCTTCTTCTTCATTATTTTGATTGAATTTATAAATTATATTTGGATATTTTATTTTTATATTTATTAATATTGGTATATTATATCCTTTTATTCTTAATATTTTAATTTTATCATATATTACTTCAATATTAGATATTATTTTCTTGAAAAATATTAATTTTTCACATTTTATTTGATATATATCTTTTTCTTTACTTATTTTTTCTTCGCTTTTTTTATTATTAGCTGTTTGAATATTAATCTTATTTTTTAAATTTATTAGGTCTTCAATTTTTATTTCTTTTTTTTCATCAACATTTGTATATCTAAAAATTTCCCCATCTAGTTTAAATGTTAAACTTGAATCTTCAATAATTGTATAAACATTTTCAAAAATATCTTTTTCACTCTTACTATCTAATTCTTTTATTGAAGGATAATGCTTTGAATAGCTTATCATCTTTTTTATTGTTCCTTCATCTAAATATTTTATATGCTCTATAATTTCTAAACCATTTTTTTCTTTAAACTGTGCAAATTGATTTAAACATGTAGTTGCATCTTCAATATCTTTAATAGATATACTTCTATTAGTTGGATCCAATTTATATTTCAAACTATCAAAATCACTTTTATTTTTAATTTTATCTAATAAAATATCAATTGCTTCTTTTCTATTGTAAAAAGAAGTAAATACATCATAAAATTGGTTACCAGACTCAAGCTCATAATCATATATATATTTTTTTGGCTCTTTCAAATCCTTTAATGTCCTTCTAAGGTCTGTTAAATTCATTTTTGATAATTCTATATCATTTGGCAGACTTGTTAATTTTTTTTTTAGACATTCTTCACAAAAAAATTTTATACTTTTTACGACTATTTCATATTTTTTACTTTTAATTATTATTATTAAATCTTTTTTTTTATTTTCTTCATTTATATTAAAATAATCTATCATTTGGCTTATAAATTTATCTGATTGAGAATCTTCTTTTTTACTTAATTCATCTTTTATGTTTTCAAATATATTTTCAAATTTTTTTGAATCCTCTGCATCTTCAAATTTAAATATTGTTTCAATGTTAAATTTTGCTTCTTCAAATGATTTTTTTACCATTTTTAATTTACCTAATGCATCTTTAAAACGTTCTTCTTGATCTTTACCTTTTGCTTTTTCAAATATTTTTTTAAAAAGTAAAAAATCCTTTACTTTATTAATTTCATCACATGTAGTTTTTAAATCTGTCAAATCTTTTATGTCATTTTGAGTTTTATCAATATTAAATTCTTTGATTGTTTTAGTTTCTATATTGTTAATAATATTAGTTATTTTTCTTATTTGATTATTATATTTATTTTTATGAAATATTATTAAAGAATTTTTTATGTAATTTAAATCTTTAATCTTTTTATTTATATCTCCTATAATCTTTATATACTTTCCATATTTTTCTATAGGATCATATTTAGGCAATATAATTTTTATTAAAGCTAATTTTTGTGTTGTTGGATTTTGTTTTACATTATTATAAATATTTTCAGTTTTTTCTATTTTACCCTCAACATTTTTCAAATTTTCATTTTTTATATTTAAAAATTCTTCTAATTGTTTTTTAGATATTAAATTTTCTTCTAAATCAGCTCTTATGTCATCTAAAATTATTTGTAATTTACCACAATTATTCTCATTAATTATTGGTTTTTCTTGATCATTTAAATTGCATAATAACTTTATTTTATCATTTTCAGAATTTGAATAATATTCATTTTTTTCAAATTCACATTCTTTCATTAATTTTTCTAAAAATTTTTCTCTATCCTTATGCTTTAATATTTTAATCAACTCTATTATTTTATCAGTTTCTTTTATTTTTTTTAAAAATATTTTAAATATATAATCTTTCATTTTTTCATATTTTTCATCATCACAATTTTTTATTAATTCAAAATATATCAATGATTGTAATTTATCATTTAAATTTTTAATTTGTTCTTCTAAAAAATCAATGCTTTTTTCATCAGCAAAAAGTTTGCAAATAAAATTAGATATTATTTCAATAGCTTTATGTAATTCATCCCCTTCTTTTAGAAATTCTAGCTCTTTTTTAATAATATATTCATATTTATCTTTAAGTATTTTATAATAATCATATTTTATATTAGTATCAAAACGAGATGTATCTATTATTTCAATTATAGTGCCAAATGTTGAGATATCTATTATTTTAGATGTTATCTTGTAAATAAATTCATTTATTTTTTCTTTGAACATTTCTTCAAAATTTAATTTATGAAATGATTGCTTGAATTCATCAGAAGGATTTTTAAAATTTATATTATTAAAAATTTCTGTATCTCTCAAATTTTGATATTTTAATATATCTTCTTTTTTTTCATTATTATAAAGGGGATTATATTTTTTAATAATACCAAGCTTTTCTTCGTCATTATAAAAATCTTTTTTAATTTCAAATAAATCTTTAATATTTATATTTGCATTAAATGCAAATTCATCTCTTTCATTATATCTATTTATCTCTTCTTTAATATTTAATTCATATTTATCAGAACTATCTTTATATATGCTATTAATTAAGTCTTTATATTGTTTAAATACCTCTCTTAAACGATTACAGTTATCGATATATTCTAAGTCTGGTTTATTATATTCCTTTAAAAGATTTCTCCAAAATGAACTTCTTAAATAAATTGCCAAAATTTGATTATCATCAGAAAATTTTATCAAACTTTTAATGGAGCCTATTATATTATCTAATTCTGTCTTTGTTTGTTTGTCTTTTATATATTTTTTTTTTATCAAATTTAAGTTCGAGGCTATTTCAATAGGTTCATTTTTTAAATCTTCATATTTTCTAAAAATATCATCTTTATTCTCATTTATAACATTTAGAAATATTTCAATATCATCTATATAATTTAAAGCCCTTTCAAATATCTCTAAATCTTTTCCATTTTTAATTGCATATATTATGAAATTATTGTAAAAATTAAAATCTTGATTTAAAGGAATTTTAAAATGTGAATAATATGTAATTAAAATATCATATAATATTTTAGAGTTTCCTTCTGAAAAATTCTTTATAATTTCTGAGAAATTTTCTTTATCATAAGAACTTAAATAACAAAATATAATTCCATAAAAACTAACAGGATCATACTTGTTTTCTTCAATTAAACTATTTGCCTTTGAATAAATTTGCTTAAAAGTATCTAATTCCAAAGCCAATTCTTCATCCTTATCTTGATTTTCATCTTCATTTATTTTTTTAAATACATCGATTAATTTTGAGCATAATTGTTTTATTCTTTCTTTTAAAGTTTCTTTTAATTCTTTACTTGGCTCATATAATTTTAAAAATAAAGATATTAAAAGGCTAAATTTTTTTTTTTCTTTGTATAGCATAATTGTTTCTTCATATAACAATTCTATTTTATCAATCTCATTATTTTTTTTTAAAGCTTCTAAAAAAATATCTAATTTATAGTGAATAGAAATTTTATTTTGGTCAATTTTTCTTTTAACTATATTATTTATAAATTTATTACCTTTTAATAATTCAATCTCATAAATGAAAGTATTATCTTTAACATTAAATAAAATTTCATATGATTCTTCTCCTATTTCATATTGTAATTGATATTTAATTGTCTTTCCATTTTTTTCATTTGCCTTTATATTCAATTTAAAAACATTATGAAAAACGAATGAATCTTTTCCTTTTTCAATACTATTATCGTAGATAATTTCAGGTTCAATTTCCGATAAAAATTTTAAATCACTAAAATTTAATTTTTCTTCACTTGAGCTTAAAATAATAAAATAAATTTCTTTATCATTAGTTTGAGTATTTTGTTTTTGTTTCTGTGAAATTTTGCTTGACTCTGAAATCATTATCTTGTTTTAATATAATTTTTAATTGATTTTTTTAAAATTTTATTCTTTTGAAAAAATAGTTAAACTTAAAATTTAGTTAATAATAAAAATAAAATATTATTTTATAAAATTAATTTTATGATTATTTAAATATTATTATTTATATATAAATATATTAACTTTGGGGATTGGGGATTGGGGATTGGGGATTGGGGATTGGGGATTGGGGATTGGGGTTTGGGGTTTTGGG
>Ga0310697_10003440_pt1 | contig 16062 bp, 14 predicted proteins | sample 172DNAGHGlowgp2_FD_203883 | JGI IMG/M metagenome (GOLD analysis project Ga0310697, IMG submission 203883) | Sheep rumen microbial communities from Palmerston North, Manawatu-Wanganui, New Zealand - 1728 DNA GHGlow gp2 (v2) (version 2) | ecosystem: Host-associated > Mammals > Digestive system >... | reverse complement strand
AAGGTGAAGCAACAATTATATGCAAAATATAGACACCACATATAACCCCTTTAGTACTCCCAACCAGACGGTTTACAGCGTAAACAACAACACCACAACTTACCAAACAATGCGTATGCTGTTTTGGGACGAGGATGACAGGTTGAATTTGGTGGCTGGCGACGGTTATCTAAGCTACTACGCCTACGGCAACGACGGCAACCGTGCCATAAAGATGACTGGCAACGCCGCCATAGACCAGACTGCAACACTTCTAAACTCCACCAACCTCGAAAATATTACAATCTATCCCTCTGAGTACCTAACTGTTACACAGGCGGAATACACTAAATATTACTACGCAGGTGGCAACAGAATAGCAAGCAAGATTGGAACAGGCGGGTTTGAGAAGATGCAACAGCTCTGCACACTTGACCAAAACCTTACTGCCAATGCCAATACTCTGCTAAACTTTGTATTGTACCAAGTAACTAACACAACACAACCACCTACAGATGAATACCCTGTGGATGTGTGCGGCGGCTACAGTGTTGCTACGGAACTGCTTGCAGACCCACTACCGGACTTTTATATCTCGCAGACAAACTTGAATTTTACGCAAAATAATCTGCTACAGCAGTTAAGGCAGAATTTAACAAACTCTGTTGAACCTGTTTATTACTTTCACAGCGACCATTTGGGTTCAGCAAGCTGGATTACAAATAATACGGGTTTGCCTGTACAGCATTTGTTATATCTGCCTTTTGGGGAGCATTTTGTGAATGAACGGAGTGCGGCGTATGACGAACGGTTTACTTTTACAGGCAAGGAGCGGGATGCGGAAACTGGCTACTACTACCACGGAGCGAGGTTTAACAGCTCGGATATAGGGTGGCTGAGCGTGGACCCGATGGCGGATAAGTATCCGAGTATGAGCCCTTATGCGTACTGCGCTTGGAACCCGGTGAAGCTGGTGGATCCGGAGGGGATGGAGGCAATGGAGAATGATGATTGGTACACAGACAGGAAAGGACGGCTTAAGTGGGATCCCGTCGTCACAAAAGAGACAACATTGAAAAAGGGTGAGGTATACTTAGGCAAAACAGTGTTATTTACCAACGATGATGGACAAATTGTTTATGGAGATGAGCAAGGAAAGTTATACTCTTTTGCCCATTTTGCTAAAGCAAACATAAACGCAGATGCTACGACATCAGAAACGGATGCAGACGTTGCGGTTCCTGTTGCACTTCCGTTCGAGGTCTTTTTATGGAAGCAAATTTCCACTACTGCTGAAATAGTCCTTGAAGCAACTGTTGCTATTGCATGGATAATACCAGCCTGTTTGTTGCTTTCCAGTGATTCAAGTCCACGTCAGAATGAGCAAGGAAAAAGTAAATCTAGAATAGATGATGTTGCCGATGCAAAAGAAAGTTCATATCAGCCCTTTGCTCATGATACGAAAAAGAACGGGAAATTAAAAGGCAACAGATCGGATTGTCACGACGCACAATACAATCATGGGGGAAAGAAAAGAAAGCCGAATCCAAATCAGAGAAAAGGGGCGGATGAAAGGCGAAATAGAGGTAAACGTATTAATTAACAAAATCTTAAACATATTGAATCATGTTAAAACAAAGAATCTTAAACGATGCATATGTCAATCACAAACTAATTGCGTTTCGAACCGAAAAAGAGGAGTGGGGAGAAACCATAATAGGTCATGTCAAAGAAATAACACCACAACATATCACAATAAATGAAGTTGACGAATATGGGATTCCCATTGGAGCCACGACATTCAAAATCGATGCACTAATAAACATCGTGATCGAAGATAAAACATTGGAGTGTCTCGAAGTTCTTGAAAGAAAGAATAAACAGCTTACAAAAAAAGGATGCACCACTTTTTGGGGTAATGGCTATGAGTTAAAAGGTTACATATCTGCCAGGTTGAAGGAAAGAAAACCTATTACTTTGTTTGTGGAAGATGGCGATGCCGATGATACAAATGTCATAGGTTTTGTTAAAGAAATGGATGAGAAGAGTGTGTTGATTGAGATGGTAGACCGATATGGAGAGATTGACGGGAAGATTTTGGTGCCATTAGAAACAATTATGGGAATAAGATGGGAGAGTCAAGAAGACAAGGCAAGGTTGTTGCTAAATCGGAGTCGTCAAATGGAAAGCACTAATATTATAAACTGTAGTCAAACACCATAACATAAATAAACACATCAAAATGCCCCACCGCACTACACATATCGCCCAGAAACTGAAAGCCGCAGCTACCCTGTCGCTACTGTTGCTATGCGTGTGCAGTGCTGTGGCAAGGGAGAAAAACAGGGCGATAGCCCTTCCATTTGAGGACTCGGTTTATAACTTCCGTATGATGTTCGAATACGACACTTGGAACCGTGTGCAGAGGATTGTATATCCCGACAGCGAGGTGGTTACGTATAACTACGACCTTGCGGGCAACCTTAATAAGGTACACACATACAAGGCCGCACACCGCGACACGCTGATTAAGAACATCTTATACGATGAGTTCGGACACCGTACACAGGTAAACTTTGGCAACGGGGTTACAACTAACTATACTTACGATAATTTGCAGAGGCTGAGCGGATTACAGACTTACAGCAACAACGCTAACTTGCAGAAGATTTTGTACTCGTTTGACTTGGAGGACAATATAACTAAAGTTGAGAACACGGCGAGCGGTGCAAATAGTCTTGGCGGAGCTTATACTTTTGATTACCAATATGATAACCTCTACAGACTCACTTCTTCCACTGGCAGTTTTACCCCGACAAACGCCAGTTACTATTTGGAGATGGATTTTACCCCTGCCGGCCGTGTGTGCCGCAAGGAGCAGGGCGATAACAACGGCTCCAAACGCCTGCTGTACGGCTACAACCCGACTAACGCCCCCCACGCCGCAAGACGCATATACGACCCGACAACGACAAATTTGAGGCAAATATTATGGGATGCCAACGGCAACATAGCACAAATTGCGGAGTACCAATATGATGCCAACAACCAGCAGACATTTTTGCAGGACTTCCGCAACCACTACTGGGACGAGGATGACAGACTAAATCTTGTTTTGGACAACAGCCATTTTTCTTATTATCTCTATAGTAATGACGGACAGAGAGTTGCAAAACTGACAGGTTCCGCCTTTACTCTTGGAACAGGCTTTGCCACCAATGCACTGCTTGATAACTACACATTGTACCCCTCTGAATATCTTGTAATTACGCAACAAGGCTACACAAAATACTATTATGCTAACGGCACTCGCATAGCCTCAAAACTTGGTAGCGGTGGTTTTGAGAAAATGACAAGGCTTTGCACCCTTGACCAAAACTTGACATATAACTCTAACACTCTGTTTAACAGCGTGGTGGCGAGGATTGGCGAGGATATGCCTCAAGAATATGTCTCCGACCCCTGCCCTGCATACACCTACGATATGGCGGGATTTAGAGTGCCGTTGCAACCTTTGAATTTTGAACCAAACTTTGGGATTACAGCGCAACAGAATATATTACAGGCGTTTAGACAGAACTATGCCAACGAAGAAACGTATTATTTCCACGGCAACCACCTTGGCTCCGCCAACTGGGTGACTTTACAAAATGCTTCTCCCACACAGTTTTTGTTGCACCTGCCTTACGGCGAGGAATTTGTAAAACAGCTGAACGGAAGCTACGACGAGCGTTTTACTTTTACTGGTAAAGAAAAGGACATTGAGACTGGTTATTACTATTTTGGCGCCAGATTTGACAATGTGGATTTAGGATTTATGTCTGTTGACCCGATGAGCGATAAGTATCCGAGTATTTCTCCTTATGCTTATTGCGCTTGGAATCCGATTAAATTGGTGGATCCGGATGGGAGGGATGCTTTAGTAATTGTAGATGAAGAGAAAAAATTAATTACAATTAAGGCCAATATAATCTTTTATGCATATGGTAAACGTGTAGGAACTAATGACCTTAAAAAAACCGCGGAAAATTATAAACAAAACATTATAGATAATTGGTCGAAAGATAATAATGGAAATCCATGGACAATAGAACATGATGGAAATACTTATACAATTATTTTTAAGATTAATGTAAATGTTGATAATGATGCTGGTCGTGAAAGATACCAGAAATATAATGGAATGAATAATTATATAGGTATAGGGAGAACAAAATCCGAAGTAAATGATAATCATCGTAATAGGGGAATCTGGGAAATTGCAAATTCATCTAACAATGCAGGAGCACACGAATTTGGACATTTATTAGGTCTAAAAGACAGATATATTAAAATTAAAGATGAATTAGGATATTCTCATTCAAAGCCAGAACAGGGATGGGAAAATAATATAATGGGAGTATATGGAGGAAAAATAGAACAAAGAAATATTGACGCTATTTTTAATAGTGTATTACAAAATAAGAATAATACGAAGGGGATGAAGAGACCTATGGGGGGAGGATATATATTCATATTAAATAATAATAACAAAGAACGTTAAAGTATGAAAATAAAAAAAAGGTTTTATGGATTTCTTATCATTTTTATAGGTATAGTATGTTTTATCGGAGGATGGTGGGCTAAGAGCATACAATGCCATGAAGAAATATTAGATTTAGCGTTTAAAGTAGACAGTTTAGATTGGTTGGATTATTTGCGAGAAGACGAACAACTTCCTTATTTCGGGATGAAAAAAGAAGATGTTCTACCACTATTACCAGAGCCTGAAAAAATTGAATCTGGAATAATTTTATGTAACAACGACACATTGCAAAAATTGTTCTGGATATATAATCCTTATAAAAAAAAGTTAAAAGGCACTTCAGACACAATCGTGGTCGATGGATATTATTGGAAAATACCATATAATGATAAACCAGATTTATACATTGTGTTTGAAAAAAAAGGTGAGGAATGGATTGTGTCATCGTGTGCCCAATGGGATGACAGTAGAATCTTGATCGATTAAGGATTTTCAATCCACTAAAGCAATAAAAACACCAAATAGCCGTTATAAAAAGAGATGTTAAATAGAACAAACCTTCCATACACCCCCGCCGGGAGGCTGTGCAGCAAACTGCAGGACTACACCGGCACGGGCAATATATATGCTTACTCTCCAAACAGCAAACAACACGCTGTAAGGCGTATTTACAACGGCCTTACAAACGAGCTTTACAACCTGCGTTGGGACAATAACGGCAACCTTGCACAGCAGACGGTTTACAGTGTGGCGAACAACGCCACAACCTACCAAGGAATGCGTTATTTGCAATGGGACGAGGACGACCGCTTGAATTTGGTGGCCGGCGACGGATATTTGAGCTACTACGCCTATGGCCACGACGGCAACCGTGCCATAAAGATGACAGGCAACGCCGCCATAGACCAGACAGGCACATTGCTGAACAGCACCAACCTTGAAAATATAACGCTATATCCTAATGAATATCTTGCCGTTACGCAGGCCGAATATACCAAATACTACTACGCTGGCGGAAACAGAATAGCAAGCAAGATTGGTACGGGAGGTTTTGGAAAAATGCAGAGACTTTGCACACAGGATTTGAATCTTAGTGCTAATGCCAACACACTGTTTGGTAATGCTTTACAACAGATAGTAAATATAACAAACCAACCCAATGACGAATTTCCCGTAAACGTATGCGGTGGCTACAGTGTTGCTGCGGGACTGCTTGCAGACCCACTACCGGACTTTTATATCTCGCAGACAAACTTGAATTTCACGCAAAACAATCTGTTGCAGCAGTTTAGGCAGAATTTGACAGGTGGAGCCGAGTCCGTTTACTACTTCCATAGCGACCACTTAGGCAGTGCGAGTTGGATTACAAATAATACGGGGTTGCCTGTACAGCATTTGCAGTACCTGCCGTTTGGGGAGCATTTTGTGAATGAGCAAAGCACAGGTTATTTTGAGCGGTTTACGTTTACGGGTAAGGAGCGGGATGCTGAGACGGGTTACTATTACCACGGTGCGAGGTTTAATAGCTCGGATATTGGGTGGCTGAGTGTGGATCCGATGAGTGATAAATACCCGAGTTTGACGCCGTATAATTACTGTGCATGGAATCCGATTAAGCTGGTAGATCCGGCGGGGAGAGAATTTGGAGATATTTATAATTTGAGAGGTGTACATATTGGCAATGATGGAGTTGATGATAATAAGGTCTATTTACTTCATACAGATAAGAATATTCAATTAACGACAGCTCAATCAAAATTCGCAGTGAAATTCACAGGATTTGTAACTGATGTTACAGCAGAAACAGGGTTGACAAATGATGAACTAAATCTAAGGGCTTCGCTTTCCACTTTGAAGCAGGCTGAAGCCGGAAAAAGCAATCCCCCATTGGATTATAACTCATGGAATAATAATGTAAATTTTACAGAAGATTCCTATGAGAATAATCCTCAAGCATATGCTAAACATCCGGGACTGCTACAACAAAATAAAGGAAATTTAATTATAAGATCATCCGCAGCAGGAGCTTACCAATTTTTAAAAAGATACTATACCCAAAAAGATTTTAGTCCTCAAAGCCAAGATAGAGAAGCTGTAAATCTTATGACTTATAATGGATATGAAGCCGCACTATCTGGGAATATGAGCGATTTCATTTCCAATAACAACAATAATTGGACTTCTTTGAACCATTGGTCATCTGGCGACTTACAAAAAGTATTTAATAGTTATCGTGCAAAAGAATTATTGGGTATTTCAAATATTGCTACACCAATCGGGAATTTGCTTCGCAAGTAACAAATAAATATTATTTTACAATCAATCAAAAATGCAATCAATATTTCAAATAATTCATTCTGTTAATTATATACATAGCTGATTAATAAATTATAGGTTCTATAGTGATGAAAAAAATAGCCCTTAATGTTTTATGCGTTTTTTTATTTACAACAAATCTCAGTATATTGAAAGCGCAACAAGATTTAATTTATATCCAAAATATAGATACTCTGACAATTTCTACAGAAAGCAATTCCCTTTTATTACTAACGCTTTCTTATACGGATTCGTTGGATGAAAACTTCAAAATTGGTGAAAAAATATACCCAAAAATCGTACACCAGGCCATCAGTTTCACTGTTGACAATATCGTTACGAATGCATTATATTTGGATAGCTTGCCTATCAACAAACAAAAAATGATGAAAATTGATATACAAACTCTTCCAATACTTGACATAAGTGTTTATAAAGGCAAAGATGGCAAATATTATTATTTATTATATGGATGTTCAATTTGTTGTGGTGTGAAATGCCCTGAATATTTTGGAATTCTTGAATCAAACGGTAAATTGTTGTATGAAAGTATTGATGCAAAGAACTATCAATATAATGACAATTTTAAAAGTTTTGATGATTTTTTTCGTATCAAAGATATCGATTACGACAGCCCATTGACAAAGCGTTCTATTTATTAGAATAAATTCGTTGTAATTGATTCACAAAGCAATAAACTCCCGCCGCCACCGTTATTGAAATGATGTTTAGAGAGTTAAGACATAAAACCATCGAGCCACTGCCCTTGACAGGCGGAGCTGAGGCTGTTTACTACTTCCATTCTGACCACCTCGGCTCTGCGAGCTGGATTACAAATAATACGGGTTTGCCTGTGCAGCACCTACAGTACTTGCCGTTTGGAGTACCCTTTGTAAATGAGCAGATTGCTACTTATAGTGAACGTTTTACGTTTACGGGCAAGGAGCGGGATGCGGAGACGGGGTATTATTATCATGGAGCAAGGTTCAACTGCTCGGATATAGGGTGGCTGAGCGTGGACCCGCTGTTTGAGAAGTATCCGACAATAAGTCCTTATACGTACTGCGCGAATAATCCGGTGAAGTATGTGGATCCGGAGGGGAGAGATTTCGATCCAGAAATGGAAAAATATGCCAGCCAAATTGAAAAATACTGTGGCAAGCAAATAACGAAACTAACGGAACTTTCAAAAAAGGAATCTTTAACAGATGAACAAAAGGAACAGTTACGTGAGTTTGAAAGTGCACAGAAAGAAATCCAGGAAATGAGAGATGACAGGTCTACATATTATAGTTTGCAAAAAAAATCGCTTGATGATAAAGATACGAAAGGAATAACTAAATATAGTGGATATAGAGAACTTGATCGTAAAGGGAAACAGCAATATTGGATTAATGTATCTTTAAATATTGATTGTGGATTGTTTGATGAAGAGGAAAAATTAACCAGGAGGGGAGGATATGTTCTTGCTCACGAACTTAAGCATTGCTATCAATTTTATAATAAAGAGACGTTGTATATTCAGCTTGCCGATGGGAGTGGTATTAAAGATTACAATACCAAAGCCTTGGAAGAAGCAGCGTACAGGCGAGGAGCAGCTTTCGGATGTTATTACAAATTTGAACAAGCTGATTATCCTGACCTTTTCTCTGGTACAATGGACGATTTTATCAATAAATATCCAGGAACAGTTATTAAACACAAATAGAATAGATATGGCACCTACAAAAATCTTTTTTTGTATTGGACTGCTTGCAGTTTTAAATACCTTGAACGCACAAGAAGACAAGTCTGTAACAAATGCAACTCATCAAGTTTATAATATTTATGCACAGTTGCAAAACGACACTTTCTATGTTGGAGTCGATGGCCGATTTGTGATGTCTTTTGCGGATGAGAGCACTATAGAAGCACGCTTTTATTATGAGGACAGGTACAGAAGTTATCAAAAAATCCCCTATCGCAGAAGTGGGGATACAATCTTCCTTAATAATAATTCTTCTCAAACACGGATACCATATTCTTTTTGTAATCCCAAACACATACGAAAGATAAAATGTAGATCAGGTATTCCTGTTATTGTTGGATTTTTCCGTCCCAAGCAACCTCTTGAAATAGCAGGGGTACGGGCAAAAGAACATGTATTGTCTAGTGTGGAAATATATTATATGGATCCAGACTCGTGTCAGATTTATATTCCTTACAAGGAATCTGTAGACTCCCGATATTCCGACATAATAGCTGTGTATACTAGACACCAATTTGGACGATTGTATAAAGATAGAGATTGGTCATATTATCCCAAATATGATTATTTAAAGATTGATTTGAGCAACTTTTCTCGTTTAAGTCATTATGCTTTATTCCATGAGTTTCCTCTTATTGTTAAAGGAGACAGTATTTTCCCTGTGGACAAATTGAAAAACTATCAATGTTGGATAGATAACGGATTCTTTTTCCCAATAATGACAATAGGACGAGGCGAACCATGGAAAGTTGAAGGCATTCGCTATCAGACAGTTGGTTTGGAAGGAACCAAATTTGAATTTTAGAACTGGTCAGCAAACACAGGAAAAGTATAGACATTTGAAGCAAATAGCACATAAATCCGCATCAAGAACCTGCACGGAAATATTATTAAACCAACAATAGTCAAAAGCCGTAAAGACACAAAAGCCAATCAATGCCCCGCCGCCCCACACATATAGCCCAACATCTGAAAGCCACAGCCACGCTGCTGCTCCTGTTGCTGTGCGTGTGCAGTGCAGTGGCGCGGGAAAAAAACAGGGCGATAGCCCTGCCCTTTGAGGACTCGGTTTATAACTGCCATCAGCGGATTTTGTAATTCTCCGTCTGCTTATAGCGAAAAGCACAGTGGACTTTTGTCTAGATGAATTATATGGGTAATGCTGTTAAAATCAGTGTTTTAGTTGCTGAATTATGCCGAATCCACAAATTTAATTTGCTAAAATCTTGCCGAATCCACAAATTTATTTTGCCCAAAACATGAAAAATCCACAAATTTGGCGGTGGAAATTGGTGATACTCCTGCTCGCCTTCGGCTCACGAGATCTTGTAAATCTTGTTGATTTTTCTCCTTTTCGCCGTTGGCGAAAGAAATCTTTTAAATCTTGTAAATTGCTTTCGCCTACGGCGAAATTATTTTTGAGATTTCCTTGATTTCAGCCGCTTGCGGCTAGGAGCATTAATTCTGTCGCTTGCGGCAAGGAGAATTTAAATTGCCCGCAGGGCAAAGAGAATTTCAATTTTCAACTTTCAATTTTCAACTCCTAAAGAAATCGTACACCACTTTGGCTTTGGCAATGCCTATGCATTTGGCGAGGTCTTCGAGGGGGGTGTTGCGTATCTGTTTCACCGATTTGAACTGCAGCAGCAATTCGCGGGCTGTCTTTTCGCCGATGCCGGGGATCTCCGTAAGGGCGGTCTTGAAGGTGCCTTTGGAGCGTTTGTTGCGGTGGAAGGTGATGGCAAAACGGTGCACCTCGTTCTGTATCTGCTCCAGCAGGTGGAACAGCGGACTGCGTGGCGCTATGCCTATGCTTACTGGCGGGAAACCGTACAGCAGCTCCGAGGTGCGGTGGCGGTCGTCCTTGGCAAGTCCGGCAATGGGGATGGCGAGGCCCAGCTCGTCGTGCAGCACACGGCGCACCACCTCCATCTGGCCTTTGCCGCCGTCAACTATTATCAGCTGCGGCAGGGGTTTCTGCTCGTCGCGGAGACGTGTGTAGCGACGTCTCACCACCTCCTCCATCGAGGCGTAGTCGTCGGGACCGTCAACGGTTTTGATGTTGAAATGGCGGTACTGCTGGCGGTCGGGCTTGCCGTCGGTGAAATGCACCATGGCGGCCACCGCGAATTCGCCCTGTATGTTGCTGTTGTCGAAACACTCGATGTTGCGTGGCAGCTCGGGCAGTCCCAGCTCTTTCTGAATCTTTTCCAAAAGCTGCATCTTACCTGCGTCGGGGTCCACCAGCAGCCGTTGGCTGAAACGCTCGTGCTGATAGAATTTTACGTTGCGCAACGACAACTCCAGCAGCTCTTTCCTGGCCCCTCGGGTGGGGATAATCTGGTGCAAGTATTCGTCGGGCAAATCCACTTTTATCGGCACAACCACCTCTTTGGCAGTGCTTTGCGTGCTTTGGTGCAGTTCGGGGATAATCACCGCAAGGATGTCGGCGTCGCTTTCGTCGAGCTGTTTCTTGATTTCCGTTGAAAACGAGTGGATTATGCCGCCGTTCTTTATTCTCATCATGTTGACGTAAGCAAATTTTTCGTCGGAGAGGATGGAGAACACGTCGAGGTCGTGCACCGAGGTGTCCACCACTGTGGAACGGCTCTGATACTGGTTCAGCAGCATTATTTTCTGTTTCACAGCTTCGGCCTGCTCGAACTCCAGAGCATCGGCGTGACGTGTCATCTCGGCTTTCAGCTCGTTGAGCGTTTCGCCGAAATCGCCTTTCAGTATGCGGCGTATGTTGTCGATGGTGGCGTTGTAATGCTCGTAGCTCTCGTTGCCGGTGCAGGGGGCGTTGCACAGGCCAATCTGTGCGTTGATACACGCCTTGAACTTGCCCTGTTCCACACTTTTCCGCGTAAGTGGCAGTTTGCAGGTGCGGTAAAGGAACACGTTTCGTATCATCTCCTGCAACTCTCTGAGTATCTTTTGGTTGGGATAAGGCCCGAAGAAAGTGCCGCGGTTTTTCTGGCGGTCGCGGGTGAAGAGCAGTCGCGGGAATTCCTCGGCGGTGAGGCAGAGGTAAGGGTAGGTCTTGTCATCCTTCAGCATACTGTTGTATTTTGGCTGAAGGGTTTTTATAAGGTTGTTTTCCAAAAGCAGGGCGTCAACCTCGGTGTTTACCACGGTGTAGCGTATGGTGTAAATCTTGCGGACGAGGATGCGGATTTTCGGCGAGAGGTCGTCGTAGTGGTTGAAATAGGAATGCACACGGCGGCTGAGGTTGCGTGCCTTGCCCACGTAGAGCAGGTTGCCGCCCTCGTCGAAATACTGGTAAACGCCGGGAGTTTCGGGCAACGTCTTCAGCTGCTGCTCGATATGGTCAAAATTGCGGTTGAAACTCCTGTCGCCCGCCACGGTTATTCTATTTTGAGGTCCATATTCACTTTCACAATCTTCACGCCGAAAGTTAGAATGCCCTCTGTTTCAAAATATTGCGAGCCGTTTTTTACAAGCAGCTCGTGCGGCCCCTTGGCGTTGAAGAAGAAATATTCGCGCACCTTGCGGTCGAACTCGTAGTAGCGTCCCACGGGGTTGCCGAGCCAGTTGCCGCGCTTGTCGCGGATGGCGATTTCGGTGGTGAGCTGTCGTTTGTAGTCCTCATTTTCGATAAGGGTGCAGATAAAAGGCAGCATCTCGGGACGGAAGGTGGCGGTGTCTATCCTGAAACGGAAATAGATGTCGTAGCAGGCTGCAGTGTCGCTGATGTCGAACTTAAACGACTCGGGCTCAAAACGTTGCCATTTGGCGTCGGGGAACTCGTGGGTCTCGTCGAGCACAACTTTGTTTTCGGAGCAGGCGGCAAACAGGCCTATAGTTATTGTTGCTAAGAACAGAATTTTTTTCATTGTGGTAATTGTTTGAAAATTAGCGGGTTTTTACAAGCAGTTGCAGGATTTCGATGGCGTTGGTGGCGGCACCTTTGCGCAGGTTGTCGGCTACCACCCACAGGTTCAGTGAGTTGGGTTGCGAAAAGTCGCGACGAATGCGTCCCACAAACACATCGTCCTTGTCCTTGGCGAACATCGGCATGGGGTATTGCAGGGCGGCGTTGTCGTTGCAGAGGGTTACGCCCGGTGTGTTGCCGATAATGCGTATGGCCTCGTCGAGGTCGTAATCCTTTTCAAATTCGATGTTCACAGCCTCGGAGTGTCCGCCCACCACAGGCACACGCGCCACGGTAGCGGTGATGGCTATACTGTTGTCGCGCAGTATCTTACGTGTCTCGTCGACGAGTTTCTGCTCCTCTGTTGTGTAGCCGTCGGGTTGGAAGTCGCCGCCGTGGGGGAACAGGTTGCGGTGGATGGGGTAGGGGTAAGCCTTGTCGGCTTCGCGTCCCTGCTCCTCGGCCTCCAGCTGGCGTATGGCTTTGATGCCCGTACCGGTAACACTTTGGTAGGTGGATATTACCAACCGTTTGATTTTGTACGCCTTATGCAGCTGCGACACCGCCAGAACCATCTGTATGGTAGAGCAGTTGGGGTTGGCAATGATGCGGTCGGAGGGTTTTATCACGTCGAAGTTGATTTCGGGCACTACCAGCGGGATTTCGGGCTTTTTGCGCCATGCCGACGAGTTGTCGATAACCGTGGTGCCGGCTTCGGCAAAGAGCGGCGCGTACTGGCGCGAGGCGTCGGCACCGGCGGAGAACACCGCATAGTCGGGACGGGCGGCGATGGCGTCGTCGACGGAGACGACTTTGAGTTTTCGTCCGGCGAAAGGTACCTCTTTGCCCACCGATTTTGGCGAGGCGGCGGGGATAATCTCGCAATTGGCAAAACCGCGCTCCTCAAGCACTTGGAGCATCACGCCACCCACAAGTCCGGTGGCTCCTACAACAGTAATTTTCATCGTTTTTGTGTGTTTTAGTTTCTGTTTTGAATTTGCAAATTTACGAATTTTTACTGAATTTGGATTGGTGATTAGTGATTAGTTAATAACATACGATAGTAAGTAACAATTTGCGGGAAAATCGTGTTAAGTTGTTTGAAATTTGTTTGTTTTTGTCCGACAGCTAAAATAGATAGCGTTATTAAACTACCGCTTAATACGATTTTTATGTCCGTTCATTGCTATTTTTTACCGTTTGTTGCCAAAATCGTTGAACTATCGTTTATTTTTGTATTTTTGTAATCCAAAATAAGTTGCAAATTAAATATTAAGAAAGAAATGAAAAAGACTTTGAAAATTGCAATGATGATGTTCGTAGGTCTATCGTTGCTCATGACTGGCTGTACTAAGGATGAAGAAGAAAAGACTCCCGACAACTCCTCGGAAGTGACAAGCCACCTGGTAGGCAGATGGGAATGTACTTATAGTGATAATTTCTGGGACGGAGAACACCATTACGATACTTTTGTAGGATACATATGGGAGTTTACTAATACAGGAAAAATGATAATGCAAGACGATGATGGGACAGAAACATTAGATTTTACTGTGAACGGCAATAACATTATTGCTAAAGACTATTTAGGGCAGGTTATAGCAACATTAAAAATAGTACTTTTGACAGGAAACACACTTGAATTGCATTGGGTTAGCCCAGAAGATGCTAGTTGGTATCAAGAGTACACCCTTACAAAAATTGTTTGATTTACAATCAACTAGATGTTAAATTAAATTTGCGGGCGAAGCCTTCGGCTTCGCCCGCATTGTTTTAGACAGTATGATCAAATTTTTTTGTTGGATATACCTTAACGATTTTGCACTGTTTTGCAATTTTATCCACTATACCCTACAAAAATGACAGAACTGGTAATTTTATCCACTATATCCAACAAAAAATTAGGCAGCTGCACTGCAACCGCCCAACTATAAACAAATTTCGATTTTCAATTTTCAATCCTCAATTCGCGACTGAAGTCGAAAAGGGTAGGGTAGTAGTAGTCCACCAGACGCGGGTTCTGACGTGCTATCTGCGGTTCCTCGCCGACAAGTACCGTCGTCATTCCGGCGTGTTTGCCGAACTCCATATCCGTCCTGCTGTCGCCAATCATCACCGAGCGGCGGAAATTTACCTCAGGAAACTCCTTGCGTGCTTTCAGTGCCATGCCAATGCGCGGCTTGCGGTCGAAACTATGCTCCTCGCGCAGCTTGGGACAGTAGTAAATCTTGTCGATACGTCCGCCGTGCGCCTCCACCTCTTTTGCGAAAGTGCTGTGTACCAGCGATAAATCGTCTTCCGTCATCAGGCCTTTGCCTATACCTTGTTGGTTGGTAACTATAAAAATATGGCTGAACACCTGTGCAAAGGTTTTCATGGCTTCCAGCACTCCGGGAATTATTATAAATTCCTCGGGACGAGTTACATACCCGCCAACAATGCGTTGGTTGAGCACCCCGTCGCGGTCGAGGAAGAGCGACCAGCCCGAAAAGTCTTTCATTGCTGGTGGTTATTCGTTAAGAAGCTCTTTCTCAATAAGATACTGGTTTCGGGTGCTGGAGTTGCGGCAGATAAGCTCGCCGAGGAATCCGGCAAGGAACAGCATCACGCCGAGCACGAGGAACAGCATGGAGAGGTAGAACCACACGCTGCGAGTTAGCGAGATGACGTGGCTAAGACGCAGTATTATCACCACTATCAGCGAGATAAGGCCGAACAGTCCGGAGATGCTTCCCACGGCGCCGAAGAAATGCATTGGCTGTTTGCCAAACTTCGATATGAACATTATGCTCATCAGGTCGAGGTATCCGTTGATGAAACGGTTCATGCCGAACTTGGTGGTTCCGAACTCGCGTTTGCGGTGCTGCACCACTTTCTCGCCAATTTTGCTAAATCCAGCCCATTTGGCTATCACGGGGATGTAGCGGTGCATCTCGCCGTACACTTCGATGCTTTTCACCACGTCGCGGCGGTAGGCCTTGAGTCCGCAGTTGAAGTCGTGCAGCTTGATGCCCGACATGCGGCGTGTGGTGGCGTTGAATAGCTTGGAGGGTATGTTCTTGGCTATCTTGGAGTCGTAGCGTTTCTTTTTCCAGCCTGAGACTAGGTCGTAGCCGTCCTCTTTTATCATGCGGTAGAGTTCGGGGACTTCGTCGGGACTGTCTTGCAGGTCGGCGTCCATGGTTATCACCACATCGCCTTGAGCGTGACCGAAACCCACGTTGAGGGCGGCCGACTTGCCGTAGTTGCGGCGGAATTTCACTCCCTTGTAGCAGGGATTCTCTGCGGCGAGGCGTTCTATCACCTCCCACGAGTGGTCCTTGCTGCCGTCGTCTATCATCAGCACCTCGTAGGTGAAATTGTTTTCGTTCATCACGCGGGTTATCCATTCTGCCAAGTGCGGCAGCGACTCATCTTCGTTGAAAAGCGGTACTACTATTGAAATGTCCATTATTGTATGTTGAATTGTTTATTGTTTATTCGATTCTTATTATTTGTTTAATTACCCATTACTCATTACAAATTACAAATTACAAATTATTTCGCCGGTATCGTGCAAGTCAATCCCAGCAGGAACTGAATACGTTTCGACGGGTAGTT
>Ga0310697_10003439_pt1 | contig 16066 bp, 14 predicted proteins | sample 172DNAGHGlowgp2_FD_203883 | JGI IMG/M metagenome (GOLD analysis project Ga0310697, IMG submission 203883) | Sheep rumen microbial communities from Palmerston North, Manawatu-Wanganui, New Zealand - 1728 DNA GHGlow gp2 (v2) (version 2) | ecosystem: Host-associated > Mammals > Digestive system >... | reverse complement strand
AAGAAAGTGATCATAATAGTCTGTGTTTGATTGCCGCAAAATTACATTTTTTGAAAAACATATAGTATAATTACCACAAAAAAACAAAAGCGGCCTGAAAGATTTCAAGCCGCTTGAAGGTTGGTTCGTAAGTGTCCTTAGTCGTCGTACTCGGTGACACGGAATTTTTTGTCAAACTTGATTTCCAGTCGGTTGCTCAACTCAATCTCCCAGTCTCTTCTGTCCTTGTCGATTTTGACAATGTCTTCGTCGGGGAAACTGGCTTTCACATAGTTGGCAATTTCGACGGGGATGAGTTCAGCAGGCACGCTGGTGTAGATGTTGGAGTGCTTGCAATCGATGTTTTTCCATTCGCCTTTGCGGGTGAAATCTATTTCCGTTCCATCGCTCAGTCTCACCTCGTATTCGCCATCATCGCGTTGGGTGAACAGGATGGTGGCTTTGGGGAAATAGGTACTCACAAATTGTTGAATGGCTGGAGTAGGGTCTTTGGCAAACATGGCCAAAAACAAGGTAATGATGGTTAGTGTTTTCATCGTTCTAGTATTAGTTTAGTTAAGCAATTATTCTTTCTTCCCACCAAATTCCATCAAGTAGGCCTTCAAGAATGCATCAATGTTGCCGTCCATCACGCTTTGCACGTCGGAGGTCTGATAGTTGGTGCGGTGGTCTTTCACACGGCGGTCGTCGAAGACATAGCTACGGATTTGGCTGCCCCATTCAATCTTCATCTTGCCCGCCTCAATCTTGTTCTGCTCCTCCATGCGGTGACGCATCTCGCGGTCGTAGAGTTGTGACTTCAAGAGGCGCAAGGCGTTCTCGCGGTTCTTGGGTTGGTCGCGGGTCTCGGTGTTCTCAATGAGGATTTCCTCTTCCTCGCCCGTGTAGGGGTCTTTGTATTGGTAACGTAAGCGCACCCCCGACTCCACCTTGTTCACGTTCTGTCCACCGGCACCGCCGCTGCGGAAGGTGTCCCACGACAGACGCGACTGCTCGACGACGATTTCAATCGTGTCGTCGACAAGCGGGGTGACAAACACCGAGGCGAACGAAGTCATGCGTTTGCCTTGGGCGTTGTACGGGCTGACGCGCACCAAGCGGTGCACGCCGTTCTCGCCTTTCAGGTAGCCGTAGGCATAATCGCCTTCGATCTTCATCGTCACCTGCTTGATGCCGGCATCGTCGGCTTCCAAGAGGTTGGAGACGGTGAGCTTGTATTTGTGGTTCTCGGCATAACGCATATACATACGCATGAGCATCTGTGCCCAGTCTTGGGCCTCGGTGCCGCCAGCGCCTGCGTTGATTTTCAGCACCGCGCTCATCGGGTCGGCTTCTTCCTGAAGCATGTTCTTGAACTCCAAGTCTTCGATGATCTTCAAGGCAGCGGCATACTGTTCATCCACTTCCTCCTCGGTGGCCTCACCTTCCTTGGCGAAGTCGAAGAGCACGGTGAGGTCGTTGCCAGCATTTTCGGCTTCCTTGTAGCCGTTGAGCCAGCCTTTCACCTCGCGCACTTTCTTCATTGTGGCTTCGGCGGCTTTGGGGTCGGCCCAAAACTGCGGGTCTTGGGTCTTTTCGTCTAATTCCTGTGCTTCGATGGTACGTCGGTCGACGTCAAAGATACCTCCTCAAGGCATCAATCCTCTTACATAAGTCTTTAAGTTGGTCTTGGGTGATCATATTAATTAAGGTGTTTTTCGGGCTGCAAAAGTACAAAAAAAAGGCTTTCTTGTAATAATTCCCTACCTTTGTTGTCTAACATGATGAACGTTGCAACGAAAACGCATTATGAACAACGGCAAGGAACATCAGTTTGTATTATTTCAAAAAAAATCTCACTTTTCCCTTGACAGTATCAAAAAAAGCCGTACTTTTGCAGTGTCTTAATAAACTAATACACTATAACAAAATGTAATTCTCATGAATAAGACAAATAAAAATCCGATGCGCGGCAATATATATAAGGTGTCGCCGTTATCAAACCAACTAACTCAAAAAATTCATCTTTTGCAAAACGTATGATCATGAATAAACGCATTCTCACGCTTGTCGCACTTTGCGTGTGCTTCGTTGTGCCTGCCTTGGCGCAAAGCAAAATCACGGGCACCATCGTCGAGGAAGACAATGGCAAGGTGATTCCTTTCGTCAATGTGGGTCTGTTTCGCCAAGCCGACAGCGTTTTTGTGAGTGGAGCAGCCTCCGACGACAAAGGCCGTTTCGAGCTCTTGGCGCCCAACGGCGACTATCGCTTGACGGTTTCGGCCATCGGTTTCCAGACTTTTGAGCAGCTGCTCACCGTGAAAGGAAACCAAGACCTCGGTAAGTTGAAACTCAAGGAAGGCTCAACCAAACTTGACGAGGTGACCATTGTTGAAAAGCGTCCCTTGTTTGCCGTGGAAGGGGAGAAGACCATGTATAATGTGGCAGAAGACCCCAGCATCCAGACGGGCACGGCCTCCGATGCCTTGCAGAACGCGCCCGGCGTGGAGGTGGACGTGGAGGGCAATATCACCTTGCGTGGCACTTCGAGCGTGGAGGTGTGGATCAACGACAAGCCGTCGCACATGACCGCCGAAAACCTCAAGACCTACATCCAAACCATGCCCGCCAACAGCATCGACCGTGTGGAGGTCATTACCAACCCCTCGGCGCGCTATGGCTCTAATGCCGACGGCATCATCAACATCGTCACCAACGCCAAGATCCAGAAGAACGAGTTCTTCAGCTTTGGCGTGAACGGTTCCACGAGGCCATCGGTAAGTCCTTGGTTGTCATACGTTTGGTCGAACGACAAACTGACCATCAATGCCTACGTCAACGGTGGCTATTCCATTTGGAAGGGCAACACTTTCAGCGACCAGTCGCTGTTTACCGAATCGGGAATGTTGGCCAGTCACGAAATCGACACATCGCGTTACAACAACAAGGGTTTCAATACGGGCGGATATTTCAGCCTTGACTATGAGATTGATACGTCCAACAGCATCAATATTTGGTTGAGCGGCTGGCCCAATTGGGGAAGCAACACCAACAGCATGTCGGTGTTCCGCAATGAGTTTTTGCCCGACACTTTGACGACCGACTTCCTCGAAACCAGCAATGCCTGGAACCGCAACTATTTCGCCAACGGAGGTCTGTATTACATGCACAAGTTTGACAACAATGGTCACAGCCTCTCGGTCAGCGCCAACGCGATGGGCTGGGGTGGCGGCAACGGCGGCGAACTGACAAGAGCGTTCGCTTCGCCTTACGTCTATCGCAAGATCATGCGTCAGGAGAGCCAATACAGTTCTTTCGGTGCGGAAGGCGAGATTGTCTATAACCGTCCCTATTCCGAGAACGGCGAGATTTCGGTGGGCTACACTTTCGGCATCGACCCGGAAAAGCGGTTTCTCATCACCGACACGGTAGTCAATCCCGAAGCCACAAGCGACTTGTATGTTTGGGACAACGACATTTACCGTTCTTATAAGGCAAACTTCAGCGCCATGAACAACGAGGCGTTCATCACCTTGCAGCACAAGTTTGGCGGTTTCACGGTGAAACCGGGCATCCGATTCGTCAGCGAATTGGTCAGCGGGGCCTATCCCGACTCGTCGCAATACAATTTCAAGAAACACTTTTTCAGCGTCAGGCCGTCGATTCACCTTTCGTATCGCACCAAGTCGATGCACAACTTCAAGTTGAGCTACACGCGCCGCATTGCCGCGCCCGAGGCGGAGCAGCTGAGCGCCTTCCCAATGTATCACGAGGACAACTACAGCAGCGGCAACCCCGATTTGGAGCGCATCTTCACCAACTCCATCGAGGCTGGCTGGACCAAATATTGGAACAACTTCGGCTCGGTGGGCTTGTCGGCCTACTATCGCGGCAAGTCAAACGAAGTCAGTTATATAGCGGTTTCTTCCGACAGCACCATGTATTGGCTTTACGGTCGTCCGGTGTCATACAGTTATCCCGTCAACGTGGGCAAGAGCCACAGCACGGGCTTGGAAGCCAATGTGATGTATCGTCCGAGTGGCTTCTTCAATGTGCGTTTCTATGCCAACCTTTACGATTCCTACATTTACACGGAATACAACGGGAAACCCTATGAATCCAATATGTGGTCGTACAGTTTCCGTCTTAATATGTGGGCCAAGCTGTGGAACAAAATAGAAGTGACCGCTTCGGGCTATTACAGTTCGCCGACGCAATCGCTGTTCAGCGAGCGTCATGCCCGCTACGGCATCAATGCCGGACTTCGCGCTGACTTCTTCGATCGCAAGCTGTCGGTGTTTGTCAATGCCAACGACATCTTCAACTGGAACAGCTGGGGTTCGTCGAACAACAGCCCGTATGTGGTTTCCACCTCCGACTCGAAGTACAACAGTCGCAGCGTCTCCGTCGGTGTGACTTTCCGTTTCGGCAAGATGGAACTCGAGCAACGTGCCCGTCAAGGTGCCGAGGACTCGCAAGGCGCCCCGCAGGGGATGGGTGGGATGTGAAGATTGCATTATAAGTAACCACAAAGGCGCGAATTTTTCGCGCCTTTGTGGTTTTTATTTCTCCTTTTTCGCCACAAAAAACCCTGATTTTCGCCACAAATAGCCAAATTTCGCCACAAAAGCCTCTTTTTCGACACATTTTCCGCACGGCATAGTACGAAGCGGTATTTTTGCGGCGTTTTAATCAAAATTGAAAACGAGTTTTTAATCTAAATCGAAATTGAAATGAAAATCATTGGAACTGGAAGTGCGTTACCGTCCCTCGTTGTCACCAACGATGACTTGGCGACTTTTTTGGACACCAACGATAAATGGATTACAACCAGAACGGGCATCCAGGAACGACGCTTATTATCTACCGAAGATTTGTATGACTTGGCCGTCGATGCCTCAAAAAAGGCCATACAGGCAGCTGGTTTGCGTCCCGAGCAGATCGACTTCCTCTTGGTCTCGAATGTGGCCAACCGTCACATCACCCCAGGACTGAGTTGTATCGTTCAAAAACGCATTGGCCTCAACTGCGCAGGTCTCGACATCAACGTGGCTTGCGCTGGTTTCGTCAACGCGCTGATGCTTGCCGATGGCATGATGAAAGCCGGTCGCGCGAAGAACATATTGGTGCTGTGTGCCGAAGAACCTACCAAATACTGCAACTGGCACGAGCGTGACTGCAGTGTGTTGTTTGGCGACGGTGCTGGCGCAGTGGTCCTTACCGAAGGCAACGCTTTCAAAGACGTGCAACTGACGATGATTTCCGACCGCGACGTGTTGTACTACGAACGCGGTATGGAGACCACGCCTTTTGAGCAGCACTATGTGAAGGGACAACCCTTGGTGATGAAGGGCAAGGAATTGTTCAAGACAGCCGTCATTGAATCGGCCAAAGACATCAAAACCCTTCTGAAACGCGCCAACTTGACGCACGAGGACATCAACTGGTTCATGTTGCACCAAGCCAACAAACGTATCATCGAAGGTATCCGCAACATCGTTGGCGGCCCCGAAGAGAAGTATCCTACCGTCATCGAAAAGTATGGCAACACTTCGTCGGCGAGTATCCCGATTATGCTCGATGAAATGTTGAGAGACAATAAGATCAAGGCAGATGACAAAATCGTTATGAGTGCCTTTGGCGCTGGTTTCGTTTCTGCTGCTTGCTTGTGGGAATGGGAATTTTAATTGAATGTGGAATGAGGAATGTGGAATGAAGAATGATGGTTTTTGCTCCATTCAGCATTCCGCATTCAGCATTAAGTAAATGTTAACATAGAAGAAAAAACTACAATAATATATGAATACTGATAATAGAAGAGTGGTAATCACCGGCATGGGCGCCGTTTCGCCGATTGGCAACGACCTGCCGACCATTTGGGATAACCTGATGAAGGGCTATTGTGGCATCGACTTCATCAAATCGTTCGACGCTACCGACCTTCCCGTGAAGATAGCCGCCGAGTTGAAGGATTTCGATCCTGAGGCATTGGGCGTCGATAAGGGTTTTGTGAAACGCAACGACCGTTTCGCCATCTATACGTTGGCCGCAGCCCATCAGGCCATGAAGGACAACGAGGACTTGCAGATGAGTCCTGAGCGTTTGGGCACCTACGTTGGCTCGGGCATCGGTGGTTTCGACACCATCTTGCGCGAAGTCAAGAAGTTTTATGAGGAAGGTCCGCGTTGGATCTCGCCTCTGATGATTCCCACCATGATTGGCAACATGGCTTCGGGCAGCGTGGCCATCCGCTATAACGCCCAAGGTCCCTGCGTACCTATCGTGACGGCTTGCGCCACGGGCACCCACAGCATCGGCGAAGCCTATCGCGCCATCAAGCACGGCTATGCCGACGCCATCATCTCGGGCGGCTCGGAGGCGGGCATCAATCCCGTTGCCATCGCTGGTTTCGCCAATTGCAAAGCCCTGACCAAGTCTGAAGACCCGAAATATGCCTCGTTGCCGTTCAACAAGAACCGCGCTGGCTTCGTCATCGCCGAGGGTTCGGGCATCGTACTCCTCGAGGAATATGAACACGCCAAACAACGCGGTGCTAAGATTTACGCCGAACTGGTCGGCTACGGTAATAGCTGCGACGCATACCACAACACGGCCCCGCGCCCGGATGGTACCACGCAGAGCTTGGCCATCAAGCAAGCATTGGAAGAAGCGCAGTTCAAGGCTGGCGAGCATATCTACATCAACGCACACGGAACGGGAACGCCAATGAACGACAGCGGCGAGACCAAGGCCATCAAGATTGCAATGGGTGAGGAAGAAGCCCGTAAGGCTTATATCAGCTCCACCAAGTCGGAGATGGGCCATGCCCTCGGCGCAGCCGGTGCTATAGAGTTGATCATCAGTGTGATGGCATTGAACAACGGTATGATTCCGCCTACCATCGGGTTGGACGAGCCTGACCCGGAGTGTGACCTTAACTATACCCCCAACACACCCGTGAAGGCCGACATTGACATTGCCATTTCCAATTCGTTGGGCTTCGGCGGACATAATGCCTGTTTGGCGGTACGTAAAGTGAAATAACAATTCAAATTCATCAATATGAACAGAGACGAAATCAAACAGTATCTCCCGCACCGCGAGCCTATGCTCCTGGTCGACGAGATGACCCTCGATGAGAACCATGTGGCCCATTCCAAGTACCACGTGACGGGCGAGGAGTTTTTCCTGCAAGGTCATTTTCCTGGCGAACCAGTCGTGCCAGGCGTCATCCTTTGCGAAATCATGGCCCAAAGTTGCGCCCTGCTGATGAAGGACGACCTCATTGGCAAGTTGACCTTCTACACGGGCATCGACAAGGTGCGCTTCAAGAACAGCGTCAAGCCTGGCGACACCGTCGAGGTGGAAGCCACGCTGACCTACCATATGCGCAACATCTATATCTGCTCCGCCGTGCTGAGCGTGGGTGGCAAGATGTGCGTCAAGGGTGAACTTTCGTTTGCCTTGTTGCCAGATACGAGAAACAAATAAGCACCATGGCTACGATTCAAGACAAGACACGAGCTTTGATTGCGCAGAAACTGAATCTCGATGTGTGCGAGATCACGCCAGAGAAAAGCCTCAACAATGACTTGGGCGCCGACTCCTTGGACATCGTCGAAGTGTCGATGATGCTTGAGCGTGAGTTCAACGTGAAATTCAGCGAGAGCGACACGGAGAACATCCATACCGTCGGCGATTTGTATGCACTGATTGAAAAATACACAACGAAAACTAAATAAGAGAAAATCATGGGATTATTAGACAATAAAGTGGCTCTGATTACGGGAGCCGGTCGTGGCATCGGCAAGGCCATCGCCCTGCGTTTTGCCCAAGAAGGTTGTAACATCGCCTTCACCGATATCGCCTTGAACGATGTCGTATTGGAAACGGAAAAAGAACTGCAGGCTCTTGGCATCAAAGCAAAGGCCTACGCTTCCAACGCCGCCAATTTTGAGGAGACGCACCAAGTCGTCGACGAAATCGTCAAGGACTTTGGCCGTATCGACATCCTCGTCAACAATGCGGGTATCACCAAGGACACTGCGCTGAAGCGCATGACCGAGGAACAGTGGGATGCCGTCATCAACGTCAACCTCAAGTCGGTGTTCAACTTCACCAAGGCCGTGCAGCCCGTCATGTGGAAGCAGGCTGGTGGTAGCGTCATCAACATGAGTTCGGTGGTGGGTGTCTCGGGCAATGCCAACCAATGCAACTACAGCGCCTCGAAGGCCGGTATCATTGGCTTTACCAAGAGCGCTGCCAAGGAGATGGGTGTGCGCAACATCCGCCACAACGCCATCGCTCCTGGCTTCATCATCACCGCCATGACCAACGCCCTGCCTGAGGATGTCCGCAAACAATGGGAAAGCCTGATTCCGTTGCGTCGCGGTGGCACGCCCGAGGACGTGGCCAACGTGGCCCTCTTCCTCGCCTCCGACCTCAGCTCGTATGTCACGGGTCAGGTGATTCACTGCTGCGGCGGAATGAATTGTTAAAACACTTATTTTGAAAACGATAGCAGAAGGGAAAGCCTTGCCATTTGGCGGGGCTTTTCTATTTATTTCTTGTTGAAGGCTTCCAAAACCTTTGCTGAATAAGTTTTGGATACAGGGACTGAGTCCAGACCCTCCCGTTCAAAGTCGATGACGAAGCCGTCGGCCTCGTTGTGCAAGACACTCACCTTTTTTATATTGACGATATAGGAGCGGTGGCAGCGCATCAAGGAACTGGAATCCACGCAGTTGTCGGCGATGGTCTGCATCTTGCAACGCAGCATGTAACTGGCGATGGCGCCGCTCCGTTGGTAAAACACATTGATATAGTTGTCTTCCGCCTTGATATAGTAAAGATTGTCGAGCTTGACGGACAACTTCAGGTTGCCGTTGTTGTCCATCAGGTTGATGATTTCGGTGTGTTCGGGCATCACTTCGTCGTCCGATTCCACCGTGTCACTCTTGGTCAGCATGAGACGCTGTTGTGTGTCTTTCAGTAAGATAGCCAAAATGGTAACGGCGTAAGGTACCCCCAGGGCGACAAAAGTGATGAGGACACTCTTGGCATAAAGATAGCCGAAGCTATGGCTGGTGGCATGAATCTCGAAATAGGAAATCAAGGTGTGGCACACCGCGATAATCATGATTTCGAGAAAAAGCCAAAGGAGATAGAGCCAAAAGGGGAAATGTCGGCTTTTTCGGATGACCCAGTTCATCAGCACACGGCTGAGTACCAGAAACATAGTACCAGCACCTACAAACGCTGTCGTGATGAAGAAATAACTGCCGCGTCCTACTTGAAACCATGCCGTTTCCGAGAATGGGACGTAAGCCGTCAGAAACACCAACGCAAACAATGTCGAGATGATGACATTGACGACCTGGCTGGTGGGTTCAGTCAGGCATTCAGGCGTTTGCGTTATCAGGCGTTTTGGGAATTTCATTGGGTGTATTCAAAATTTGCGGCAAAGATATGAATTTTTTCGGGATTGCCTTGCGGCAAGAAATCTTTCAAAAATAGAAATCAAAACCTATCAATAATCAATCATGCTAAGTTTGAGAACGCTGACAAGCGATTTTTAAATGATTTTGAAACAGATTTTTGAACAATTTCTATGCAAGGCATATCCCATTAACCACTTCCCAAACCAGCGAGCCCTCAAAGCCTTTCTGCATGGCATAGGCGGCCAGTTTGCGTTTTTTCTCAAAGTCATTGGTGGCTTTTACGGTTTTGGCTTTCGCCTCCAAAATCTCGATGAGTCGTTGCCGATATGGCTCTTCATCTGTTTGTTGCAGGGCTTCTTCAATGAGTTCCTTGGCGATGCCTTTCTGCATGAGATGATAGCGGATTTTATTGATGCCCCAATCGTTTTGGTTGATTTTACTCCTAACAAAACATTCGGTAAACCGCTCGTCATTAACGAAACGGTTATCTAGTAGATAATCAAGGATCTTGTCTCGTTCCTCTTGGGCAATCTCATATGTTTTCAGCTTATCCCTTACATCTTTCACACAACGTTCTTGGTAGGCGCAGTATTTGGCCATTTTGTCCAACACTTGGTCGGGCGTGAGCGGCTTGGTAGGGACTTTCGGCATCAGCAGTCGATTTTGAGGTCGCCTTCCTTGATCCATCCTATCTTTCTCAGTATCAATCCGAAGATCCATGAAAGCGCGGCGGGTAACACGAAACAGACGAGGAGCATGCCGATCCACATGTTCATGCCACCCTCGGGCATGGCCGTGTAGATGCCGATGGGGCCGACGAGACCGCAGGTGCCCATGCCGGAGCCGATGGGGATGTTTTCGAGGTGGAAGATACAGGTCGAAATGGGGCCTGTGATGGCAGAGGTGAGCAACACGGGGATCCAGATCTTTGGGTTTTTCACGATGTTGCCCATCTGGAGCATGGAGGTGCCAAGACCCTGTGCGACGAGTCCGCCCCAACGGTTCTCCTTGAAACTCAATACCGCGAAGCCGATCATTTGGGCACAGCAGCCCGCTGTGGCAGCACCGCCCGCGATGCCTCCCAGCCCGATGGCAAGGCAGATGGCTGCCGAGCTGATGGGCAGGGTGAGTACCGAGCCGATGACTACGGAGACGATGATGCCCATGAGGAAGGGCTGCATCTGGGTGGCGTTCTCGATGAAGGCGCCGAGCGCGGTCATCACTTTTTGGATGGGTGCACCGGCAAGATAAGCCATCAGCACGCCGCTGATGATGACGACAGCAGGGGTCACGAGGATGTCGACTTGGGTTTCTTTGTAGACCATCTTGCCCAATTCAATGGCCACGATGACGGCGACGTAAGCACCCATAGGGCCACCGAGTTCGTTGCCTGCAATGCCTACGGCGATGGCGCTGAACAAGACTAATCCCTCGCAGCCGAGTTTGTAAGCGATAGCCACGGCAATGGCGGCTCCCGTGGCGGCCTTGGCGTATTTGGCGATGGTTGCAAAGGCCTCGATGCCCGTTTTGTCGCCCAAGGTCTGGAAGATGGTGCCTATGAGCAACGAGGCAAACAGGCCGAGTGCCATAGCGCCAAGAGCGTCGACAAAGTAGGCCTTCCAGGTGAGGTCAATGTTTTTCCGTTGAAGGAAGTCTTTGAATTTTCCCATGTATTATTCGCCGCTTTGCGTCACTGCGAGGCACGAAGCAGTCCAATTCGTTTCATTCGTTAGTTCGCCGTTTTTTTTGTCGGCCAATGAAGCAAATTATGCGAATAGATTGCTTCACTTCGTTCGCAATGACGCAAAGCGTGTCAATTAAAACTCAATGCCTTCGATGCCGTTTTCCTTCATCAGGTCGGCGAGCTTGGTGTCGTTGTCGTCGACGGCGGCGAGGCAGTTGGTCACGATGCGGATTTGGTTGGCGGGATAGAAGGCCATCAGGTCTTTGGTGGTCTCGTAGACACAATAGTCCGTGGCGATGCCACAGACGTCGATGCCTTCAAACTTTTCTTGCTCGATGACGGCACGAAGTTTTGCACCGCTACGCTCGTTTTGGAAGATGCTGAACTCTTCCTTCTCGGCGAGGTCGCCCTTCTGCATGTAATGGATGTCCGAGATGTTGGGCATGATGGCTGTCAACACTTCCTGAAGGGCAGGGTAGACGTTCATGCCTTCAGTGCCTTGCACGCAGTGAGGCGGGAAAACGCCACCTTGTTCGACGAATGAGCAGTGATTGGCCGGATGGGCGTCTTGGGTGACGATGATCCAACCATAGTTTTTCCATGCGCCTTCTTTCAAGGCATTGGCCAGGAAGTCCATGGAAGCAGGACCTTTGGCGGTGGCTAAGCTACCCGTGGTGAAGTCGATTTGAGGGTCGACGATGATGAGCATGCGGTTGGGAAGCTGTACTTCTTCGACGACGGTTTCGGTGGCTTCATTTTCAGCCTCTTCTGTTTTCTGGCTTTTTTTGTTGTTGCAGCCCGCCAAAGCAAGGGCGGCGATGAGCACGATGGCTCCAAAGATGTGTTTTTTCATTGCTTTATCTTTAGGATTTAGAAATTTGCGGCAAAAGTAGTGATTTTTATGATTTGAATAGCTTTTTAATCCATTCTGGGTGTCCAATTCTTCGCAAGGCATTCTTCACCCATTCGCGGTTTTCGGGTTTATACCAGAAGAAGAAACGTTGTTGCGCCAGCTTTTCTTCTTTGGTTTTGGCACAAAAGACGGGCTCCAAGGTATAAGGGTCGTAGCCGGAATAGTAGATTTCCGTCGCCAAGGTCATGGGTGTGGGCGTGAAGTCTTGGACTTGCTCCAAATGATAGCCTAATTCTTTGGTCCTCACGGCCAAGTCGGCCATGTCTTCAATATAGCAGTCGGGATGCGAGGATATGAAATAGGGGATAAGTTGTTGGCTGAGATGCTCTTTTTCGTTGATTAGGTCGAATTTTTTCTTCAGTTTCACGAACATGTCGAACTTGGGCTTGCGCATGAGCTTTAGCACGGCATCGCTGGTATGTTCAGGGGCCACCTTCAGTCGTCCGCTGACGTGGCGAGTGACCAGTTGGCGGAAGTACTCGTCGTAGCCCATCGCTCGGTTCTCCTCGGGTGAACAGTCGTGCAAAAACAGGTCGTAGCGGATGCCCGAGCCAATGGTGGCTTTCTTCACTTTCGGGTTTCGGTCGACCTCTTGGTAGATCTCGATGAGCGGATGGTGGTCGGTGTTGAGGTTCTTGCAAACGGTGGGCTGCAGACAGGTGGGACGGGCACATTTTTCGCAAAGGCGTTCGTTCTTGCCCCGCATCCGGTACATGTTGGCCGACGGACCGCCCAGGTCGCTGATATAGCCTTTGAAGTCCTCCATCTCTGTCACTTTTTCTACCTCCTTTAATATAGAGGCCTTGCTGCGCGAGGCCACGAACTTGCCTTGGTGTGCCGAGATGGTACAAAAGGCGCAGCCGCCGAAGCAGCCTCGGTGCAGGTTGACCGAGTGGCGAATCATCTCGTAGGCCGGAATGACACCGCGCTTGGCATATTTCGGATGCGGCAGTCGGGTGTATGGCAGGTCGAACGAGGCGTCAATTTGTTCTTCGGTGAAGGTCGGCAACGGCGGGTTGATGATTAAACGTTGGTTTCCAATGCCTTGTGTCAACCTAGCAGCATGCTTTTTGTTGGATTCCTCCTCGATGTGACGGAAGTTAGAGGCGTATTGTTTCTTGTCTTTCAGACAGACTTCGTGCGATACGAGTTCGATGGTTTCACCCTCAAAATCAGGAAGAGGTGCCATTTTGTCTTGCAAAAAGAATGTTTGTTTGATGTCTGTTAACTCACTGACTCTCTTTCCGTTTTTTATGGCATTGGCAATCTCCACCATGGTCAGTTCGCCCATTCCATAGACGCCAAGGTCGGCCTTGGAATCGATTAAGATACTGGGTTTCAGGCAGTCGTCCCAATAGTCGTAATGGGTCACACGGCGCAACGAGGCCTCGATGCCTCCTATGATGACGGGTACGTCGGGGTAGAGTCGCTTGAGGATGTTGCTATAGACCACGGTGGCGCGGTCGGGCCTGAAGCCAGCCTCGCCGCCGGGAGTGTAAGCGTCGTTGCTGCGCAGACGCTTGTTGGCGGTGTAGTGGTTCACCATCGAGTCCATGCAGCCTGCCGACACGCCAAAGTATAATCTCGGTTTGCCGAATTTCTTGAAGTCGCGCAGGTCGTCGCGCCAGTTGGGTTGGGGGATGAGGGCCACGCGGAAGCCTGCGTGCTCTAAAACCCTTCCGATGACAGCAGCTCCAAAAGCGGGATGGTCGACGTAGGCGTCACCAGTGACGAACACAATGTCGACCTCATCCCAACCGCGCAGGTCGGTCTCTTTTTTCGTAATGGGGAGCCAATCGAGAAGGGTCATTCGATGAAATTTTGCGCAAAGGTAATTATTTCTTGAAAACGTTTCTTTATCTCAAAAAGATTTCCGACCTTTGCAGCCTCAAAAATTGAGGGATAGTATTTGTTTAAGAACATATATCAAACATTTATGAAAAAATTTAACGACATAATGAAGGAAATTGGCGACGCTTTAGTCAGCAAAAAGTTCTGGGTGGAACTGTTGATCATGACTTTTGGCATGTTTATGACGGGTGTTTGCGTCTATTATTTCCTCGTTCCCAGCAAGCTGATCGTGGGTTCCATCTCGGGTCTCTCCATCGTGCTGACCAACATCTTCAATGGCATGGGCATCAACATTGGCTTGCCTTCGATGATTACCATCATCAACGCAATCCTGCTAGTGCTCGCCTATCTGCTTGTAGGCAAGGAGTTTGGCTTGAAGACGGTGTATTGCGCATTGATTCTCGGTCCAATGACCAAGGTGTGCGAATGGATTTATCCTTGGCAGAACTTTGCTACCCCCAACGATTACCTTGTCAAAATGGGCGTCGACCCGAGTCAAGCCTATTCTGTGATGGGCAATCCTTGGTTCGACCTGCTCTGCTGTGTGATCATCCTCAGCGCCGCCCAAACGTTGATGTTCTCCATCAACGCCTCGACGGGCGGCCTCGACATTCTGGCCAAGATCGTCAATAAGTATTTGCATTTCGACATGGGTAAATCGGTGAGCGTGGCCGGTGCCATCATCTGCCTCACGGCTTTCGCCATCAACCCCTTCCAAATGGTCGTCATCGGCCTTATCGCCACCTGGATCAATGGCTTGGTCGTGAATATGTTCACGGCCAATCTCAACCAGCGTAAGCGCGTTTGCATCGTGTCGAAGGATTACGACCGCATCCGCCATTACATCATTGATGAGCTCCACCGTGGATGCACGCTTTATGAAGTCATTGGAGGCTACACCAATGAAAAGTCGATCGAGTTGGAGTCATTGCTCACCAACGATGAGTTCTCCAAGTTGATGGAATATCTTGGCAAGAACGAAATCAACGCCTTCACCACGGCTGGCAACGTCAGCGAGGTATACGGCTTGTGGGCCAAAGATCGTCACAGAGCAAAGAAACACGCTGAAAAGCGATAAATATAGGAGTAAGATTGTTTTTTCATGGTGCCGCAGCATGGAGCAATCCGGCTGCGGTTTTTTGTTGTATTGAAAAAATGATTATTTTTGTGGCAAATTAAAACCTCATAAAATGGAAAAGCTATTAGACAAATTCTTGAGATATGTCGCTGTGGAGACTGCTTCCGATGAAAACTCCGAGTCGCAGCCCAGCACCGCTAAACAGCTGAACCTGTTGCGAATGCTGCGCGACGAACTGCATGCCATGGGCATTGAAGCCACGCTTGACGAATATGGCTATGTGATGGCTACCATCCCTTCCAATGTGGACCGAGAGATTCCCGCCATTGGTTTTATTGCCCACGTCGACACATCACCGGATGCCTCGGGCGCCGACATCAAGCCACAAATCATCCCGAACTATGACGGCAACGACATCGTCCTCAATAAAGAAAAGAACATCGTCTTACGCGTTTCGGAATTTCCTGAGATGCAACAATATAAAGGCCAAACGATGATTACCACCGACGGCACAACTTTGCTCGGTGCCGACGACAAGGCGGGTGTGGCCGAAATCATGTACGCCGCACAATATATGATGGAGCATCCCGACTTCAAGCATGGCGAAATCAAAATCGGTTTCACGCCTGATGAGGAAATAGGGCGTGGTGTGGTGAAGTTTGACGTGAAGAAGTTTGGCGCCAAATATGCCTACACCATGGATGGCGGCGAGATTGGCGAACTCGAGTATGAGAACTTCAACGCCGCCGCCGCGAAGATTCACATCCAAGGCAGCAACATCCATCCCGGCTATGGCAAGGATAAGATGGTGAATTCCATGCTGATCGCCATGGAACTCAACGCGATGCTGCCCGTGGAACAACGCCCGCGCTTCACGCAAGGCTATGAAGGCTTCTTCCATCTCACCGAAATCAACGGCACGGTGGAGGAGACCACGATGTCGTACATCATCCGCGACCACGACCGCGCCAAGTTTGAGGAAAAGAAAGCCTTAATCACCTCAGTGGCCGAATTCTTGAACAAGAAATACGGCAATGTGGTAAAGTTGGAACTGAAACACCAGTACTACAACATGCGCCAGGAGGTTGAGCCGCATTTCTTCATTGTGGAGCGTGCCATCA
>Ga0310697_10003438_pt1 | contig 16073 bp, 19 predicted proteins | sample 172DNAGHGlowgp2_FD_203883 | JGI IMG/M metagenome (GOLD analysis project Ga0310697, IMG submission 203883) | Sheep rumen microbial communities from Palmerston North, Manawatu-Wanganui, New Zealand - 1728 DNA GHGlow gp2 (v2) (version 2) | ecosystem: Host-associated > Mammals > Digestive system >... | reverse complement strand
CAAAAGCCATCTGCGTACTATCCGCCGCAAGCACAGCATCGCCCACCTCCATCTCATACACCGAAGGAATAAACATCTGCTCCATCTGCGAGCGCTTCTTATCCACCTCCGAGCCAAGAATCATGTCAATACCAAAAGCCGTCCAAGGAGAACCCTTCGTGAAGCGATGCAAAATCTCGCGGAAAGTCGTCTCCTCATACTCCTTCCCCCTCGTCTTATACCTCAGCTTCCTGTCCAGCAGCGCATCCCTGATAATATCACGCGCCCTCGTCGTACAGTTATCATAAAGGAAATTATAGCGATACACACGATTCTCAGGCTGATAGTTGATTACCAGCAAGTTATAGAGCAGCTTCTTCTCCTCATCCGTCAAGTTCAGCACCTGCTCATCAATCTCAATCCCCTCCTCCGAATAGCGAGAAAAGAAAAAGTCCGTAGGTTCAGCACCCAACTCATAATCCGTCTCACCCCTCACGAACCGATAAACAAAATTCTTCTTCTGATAATTGAACATGCCATAATTGAAGGCAAAGTCAAAAGACTTCTCACCCTCCCCCTTCACACGGATAGCAGTATGTCCAAACAGCTTATAAGCATCCGCACCAGGCGCACAAGTCAGCAAAGAAACATACAGAGAATCAATCTGCGGTTCCGACGACGCAGCCTCCTCCGTCTGAGCCGTACCCCAAACAAAAGTCGCCAAAGCCACTATGAAGAAAAACAATCGTTTCAATTTCAGTTTGAGTTTTTAAGTTTGAAAATGGCGATAGCCTTGTTTCATTTTTTTGACCTTCTCAGTAAGTGAAGGCTCAGCCTTCGCCCTAATATCTTGCAAAGTTACGAAAAATATCCCACACAATCGATGGAAAAACCAAAAAACACCATCAAACACCACTAAATACCCCCTATTCCACAAAAATCGAAAATCCTTAGTGTGGTTTTGTAACTCTGTAACTCTGTAACTTTGTAACTTTGTAGCCCTTTTGAAACCCAAAAGCCTAACCCACTCTCACGAGCAGATTAGGCGAATAAACAAAGAAAAAAGAGAGAAAAACGAAGGACAACTAATAATATTTCTTCTGAACTGTGCTTATCGCTTTGAATGCGAGGAAATGCACCTCTCCGTCATCATCCTCGTATGAGCACTGTCCTTTCGGGAGCAGTTTCCGATTCATCAACTGCTTGCAATCGAAAAACGGATTCTCATGGAACCAGCATCCCTTGCAACGCATATTCTCCTCACTTGGCACCTGTTCAAATGCCATCTTCACTCGCATCGTCTTTTCTATTTCTACTTTATGCATAATTTTTTGAGTTTTTGAGTTTTTAAGTTTTTAAGTTTTTGAGTTTTTAGTTCTTTAGTTCTAAGTTCTTAGCATCTAAGTTCGTTAGTTTCTCCGTAAGCTTCGGCTTAGCCGAAGCCCTTCTCCTCCCCTCGGGGAGGCTGGGAGGGGGCCTCTTCCCTCTCTTAGATCTGCACGATTTTCACAATTCTTGCGTCATTGCTCCACGCCTGACTTCCATCGCTGCGCGTATATGTTCTGCTCGTGAATTCGACACGTGCCTTGAAGAGCTTCGTCCAATCATCCGCATGCCATTGCTCAGCCATCTGGCCTCTCATTTCAGCGTAGAAAGTGTCGATGCCATCCGAGAGGACAAATCCCCTGCAAGCAAGGCTTTCCTTCTGATTGGTGCGCTGGTTCGTGTACTCGATGTGAAACACATCCGAAATGTTCTTGATTCTAACAATTGTTTCCATTTTTATTTGTGATTATTTAATTATTTTTTTCCAATATTTTTTTGTTTTATCATCGTAATGGATAAGACCTAAGTCTGTGAGTCGATAAAGAGTTTGTCGAACATTCGCTGGCTTCATGTCCTTGAAGATAACACAACACTCCTTAAACGTTGTGGCGTTTGGAAGTTTCGAGAGAAAAGTATCTCTTTTCTTGCTTTTATATTTTTCCCTCGTGAAACTGTCCCCTTCGCCCAGCATCCTCTCGCCGAAAATCAAACGCTGCATTTCCGAACAAAAGTCTGCTACAAGAATGGCGAATTTCACAGCATTCTCTGACGCTGGCAATTCACGATAGAGGGCACCCTCCTTGTCCGTCTTAATAGGAAACTTCTCAAAGGACTTGATTTGTTCCAGCACCGCAAAGGCAATCCCAGCCCGCACACCAATCAGCGCCCCGCGTCTTCTCGTCGTGTCCCTCACGAAGTCCTGCGTCTCCCTACTGATTTCCGCCTCCCTCTTGCACCACTCATAAAGCGCGTCATTGAGTTGCTTGCAAATCACATTGCCCTCAATCTCCTGAGCGTTACAGAGATAGGCAGCCGCGCGAATCGTCTCTTCCTGCTTCCTTGAGCGAGCATTCCCGTTCTTTTCAATCATCTCGAAATGCCTGCCAGGCATCGGAAAAATCATCGCACGAAGCGGATGCCCATTCGTCGCATCTCCGAAGAGCTTCTTGCCGCTCAACCACGTCCCACCGAAGCACACGTTCCAGTGCGTGTTGAAAATAGCGTTCACGCTCTCCGTGTTCTGGTAGTCCGATCCGTATTTCTCATCGTGAAAACTCTTAATCAAGATGTCGAGGAACGAACTGAAATTCTGCTTCAAAGTTCTCAGCAGCGTAGCAATCTCGCTATCCCACGTCACACAGTGCAAATGCCTCACAAACTCCACGTTCCCGTCCAGCGTCCTTGCCATCTCCTTTGCATTCTTCATGCGCTCCTGAATCGTGGCAAGCGACGACTGCGTAGGCAGGTTTCGAATCAACAGCTTCGGTCTCGCCTCCGTCATCTTGCCCTGTCCCGCCTTCTGCTTCTTCTCCTTCCATTCGTCGAGTTTTGCACGATTCATCGCATCAATCGCATTGATGGGAGCGAGCCAAGCAGCAGCAATCTCGTTGATGAAACTCTTGCCCGTGGCAGCATCACCCAGCACGTAAGTCTGCCCCGAGAGTCGGCACCATCTGCCATCGTAGAACTTGAAACAAATCCTCGTCAGCAGCGTGTAGAGAAACGGAAGCATCGCCAGCAAGGCACCCATCCGCATCTCCTTTGGCACGCCCGCCATCGTGGCAATCATCGAAGCAGGAAACTTGATTTCGTCGATTCTCGAATTCACAAACTCATAGTCCACCGAGAGCTCATTATATCCCGTCTGCACCATAGAAAGCGAACCTTCCTCACCATCGTCCTGCTTATCCTCATCCTTTCTCATCCTCACCTTCACATTCTCGATAGCCGCCTGAAGCGTCTTCGGCATCACGCAGTTCATGCTATACTCGCAAGCCTTCTTCGCAATCGCAGCCACCTCCGCCTCCGCAAGACCCGCCGCATGCTTCATCACCACCGCCTTCACCGCCTCCGCATCATTCTCAAGAATATACCTCAGGTTCACCGCCAGCCTCTGCAGCCTCATATTCCTTTCTCCGCTCGCCAATTTTCCTCCCGTCAGCACAAAGAACTGCTCTATAATCTCATCAATCCTCATCCCCCTATAGAGACAATTCCCCTCATCATCCCTTTCCAGCTGCTCCAGCACCGTCTTCTTCTGCTCCGAGCCTTCCGAGGGCGTTGTAGTCATTTGTTTCTCCGTAAGCTTCGGCTCTGCCGAAGCCCTCCTCCCCTCTTCCTTCAGCGCTTCATCAAAAACGAACAGCCCCTCGCTCTCAAAAATTACATACTTATCTGGCACCGCAAACGAGCACCTCGCCAAGTCCTTGCAAGCCTCGTCCACCTTCACACCGAAGTGCTCCCCAAACCAGTGCTGATTCTGCACATAGTCCATCTGCTGATTCCCCTTGAACACCACTCTCAACCCGTGTCCACTTGGCGTAATCGTCACGAGCACCGCCTGCCCCACAAAGAAATCCTTGTCCGTAGCCAGCAGCTCACCGAACGTCGTCCTCGGTTCCTCAAGCCCGTCCAAGTCAATCATCACCAACCCATTCGGTTTCGCACTCTTATTCGACCGCTTCCCATCAGGGAACGTCGCCTGAAAACAAAACACAGGCAGCATCTTCTTCCATCGTCCCGCCTCGTCCAGCGCCCGATGCATCTCCTCCGTCTTGCCCTCGCCCTCAAGCACCTTCGCACGTTCCTTGCACGCCTGCACCTGCTGGCAAATCCTCAACAGCTTCCCATCCTTATCCGCCAAAATCTCGCGCCACACTTCCGCCGTGCAATCCATCAGGCTCGAAGCCACATTTTTAGCATAACTAAACATATCTCTGCAAATTAAAAATTAAAAATTAAAATTTAAAAATAAAACTGAAACCCCATCCCCGCCACCGTTCCCTTCGGTTCCGCCGAAGGTCACCTTCTCTCCCCCTCGGGGGAGCTGGAGGGGGGCCTTATTTCTTCCCCTCAATCGCCAGCTTCTTAATATACTCCTGATGCTGAGCCAAGCAACTCGCAATCCTGTTATTCAGATTGTAGAACTCCTGCTGCACCCGGTAAGGGTCCGAAATCGGAATCTCCATATAGCACTGGATGCAATCCTTGTTCGCCATCACCTTCGCCGTTTCGTCGTTGAGCAACTTCTTCCCCACAGCCTTCGGAAACTTCGCCTTCTGGTCAATCGTCCTCACGAGGTTTCCCACCTGCTCCAAAATATCCGCAGCAGGGTCAGCCGAATTCGCAGGCACCATAGCCGTCACTCGGTACTGCGGATTCTTCTCCGAAGCCGTCTTCGCAATACTGCCCGTCTTCGTCCGCTTCAGCACCGTCTGGCACTTGCTCGGGTCCGTCTCAGGCCAGCGCACATCAATATCCTGTGATTCATAGATCGTCACGTGCGCGCGTCCCTTTCTAACAATGCTCCCCTCAGCAGCCTGACGAATTTCCTTCACTTCCTCGTCATCCTCGATAATCCGAATCGCAGGAGCGACATAACATTTTTTCTCTTCCATATTGAAAAAAATTTAAAATGAAAAAATAAATGAATAATCTCGTCGTTCAGACTTGGGTGCGCACCGTCGTTCTGTTTCGACACTGCAAATTTCGCACATCTCAAAATTTTTCACATATCACGTGATTATCACGGTCGTGACATCACGAACTTCATTTTTCGCCCAAATGCACAAAAAAAACGTGCATTGAGACTGCTCAACACACGCTTTTCTGTTCTTTTTTATTGAAATTCTCCTATTTCAGAGCTTCATATATCATATCCAAGATTTCACCATAATTCCCCTGGTCCTTTACATTATTATAATATCGCCGAAGCGTTTCCCCTTTCCTTTTCCACAATTCTCCAAACACCTCCCACACATTCTGAATCTCTAATTCGATGGCAAGTTGAAAAGCGAAAACGCCCAAGTGAGTTGACTTGATGCCCACAGGCTGAAACGCCTCGTCCAGCACACCCTTGCCCTGCAATTTCTGCAGCAAAGCCATTGCCTTGGCGGTCTGCAAGCACTCGGGAAGCACGCACTCCTCCTCTTCCGAAGAATTCAAAGCCGTCACTTCCTCCACCTCACAGCTTTCCTCCTCCTCCTCTTTCACAAAGTTCTGATGAAACACGGGATTGCTACCCGCTGCAAACATCCAATTGTTGATAATCTTCTTTGCCATGTCCTTCTCTTTTTCTTTTAAACTAAAGTTTCTCAAGTAATAATTATAACCACAGATGTATCAGATGAACACTGATTTTCATTAAAAAACAATGATTAATCTGATTAATCTGATTAAAATAAATCAGAAAAATCATTTAATCAAGCACGCCAGTGCGATGTTTTTATTAAAATAATCTGTAAAATCTGCGTAATCTGTGGTGAAAGAAAAACTTACAAAAGTTGAGTTACTTTAATTCATGTAAATTTTCGGCTGACTTCCCGCACCAAACACGAAATTGTTACTCTTTTCAGAGTCCTCCTTCCCTTTCTGTTCAGTCCGCACCAAAGCCATCGTTGCCATCATGCCCTGTTCGCGCTGTTCCCGCTGCTCAATCATCTTGTAAGCCTTTGTTTTTAGAGTCATGCAGTCCTTCTCCATCGTATGCCAACGACCCACTATGTCACCGTTGCACATCTCCACACAAGCCACTGCGTTATGCCGCTCCACCTCGTCCTCATAGTTCGCCTGAATCGCCTCCAGCACCAAGTCAACCAGTCCCTTCACCCTCAGCCCCAGCACCAGAAACTTGATGCTCTCCAAGCGGCAATGCGTCAGCTCCATGTATGGAACCGACCAGGGCGAGAGCGTACCCGCGTTCAACTGCTTCACCGTCTCCGCTATGGATTCCTGTCTATGTGCTGAGTCCTCAAGCATAACAACAAGAGAAAAAAATCAAATCCGCCTATTCGTCCTTCTTCTTATCCTTCATGCGCTGCTTCATGAAGTACACCTCGCCCTGCAACTCATCGTCCAGCTCCGATGCACGAACCAAGTCGAACATATACACCTTACCCACATAGTCAAAGTGCAAGCGGTCGAAAAGCTCCTTCGTGGACACATACACATACATGCCCGACTTCTTCACCTTGAAGGCATCCTCGTCGCACGAACCCACGCGAATCAAGTACAACTTCTCGCCATCCTTGCCAAACTTGATGCCCACGTTGTCCTCACCCAGACGAAGCTCCTCAGCCGTCTGCTCTGTGAATCCCAACTTGCCACTCGCTTGTATCGTGGCTTTCAGTTTCTTGCCATATTCCTTGGCACTGAGAATCATTATAGCCATATTGTATTTTTTTGATTATTTATAAAATAGGTTGGATTTTACTCACAAAAGAATCCCGAAAACCTTTTCTGCAAATTTAGCAATAAAATTTCACACCCAATGCAATTACTCACAAATATTTTTACTTTTTCTCGAAATTTTCTTGCATCACCCCTTTCTCCACCAACACATGCCTCATTTTACCACAAATTTCCCTTATATAAATTTTTACCCACTTTCTTACCCATTTCAACTTTAACTTTCAACATTTCTACATTTTTACAATTTATATTTTTGTTTTTATTGTTTTTGACTCAAGAAAGAAAAGATTAAGCTTGGGTGAGTCGTGGAGGAGAAGATGAAGGATAGAAGAAGTGTTAAAATAGTATTAAATCATTAAAATATTAGTATTATTATAAAATTTAATTATATATATAATATATATATTATATATATAATTAAAAATTCGTTCCTCATTTTTCCGCCCATTTTCCCATACCCTAAAAACTAAATTGTAAAATTGTAAAATTGTAGAAATGTAGAAAAATAACGATTCCACTTTGAGTAAAGATAAATGTCAGCAGATGTATTGTTCATGGGTAATTATCATTTTAACAATCATGTAGGCTGTTTTCCGTTGGCAACCCTTAATTATTGTTAAACACGAAAAGTTTTTAACACCTTTGGTGTTAAACTTCAAATATTTTCCGTATCTTTGCATTGTGATTGGAACAGGGCTTCGGTTTCATACTCCCTCCTCTCCACCGCCGAACTTAGCCCTCGCCTTCGCTAAACCTTCGCAACAGCCCCAAAGCCCCCTCCCGTCCTCCCCGAAAGGAGGTGACAAGCACAACGAGCGCGCAGTTGTGCAAGAGGCAAAAGTAACCTAAATCGTAAATCCTTAAATCCTTAATCCTAAAATCCTTAATCCTTAAAATCAAGTAAATTGTCAATCTTTAAATCTTTAAATCAACACTATGAGCAAAAAACCAGTCATCAAAATCAAAATCGGCAAGCACGTGTGCGCTGTCGATAAGAAGGAGCGCTATTTCACCACCATGCAGCGTGCGGGCGTCATCGACGACAACACCCTCATCCAGTACGCAAGCAACGACTCGGGCATGCGCATCGAGCAGATTGCAGCCGTGTATAAGTCGCTCGTCACCCAGGTGCGAGAACTCGTCTGCAACGGACACTCCGTACAGCTCGGTGACCTCGGCACTCTCTACTTCAAGGTTCACGCGAAGATTTCTGCTGACCTCGAAGGTGCAGGAGGCGCTGCCGTCACCCAGAAATGGATCGGTTTCCGTGCGAGCAAAGCCATGCGCCAGCAACTCGACCAAGTGAACTTCGTATCGTGAAAAGGTCTAAGGTCTAAAGTCGAGGGTCTAAGGCCATTTCCATCCGGATGGTAAAACCTTTGACCTTTGACCTTTGACCTTTGACCTTAAACTCAAAAACTTAAAAACTTAAAAACTCAAAAACTTAAACTAAACTATGGGAAAAGTATTTATCAAAGCTAAGCAGCAGTTTTTTAAGCCTGGGGAAAGCCAGATGTATTTCACGAAAAACATACTCAAAAAAGACACACATTCATTTTAATTCATTATCTTTGCATCAAATCAAATCAATCACTTAAAAAATGCAAGATTATGAAAGCCAAAAACACCCAAAGAAAATGCATCCTCTTTGTTAGAGTCTCAACACTCCAGCAGTCGTATACAGAACAAGCCAAGCAGCTCGCAATATATGCGCAGACTAAAGGTTTTGCGACTGAAAATCAAATAGTTATAGCAAATAAAGAGAGCGCAACAAAACTTTCTTTCGAAGAAAGAGAAGGTTTAAAAGAATTCTATGACCGCATCGAAAGCGATGAGTCAATTAAAGCCGTATTCGTTGCAGAAGTGAGCCGAATTGCACGCCGTGAAGATGTTATTTTTAAGTTCAAAACCACACTCATCGAGCGCAAAATAAATTTGTATATTCAACATGATAACTTGCAATTATTCAACGACGATGAAAGCATCAACACTGCAGCCGAACTCATGTTTTCCCTACTTTCCACGCTCGCAAAGCAAGAAATGATAGACAAGCAAGAAAGATTCAAGAAAGGAAAATTGAGAGCCTTGTCTGAAGGAAAAGTCCAGACTGGAAAACCACTTTTCGGATACCTCAAAACAGAAGATAAAACCGTAGATATAGACTCAGAGCAAGCAGCCACCGTGCGCCGTATATTCACAGCGTACAAAGCCGGAAAGTCCATGCTCGACATATACAACGAACTGCAGCACGAAAACAAGATGCCAGTCCGCACAGACCAAAACATAAAAAAGCGCATCATTCAACAAATTTTATCAAATTCATCTTATTGCGGAAGACCAAGAGCCGGAAAGCGCGTGACTTATAGAGACCGAACGCGCCTTAATTATTCAAGCGCCACAATGTACCCAGCCATCATCGAGCCAGAATTATTTGATGAAGTCCAGAAGATGAAAGCCGAGCGCCAGACAAAAGCAAAAGTTAATACTAAATATATCTACTTTGCCAAGAAACTCATTCGTTACCGCTTAGATGATGCCACCACTGAAGCAATGATTCCAGTACGCTCAACTGTATGCTACAAAGCGCACAAAGCAGCCGCAGCCATCTCTATCAACGTGATTGACAGCATATTATGGGATGAAGCACGCGCAGAGTACACGTTCGGTAAAAACAACAAAGAAGAACAAGCCAAGCGCATCATTAAACGCTACGAAAGCGAGATAGAAGAAGCCACAAAAGCAATAGAAGAAGCCGAGCAAGAGAAAGAAGCCTTGAATTATCTTTTCACTAAGAGCCGTATTGCTATAGAGAAGTATGAGTATAAGTACGAGCGCGCCGAGAGCCAAATAAACAACTTAAAGAGTCAAATAAACGACTTGTATTCTAAAATAAGCAATATAGAAGTAGAAGAAAGCGCGACTCTCAAAACATTTAATAAATTAGACTCCGACCTTGACGACCAAGCGAAGCAAGCAATAATAAAAGAGTATATCGAAAAAGTCTATGTGAAGAAAGAAGCAGAGAGCGCAGAAGAAGCCGAACATTTTACGATAGAAGTATTAACAAAAACAAATCTATGCAACATTTACAAATACTACCCAAAGCAGCGCGAAATAATACTGCCAGAGCAAGAAGACCCGGAAGTATTCAGAAAAGAAGCCTTAGGACTCACCAAGCAAGAAGAAAGTGTTTTGTGTGAACTTTACAAGCGAGTTAAAACCACAGATTTTGTGAAAATTCGTTTTCATAGAGTACGATAAATATATTGAAGTTGAGTTTTAGATTCTATAGTGCATTCATTAAGAGTAGCCAAGATTTATTATCTTGACTACTTTTTTTTGTGTTTAATTTTGTGCCATTGAGAATAACATAATACGTGCAGCGAAAACCGGAACAAAGTAATGCGAGTTTTGTGCCTTTGAGAACAACAATGCTTTCTCTGTGTATGTTATTCTGTGTGGCACATATTAGTTTTGTAGTGAGTGTGAAAGTATTACAGAGAGCAAGCAAAGAAGCCGAGCAAGCAATAGCAGAGCCAAGAGACCACTGACTGAAGTGAAGTATTGATAGTTGAATAGAACCAAGCCAATAGTCCAGTTGAAAGTATTGCATTAGCAGTTGAATAGAACCGAGCAAGAGACCACTGACTGAAGTGAAGTATTGATAGTTGAATAGAACCAAGCCAATAGTCCAGTTGAAAGTATTGCATTAGCAGTTGAATAGAACCGAGCAAGAGACCAGTTGAAAGATTTTTAAACTAAATTAAAAAACACTCGTATACTTTTTTGAGCAAATTAAAAAAGATAAATAAAAAGCAAAGATAAATAATAAAAGAAAGCAAAACACATGGCTATTTTTTTAACAGAAGAAGAGAAGAAAAACAAATACACTCCAGAAGTCAGACAAAAAATGTCAGACAAGAAAAGAGAGTATTATGATAACTTGACCCAAGAAGAAAGAGTCGAGCGAAGCCGAAAGATTAAAGAAGGTATGGAGAAGCGTTACGGACTCGCAAGAGTTTTGCACGAACTTGAAGCCGCAAATCTTCATGCACAGAAATTTCTTGAATTGTATAATAAAGAAACAGAAAACAATTTAGATTAAATTCTTTCTCCATTTTTATATAGAGCGCGGTCGCTGTTGCAACAGTGTTGAGAGTTTTTTTGTTAAGTTATTTCTCTCATTTACCGCGCTCATTTTAAAAAATGACTTAACAAGCAAAAATATAACTTAAAGAAATGACAAATTTTATTATTGAACTCGAGGAAGCAGTCCAGCAGATTAAACTACCAAAACCATGCAAGGAGACCGCACAGAACCAAGCCACGGAACCGCAGCCGCAAATAGGTTTTCTGACCTATTCATTGAGCGATGCATCTTTTGCAGACAAAAACACTATACCATGGCAAAGTGTGAACTACCATCGAGTATATAGTGACGTTGAAAGTTTAGTTCAATACTTGCAAGCCGGTTATTGCTTTACCTCAATATTCAACACGACCAACACCACACAGACGCTTAAAACATACCCGAACTGGTACGGAACTCAGTGCGTCGTGTTCGACATAGACAACGTGCGTGTTGATGTTAGTTTTCAAGAGTTTATGTCTCGTGTGCCGATGAAGCCTACTTTTGCATATACCACTCGAAACCATGGTTTAATTAAGCCCGAAGATACTAAACCTTATTCGCGCTTTAGACTTGTTTATGTGTTCGACAACGTCATTAAAAACAAAGCAGTTTACCAAGAACTTTATAATAGAATAGATGCATCTTTTCCAACTTGTTTTTACGACACAGAGAAGCCAAAAGATAATTGCATGCGCAGCCCAGTGCAAAACATATCTGGAAACTCAACACAAGCCGAGTGGTACGTAGAAGCCACGACCGTATATCGACTGAAAGATTATGTTGATATATCTGAAGCAATGAGACCAGAGTCAAAGCAGCCGAGCATGAAGCCGCAGAGATACCGCAACAAATACAGACTCGATGATGATTTATTATATGACTTGTACCACATGCGCGCCGCAGACTTTTTAGGAAAATATTTTGCATTTTTCGGTGTGCCTATGATGTACACACCACTCCAGTTCAAAGATGGTTACGGAATCACACCAGAGAACTTTCGAGAGTTGAAGCCTCGCTATGTAAATAGACAGATAGAGAAGTGGAGAGACCATGAAGGTAGACGTTCGAAAATGTTCATTTGGTGCAAAATAAGAATCCAGATGAAGCCAGATATCACACTCGAAGAGCTTGTCTACAATTTAGTTTATGATAGACTCATGTTCTTTGACAATAAAGATAAAGTATTGACTAACGAAACACTCATCCGCATAGCATACAACGCCATGCATACAGATTATGAAATAAAGCAAAGCGAGATGAAGAGACCTATGTTCAAAGTAGACAGAGAGTATTGCCAAGAGCATGGAATCACACCGAACTCGTACAAGAACACAGTCAAGAAACTACTTAATTATGAATCAATAGATGCATGGTACGACCCGCAGAAAAGCGTGAAAGAGAACTTGGAATTTGCAGACGAATATGGAATAAAAACAAGCCGACGCACACTTTACAGATATTGCCAAGAGCGCGGAATCGACCCGCACGGAACCAAGCCAACGGAACCAAGCCAAGAGCAGCTGCAGACGCCTCATAATGAGCAAAAGCCAAGCGCAGAACCAAGCGAAGCCCTGGAGCAAAACGAAGCCGTACAGAGCGCGCCAGAGCCGCAGAAGCCAAGCGCAAAAATACTTGCAATAGACTTTTCCGAATACAACTCAACATGCAAATTGTACCAGACTATTTTCGGAAACCGTACAACTAATAAAAATCTTACTTTATATAATTATGACCGAAAGCAAGAAGAAGCAGCCGCGTTTTAGAGTCGACAAAGAGTTTTGCGCGAAGCATGGAATCAGTCCGAACTCTTTCAAGCAGACAATAAAGAAAATGCTTAATTATGAGTCGTTTGATGCATGGTACGACCCGCAGAAAAGCGTGAAAGAAAACTTGCATTATGCAAAAGCAAACGGAATCAAAACGAATAAAGATACTCTATACAATTATTGCAAAATCCGCGGAATCAACACGAAAGGAACCATGCCAACAGAGCCGCAGAAGCCAAGCAAGAAGACAAAGCAGCCAAGCAAGAAGCCGCATTTTATAGTCGACATGGAGTTTTGCGCCATTCATGGCATCAGTCAGCAAACCATGAAAAATATAATTAGGAAAATACTTAATTATGAGTCGATAGATGCATGGTACGACCAAACAAAAAGAGTGCGAGAAAACTTGCATTATGCAGAAGCAAACGGAATCAAAGTGTGCCGCCACACACTTTATAATTATTGCAAAGCGCGCGGAATCGACCCGCAAGGAACCAAGCCAAGCAAGAAGCCACAGCAAGCAAATAAAACAAAACCCGAAAGCCTTTATAATATTATGAACATAAAAGACAAAACAATTTTCGTCTATGATGGGTTGACATATATCTTTACAAATGACCCAGAGCCTAACAAGCAAATCCGTGGAATCTTCTACACCGACACAGAAGAAGTCCGCATCTACAGAGACGGATCCTCGTCCGTTCATAGCCGCGAACTGCAAGAAGCCGAACACTCAACTACTACTTTTTGACTCAATAGACGACGTAGAAAAGTTCGGTTTTGAAAAAATCATCGTGCGTAAATGCCTCAGAGGAATGCAAGCAATGCACAAAAATTATAAATTTGAATATGCGACGCCGAGCGAACTAAACTACTACAAGAAAGTCGCCGAACACTCAAAAATTATCAAAATTATAAAACATGAATCATGAATAATATTGAAAACTTAAAACAAGAAATCATTAAACGCTCCGGCAATGACGAACTCACAGAGAAGCAGACTCTCGAATTTATTTTGTTACAAGATGCATTAACAATGTATGCAGCCGCGCAAGACAACATAGAGAGCCATGGTTTAACAATGTCGTTCAACTCCGGCAAGACTTTCGGACTCAATCCGTGTATAAAAGTGAAGAACGACGCCACAAAAATCATCATGCGCATACTCAAATCATTATATGCAAAGATTGATGATGAAGTAGATGAAGATGATGGCTATGATTTTATTGAGAACTTATGCAAGCCCAGCAAATTGCCAATCTACTAAAAAACAAATAAACAAAACATATTATGAAAAAGAAATCATTTATTATCGGAAGCAGTCCGAACACCAACAGAATACTCGTCCTTAGTGGTGACCCAGCAGTATCTACTTATACATACGAGCAAAGAAGTATAGACCTCAGAAACGAGAAAAAGTTTTTGACTCGAAATATTGAGTTTTCAGACGGAATCGATGAAATTCGATGGGTCCGTATATCTGCAGAAAACTTTTACAAGATAGCAGCAGACAATGAAAACTTGCTATTTTTGAAGCCGAACGAATAAAAATCTATAAATAAAACATCAATATAAAAATTTAATTGTAAGCAAATGAAAAACTTAATTTTATTTTTTCAAAGCATCAAGAAGCCGAAGCCGCAGCCGACGCCTCAACAAATCAGCGCATTCGTATTAAGAAAGTTTAGCGCGCCCGAAATAGACTTGTCAAATCTTACTCTCGACGAACTATGAAAAAGATATATGCAATAATAGAAGTCGAGTTTTCAGACCGCCTGGAGAACCGTGCAGACAACATCGCCCAACTTGTATGCGATAGAGCCAACAGCCACAACCATACAGTCGACAACGGAATTGAAATCAGAAAAGTTGACTTGAAGTCGTGCGCCACAACACCACAAAATCTGTATTTTAGCGCGCTATGAAAGAAGCAGAACCTCGAGCAAAATTTGCTATTCAATTCTTCCGCGAAGATTATGTAGACGATGAAGCCACGCAATGCAAGATTGCAGAAGCGAAGCAGCCACAAAACATCTTTACAAGCGTAGCCAACGCGCTCACATGTACCACTAAAAGATTAAAGTCCATAGTGACTAAACATAAAAAATAATAAATTAAATCAATGAACATTTTACAACTTTTACAAAACCAGTTGAACAAACAAACACTCTCAACGAAAGAAGCCGCAGAGCAGAACGAACTCCGCAGACTCTACCCCAACATCCCGAGTGAAGGAACCTACGCTCTTGAGATGCGCTCACTTACCAAGAGCAGCCGAGTAGACAACTTTACGAGCAAAACACTCGACATCAACGACTCTTTTCTTGATAGAATTTTCGTGCTGAGAAATGCACGTGGCCCGCTCACAAATGTGCCTTATATCAGCGTTGAAAATGCGCAGTGGAAAGCCACCGGAACCGCTCCAGAGATAAACGGAACCTTGACCACTGAAAAACTCTCTCCAAAGAGACTTGCCACTTTCGTTGACATTAGCCGTGAATTTATCAACTTTGATAATGCAGACTTTAGTGAGAAGATAAACACCATGATCGTAAGAGCAGTCTACGACAAACTTGTTGAAACAATACTCTCAGATGATGCAGCCACAGACGACCAGCCGTCTGGAGTTTTCAATTCTTTGAGTCCAACTGAACTTACTGCAGACGAGACTCTGAAAAGCCAGTTAGCAGCCATTCAGTATGCTGGAGACTTGACAAAGAAGCCTTGTGTGTGGTTACTCTCTCCACTTGCAAAGAAAGAAGTATTTGCAAATCTTGACATTCAAAACGACAAGATACTCGGAAGTGATTATATCATAGACAACCGCATGAAAGATGGGTTGATTGCATATTTGCCTCTCGACTTGTTCTTTGTAGCCGAGTACGGTTTAGTAGACTTGACAGTCGACGCAGTCACGAGACTCTTCCCAGACGGAATGATAAGATTGACAGTCAACGCTTACTACGACTACGATTTTGTTGATAAAAGCAAGATTCAACTCGCAGAGTTTAGTACGAGCGAAGCCGAGCCAACAGAGCCAAGCACAGAGCCAAGCACAGAAAACAACGATTAACACTATATCTTTTGTTTATTGTTAGTCTATTTTCTTTTTTTTTTCGTTTTGATGCTGCAGAAAGAACCATAAGCAGCATCTTTTTTTGCTTTTTTTTGAGCCTTTTTAACCCCCGGATGCCTCAAGATTCATAAAAACATCAGAACCTCAAACGGGCCCCTTCTTCACACGCGCGCCACCTTTTTTATATAGGGTAGTATTTGCAAACTCGACTTTGCAAAATCAACTTTTCCAAAATGTGTGTCTTTTTTTATCATGTACTTCACTAAGTCGGTGACTTACACGAAGATTGGTTTCGACCAACTCGTGAAGCACGTGGCATACGACTCGGGCATGAGTGAGGGTGCGTGCGAGGGCGCCATCCGCTCAATCATCAAGCAGGTGGAGG
>Ga0310697_10003431_pt1 | contig 16085 bp, 13 predicted proteins | sample 172DNAGHGlowgp2_FD_203883 | JGI IMG/M metagenome (GOLD analysis project Ga0310697, IMG submission 203883) | Sheep rumen microbial communities from Palmerston North, Manawatu-Wanganui, New Zealand - 1728 DNA GHGlow gp2 (v2) (version 2) | ecosystem: Host-associated > Mammals > Digestive system >... | reverse complement strand
TTACAAATGCAAAGATACGAAAAATATCCAACATGGCAAAATAAAACTGCAACTTTTTGCAAAAAAAAGAGAGTGCCCCAAAACTTATGGGACACCCTCTTTTTTATAATACCAAATCTACTTGAGGATGCTCATACCCTACGCCATCAAGGCAACATGCAATCCTGTCAAATGCATACCTGATGCGTATTACACGGCCTGAATCCCACAATTTACCCCTCATCCACCTCAAATATATCAATCGTTTAACTCCATTATCAGACTTGGCAGCAAAAGGCAACAAAGCATCCTCCGGTACAAAAAAGACAGTCTCGTAAGGCAGGCTCTCCAATGCAAGAATCACACGGCTATGCCCAGACATACCGCTTTAGGCATCCTTTTTAAACCGAACAAGTATATCCACACCGTTCGCAGAGGACTACTCACCACAAGCGTATGAACCAATAGCCAAGCTTTCAGAACTGGCCACATCGAAAGGTAGCGGCTGATAATAACAATCATCGCCACACTCAAATCCCATACAATAACAGGGAAGCAGCCTTATAAATTCTACAGAGCTAACACCACCCTATTCAGCATACACCTTCGAGCTGCCACTGGTGCTGCAGTTCACCACGGGATTGCAGCCAGGGAGGGCCTTGTAATAAAGGTCGCTCGAACCCGAAAGCGAACCGGTCAGGCTTTCGCAGCACGACAGTTTCACCGTGCTCGAGCCGCTCAACTGCACATTTGCCGCGCAGCACTCCAGCCCAAAGGCCTCCACACTGCTGGCGCCGGAAATCTCCATCTCCACACGCTCCGTGCAGCTCCCGGCACACTTGGCCGTCGACGAGCCGCTCAACTCAAACTCCACATTGTCGGCATCGATGTCGCCGCTGAAACGGGAAGCACCCGAAAGGTCAATGGTCACCTCTCGGCCCTGCAAATTGCCGCTGAAATCGGAAGCGCCAGACAGATCCAGCTCCACCTTGTCGCCCTGCAAATCGCCGCAGAACGACGAGGCGCCCGAAAGCTCCACATCGCAAAGCGCATGGTTGACCGGCAGCAGCACCCGCGCCGAGCCATGGAACCAATTAAACAGACCCGACTTAAAGCCAATCTTCAACGTGCCGTCCACCACCTTAAGAATAACATTCTTGTGCTCACCGCCCCTCACCGTGACAAAAGCCTCGCTCACCGTGTCGCACATCACAACCTCAAAGGCGTCGTGCACATCCATATCGGTATAACTGCCCGTAACAGGATACTTGACGGTGATATAGTCGCCGTTATTATGTTCGCAACCAGCCCACAACAGGCACAACAAAGGAATTACAAAAAGAGTCTTTCTCATAACAAATCGGTACTTGCTTGCATTAATAATTTGCAAAGATACACATAAAAAACAAAATAACACACATAAAATACAAAATACGGGAAAATCTTTGTACCTTTGCACTCCCAATTATGGCAAAGAAAAAGAAATACTACGTTGTGTGGCAAGGCAATACGCCGGGCATCTACGACAATTGGGCCGACTGCCAGAAACAGGTCATCGGCGTCTCGGCGGCGCAATACAAATCGTTCGACACCCTTGAGGCTGCCCGCTACGCCTACCAACGCCCCTACTCCGAGGTGAAAGGCACCCACACCCACACGGCCGCTCCGCCGACGATGGTGGGCATAGACGAAAACGGAATGACCGTTGTGCATCCAGGGCCCGTGGCCGGACCCGAACTGGACAGCCTGGCCGTCGACGCAGCCTGCAGCGGCAATCCGGGCGTGATGGAATACCAAGGCGTATACGTTGCCAACCGGCAGCAAATCTTCCACTACAAAGCCCCCATAGGCACCAACAACATAGGCGAATTCCTTGCCATAGTCCACGGCCTGGCCTACCTCAAACAGCACGGCATGAACCAACTCATCTACTCCGACTCCAAGATAGCCATCAACTGGGTACGCCAAAAAGAATGCCGCACCAAACTGCCCCTCACCCCCGACACCGCCCCCCTCTGGAACCTGATACGGCGCGCCGAAGCCTGGCTCGGCAGCAACACCTACACCACCGAAATCCGCAAATGGGACACCGAACACTGGGGCGAAATACCCGCCGACTTCAACCGTAAATAAACAACACAATGGACGCAATACTCACCATCCTCATCACCGTAGCCCAAATCGCCACCGTCTACCTCGCCGCCCGCGGCAACCGGTGGACATGGGTCTTCAGCATCGTAACCGGCCTCATATTGTGCTACAACTTCTTCACCGACCAGCACTACATGAGCTTTGCCTTCCAAGTCTACAGCCTGGTGGCATCCATCGGCGGGGTCTTCATCTGGAAGAAAAAGGAGGAGGACAACCGCCGCTCCATCCGCTGGGGCAACCCCCTCTGGCCCCTGCTCGCCGTTGCGGCCATAGCCGCCGCCACCTACCTGCTCGACACCCGCGTGCTCCACTCCCACCTGCCCGCTCTCGACTGCGCCATCTTCTCCCTCCAAGCCGTAGCCACCTTCCTCATGGTGCGCAAAGACATCAACGCGTGGATATGCTACCTCATCTGCGACGCCATCTACATACCCCTCGGCATCATGGGCGGCAACTACAAATGGCTCTTCATCAGCGCCTGCTTCCTCGCCACCGCCACCTATGGCTTCATCGTCTTCGTCAAAGCCTGGCGCAACAGCCGCAAACCGGCCGACAACGCCAAGGCATAGCCCCTACCCCACAACTCCCGCCGCCGTGAACACCACCAACATGCACATCCCCTCCAACCGTGTGCGCGACATAGAACGCTACTACCTCACCGAACTCCGCACACTCTATCCCCAAGAGGAGCTGCACACCTTTGTCTACATGCTCTTCGAGGCCTTCCTCGGATGGGACAAGACCCAATTCCTGCTGCACCGCGACGACACCATCAACCAGTCCGACCTGCTGCGATTCCACTGGGCAGCCGAAGACCTGAAACGCCACCGCCCCATACAGCACATCATCGGCTACACACACTTCTGCGGCCTCCGCATCGACGTGTCGCCCGATGCACTCGTGCCCCGACCCGAAACCGAGGAAATCGTACAGCGCATCATCTGCTCCGGGAGTCCCGCCCCCGCCGCCGTCCTCGACCTCTGCACCGGCAGCGGATGCATCGCCATAGCCCTCAAGCACCACTTCCCCGCCGCGCGGGTAACCGCCCTCGATCTCTCGCCCGCCGCCCTCGGCCTGGCGCGGCGCAACGCACAGCAAAACCACGCCAACATAAACTTCGTTCTGGCCGACCTGCTCCAGCCCCGGCAGCTCGACCGTCTCCCCTCCCCCTTCGACCTCATAGTGAGCAATCCCCCCTACGTCATGGAGCGCGAACGGGCAGCCATGCAACCCAACGTCCTGGACTACGACCCGCCCCAGGCCCTCTTCGTGCCCGACAGCGACCCGCTCCTCTTCTACCGTGCCATAGGGCACTATGCCGCCCGCAGCCTGGCCCACGGCGGCCGGCTGGTGGTGGAAATCAACCAGGCCCTTGCCCCCGAGACCGCACAGCTGTTGCAAGCCATGGGATTCGACACAAGCCTCACCGACGACTTCCGCGGCCATCCCCGCTGCCTTGCCGCCACCCTCCGCCCATAGTTCCCCAAGCGCCGCAACGCCGCCCTCGCCCCGCTCGTTGCCCTGCAGTTATTCGACAATTGCTCGGCAGTTGTTCTATGCAGCCCCGAAAAACTGTAGACCAATTGCAGACCAACGGGAGAGCAACAAACGGCCCTGCATCCTGCCGACAAGGGTGCAGGAGCCGTGCCTGGAGGACGGAGGGTCGGGAAACAGTGGGTGGAGTGACTAAAGAGGGGTTACAGCCGGTTGTGGCTGTCGATGATGATGGTTACCGGGCCGTCGTTTACCAGCTCCACCTGCATGTCGGCGCCAAACTCGCCGGTCTGCACCTCCTTGCCGAATTCCTGGCTGAGGCGGCTGACGAATTTGCGGTAGAGGGGTATGGCCACGTCGGGCTTGGAGGCATGTATGTAGCTTGGGCGGTTGCCCTTCTTGGTGCTGGCCATGAGAGTGAACTGGCTCACGAGCAGGATGCCGCTGTCCGGCACCTCGGTGACGGGGAGGTTCATCACCCCGTCGGCGTCGTCGAAAATGCGCAGTGCCACCGTTTTGCGGCATAGCCAGTCGATGTCGTCGTCGGTGTCGGCATCCTCAATGCCGAGGAGGACAAGCATGCCCTGCCCTATCTGTGATTTGAGTTGCCCGGCTATGGTAACCGAGGCCCGTTGGCAACGCTGTATTACAATTCGCATGGTGGAGGTGTGTATTGCTGGTGGGGGTTGGGGATTGGGTGGTTATTCTATTATCTTCAGTTTTGCGAAAGCGAGGATGAGGCTTTTCTGCCCGGCGTTGTCGAAGAAGACGATGGCCTTGCGGCTGCCGCCGTCGCCCTCGACGGAGAGCACCTTGCCTTGGCCAAACTTGGCGTGTTCCACGCGCATGCCCACCTGTATGGCGTTGATTTCGGCGGCGCTGTTGGGTGCGGTGGGGCCTTTGGGCAGGGTGGAGGCGGGCTTGAGGCGGCGGGGCTGCGCGGGAGCTGGTGCGGGCTTGCGCTGGAAGCCTTGCTCCACCTCGGCCGACCACTTTACGCCTTTCACCTCCTGGAAGGCCTTGGGCAGTTCACCCGGCTTGGGGAAGGCGCTTTTGCGCTGGGGCATCTCGATATACTGGCGGTCAATCTCCTCTACAAAGCGGCTCATTTCCTGGCATGAGGAGCTGCCATACTGGTAGCGTGTCATGGCGTAGGAGAGGGTGAGTTGCCGCTCGGCACGGGTGACGGCCACGTAGAAGAGGCGCCGTTCCTCTTCCAGTTCCTGACGGGAGGAGATGGACATGATGGAGGGGAAGAGGTTCTCCTCCATGCCGGCCACGTAGACGTAGGGGAATTCCAGCCCTTTGGCGGAGTGGATGGTCATCATGCTCACCTTGTCGGCGTCCTTGTCGTCGCCTTTGTCCTCGGAGGTGAGAAGGAGTACCTGCTGCAGGAATTGGTCGAGGGTTTTAATCTGTGAGGTTGGGGTGTTCTGGGTTTCAGGGGTGGTGTCTTCCTCTTCTTCGGTAAACTGGTCCTCCTTTTCGCAGAATTCCATCACACCGTTGAGGAGTTCCTCGATGTTTTCGATGCGGTTGGGGTTGTCGGGGTCGTCGTCGTTGCGCAGCAGGGTGATGATGCCGGAGTTGTGGACAATCTGTTTGGCCAGGTCGTAGGCGCTGGTAACGGGCAGCATGGCAGAGAAGCGCTTAATCATCATGACGAACTCGCCAATCTTTTGCGTGGCGCCGCTTCCGAGGCCAAGTGCAAAGGTGGGGAGGTTTTCGAGAACGGTCCAGAGGGCCACGTCGTTATCGGCGGCGGCCACACGCACGCGGTCGAGAGTGGTTTGGCCTATGCCACGCGCGGGGTAGTTGATGATGCGCAGGAGCGACTCCTCATCGTAGTTGTTCACCACTAAGCGCATGTATGCCAGCACGTCTTTTATTTCCTTGCGCCCGTAGAAGGAGAGGCCTTGGTAGATGCGGTAGGGGACGGCGGCACGGCGGAGGGCTTCCTCGATGGCGCGGGACTGGACGTTGGTGCGGTAGAGGATGGCAAAGGATTTGTAGTCAAGGTTTTCTGCAAGACGGGCCTGCTGTATGGAGTCGGCGATGAGGCGGCCTTCGTCGCGCTCGTCAACGGCGCGGAGCAGGGTGATGCGGTTGCCCTGCGCGTTGTCGGTCCATATTTCTTTCTCTATCTGCTCTACGTTTTTTGCTATGATGGAGTTGGCGGCGTTGACGATGACTTTGGTGGAGCGGTAGTTCTGTTCGAGTTTGAAGAGGTGGAGGTTAGGGTAGTCGCGGCGGAAGTTGAAGATGTTCTGTATGTTGGCTCCGCGGAAGGCGTAGATGCTTTGGGCATCGTCGCCCACGACGCAGATGTTTTGCAGCCGTGCGGCGAGTTTTTTTACGATGAGGTATTGTGAGTAGTTGGTGTCCTGGTACTCGTCGACCATGATGTATTTGAAGCGGTTTTGGTATTTGAGCAGCACGTCGGGGAAGTCGCGCAGGAGTATGTTCATGTTGAAGAGCAGGTCGTCGAAGTCCATGGCCATGGCGTTGCGGAGGCGGTGGTTGTAGTGTTTGTAGATTTCGGCGATGAGGGGTTTGTGTGCGTCCTTGTCGGCCTGCATGATTTCGGGGTTGTTGGCGTAGTCGTCGGGCGAGAGGAGGTTGCTCTTGGCCATGGATATGCGGCCGAGTACAAAGCCGGGGCTGTAGGTTTTGGGGTCGAGGTTGAGGGCTTTGACAATGTTTTTGACGAGCGACTTGCTGTCGTCGGTGTCGTAGATGGTGAAGGTGCGTATGTAGCCCAGTTTATCGGCTTCGGAGCGCAGGATGCGGGCAAAGACGGAGTGGAAGGTGCCCATCCATATGTTGCGTGCTTCGGGGCCGACGAGTTTCATGATGCGCTCTTTCATCTCGGCGGCGGCCTTGTTGGTGAAGGTGAGGGCCAGGATGTTGAAGGGGTCTACGCCCTGACTTATGAGGTGGGCGATGCGGTAGGTGAGGGTGCGGGTTTTGCCGCTTCCGGCACCGGCTATTATCATGACGGGGCCTTCGGTGCAGGCCGCAGCCTCGCGCTGCGATTCGTTGAGCTGGGAAAGTATGTCGTTGTTCATCAAACTGAGCGGGATTTATTCTCTTCTGTTCACAGGGTTGTTATTTTGAGGCCATAGAGTTTGGCGAGGGTGTCGTAGACGCGCACGCTCTGCGACTGGCGGACGGAGATGTCGAGGCGGCAGTCGAGGTTGAACTCCTGGTTGCGGGGTTGGACGCCCAGCTCTTTGAGCAGGCGCATTACGTCGTTCATCAGGGGGTATTCGAAGTGGAGGCGGTAGGTGATGTCGATGTTTTTTTCGACGATGGTGGCGTGGCTGATGGCATCGCGGGCGGCGGCTTTGTAGGCATTGGCCAGGCCCGAGGCGCCGAGCAGTATGCCACCGAAGTAGCGCACCACGACGATGAGGGTGTCGGTCAGGTCGGCGGAGAGGAGCTGCCCATGGATGGGACGGCCCCCGGTGCCGGAGGGTTCGCCGTCGTCGTTGGCACGGTAGGCCTCCTTGGTGGGGCCGAGGATGTAGGCATAGCAGTGGTGGCGGGCGTCGAAGTATTTCTTGCGCAGGCGTTCGAGGTGCTGTTTCACCTGGTCGGTATTGGCGACAGGGAAAGCGAAGGCCAGGAACTTGCTGCCCTTTTCCTTGTATTGCCCCTCGGCAGGAGCCGCTATGGTATGATAGGTGTCGTCAAACATCGTGGCTGTCAAAAACTGCTTTATTATTAGGCAATAAGGCTTCCGCCCATGGCCATAGAATGCAATGCAAAGATAAACAAAAAAAACGACATAGCAGGTAAAAACTATCACCGCTGCACCAACGAAGAAGGCACCAATTCTCCAAAAACATGCTATATCGAAAAAAAAGCGTATCTTTGCAGTCGCTTTCGAAAGGTGAAAGCTGTTTGCAAGAAAAGCATTGCGATAAGGTCCTTACATTTAAAGTTCGCCAAATTTTATGAGGAAGGACGAACATCTATGCTTTCGCTTGATGTGTATGCTATAGGCTCACGCCTCGGCATATCTATAGGCGTGAGATATGTTCGAATCCCCCATTTCCTCAAAGGTGTTTGGCGATACCTGGTAAAAGACGGACATGAGTACATAACCTCATGCTTTTCTTTATTGGTATTAACTATAATTTCGTTGGAGGGTCGAAGAAAAAAAATGAAAAAAATGGAACACAACTACTGGATGCATCGTTGCACATGTGGGGATAGAGCTTGGCCATTCACACATGAAATGCTACGGAATCACAAATTAATCTCAATCGGGTGGAGCGATTTCTCTACCAAAGAAAAACAATTGGCCCTAACATCTGGATGGGAGTCTTTTCAGAAGGTTTTTACAGACGCTGGCTGGGGCTTGCCTCGCAACCGTTATAATCTTTGGCGCTTTCTGAATGAGATGAAAGCTGGCGACATAGTTGTGGTACCCCTTCAGGGCCGTTTTGATGTCTATCACATAGCTGACGACATTGTTTATAACAATGAGACCATCGATACCTCTGTTTGGGTCGATTGGAATGGGAACAAAGCATGGCTGAATAGCGATGGTTATCCTACAGATGCTGATGGACAGCAGATTGACATGGGCTTCTACCGTAAGGTGGAACCAATCGCCATCGACATCCCTCGAGGTGAGTATGCGGAACAGGCATTATACTCTCGACTGAAGATAATGCAGACAAACAGCAACATCAATGACTTGCGTGATGAGGTGGAGGTTGCCCTTAACCGTTTTACTAACACTTCACCTATCAATCTCCACAATGAGTTTGTAAGTGATGCTGCAAATGGTCTGTTGCAACAGATGCGGTCCAAACTCAATGACAGCAAACTCGAGTTATTGGTGGAATGGTACATGAAGCAGTTAGGTGCTGACACAGAGATACCCGCTAAGAATGCATCCGGGCATGATGAAGGTGATGCCGATGTGATTGCAACTTTCGGTCGTCTCAACGGATTCACTATTCTTATTCAAGTGAAAGCTCACCAAGGTTTCACCGATGAATGGGCCGTTTCACAAATAACGACTTACAAAAAACTGAATCACTATCAATCCTCGCAGATGTGGGTGGTATCCACATGTGATAACTTCAGTGATCAGGCCAAACGCGATGCTGATGCCGAAGGCGTGAGACTAATCACAGGATTAGAGTTCGCACAGATGCTTATAGAAAATGGAGTGTATTCAATGCCACTTTAATAAGATGCACTTTGCAGGTAATTATATGAGACCTTTATAGTTGCAAGCAATTGGCCACTCATCCATTAAAGGGCTATGCAAGCATGGCTCGAAGTGTATATTCTTTTCTCGTAGCAAGCAGTAAGCGCCAGCCCGTGCTGAAAGCACAGAATCCTATCAACCCCGAACTAAGCAACCGAAGGAAGCGCAATGTGGGGTACCTTATACCCCCCCTCGCGCATCAAAGAGACGCTACTATTTCATTAAATCAGTGCATTTTACTCAATTATGCAAACAGCATTATGCAAATTACATAATGCTGTTTGCATAATATCAAAAATAATTCGTATCTTTTCAGCCGGAAACTATAGAAAAAAGATTATGGAAGAGAATCCTTTTGTAGTGTCTGGGCGCATTCGACCTGAGTATTTCTGCGACCGCAAGGCTGAGTCAGAACGGATGATTAAACTGCTGACCAATGGGAATAACGTGGTATTAAAGTCTGACCGGCGCATGGGCAAAACGGGACTGATTCAGTATTGCTTTGACCAACCTGTGCTGCACGATAATTACTACACGTTTTTTGTGGATATCCTCCACACCACCTGTTTGCAGGAGTTGGTGCATGAATTGGGTCGGACTGTGTATGAACAGACTGTGCCCCGAGGGAAAAAGATGGTACAGAACTTTGTTAAGGCTCTGCCCAGCATTGCAGGTAAAATGGGGTTTGATGCAAGCACAGGGCTGCAGACTTTCAGCGTTGGCCTTGGTGACATTGAACAGCCCGAATATACGCTGGAAGAGATTTTCGGCTACCTGCAGCAGGCGGACAAGCCTTGTATTGTCGCCATTGATGAGTTTCAGCAGGTGGCAAAGTACCCGGAAAGTAACATCGAGGCTTTGCTTAGAGGCCATATCCAGCGGATAGACAATTGCCGATTCGTGTTTGCGGGAAGCGAGCGACACATGCTGGAGCAGATGTTTGACAGCAGAAAACACCCCTTCTATAAGAGTGCAGACAACATGAACCTGGGGGCTATAGACAGGGATGTATATGTTGATTTTATGTGTCAGAAGTTCCATGAGCAGGGAAGGACATTGGATGCAGAGGCCGCCAAGGATGTTTATGCTATGTTTGAGGGTCATACATACTATGTACAGAAGACAATGAATGAAGCCTTTGCCAACACTTCAAGAGGTGATAAATGCACGGAGGAAACCTTGGAAACTGCCATTAGCGATATTCTTGCTGGCAATGATTATTACTACAGAGAGTTGTTGTCACGTATGACAATAAAGCAGAAGATGTTATTGTATGCTATTGCAGAAGACGGATTGTCCACACAAATAACATCAGCGTCCTTTGTCAAACGGCACAAGTTGCCTTCGGCCAGCTCGGTTCAGTCAGCAGCCAAGAGACTTCTGTCGGATGACTATGTTGTTGAGGAGGATAGACGGTATCGTGTCAATGACCGGTTCTTCGGTTTGTGGATTAAGCGGATGATGGCGTAAAATCCGTGTTGAAAAAAACGGCCTACAGTAAGCAGAATATGTGTTGATATGCAAGATTTTCTTGCTATGTAAAAAAAAATGTGTATCTTTGCAACGATTAAATGTGGGGACGAGAGTCCCCTCTTTTATTGCTTATGATAGACAAATTCAAGGTTTTAGACATCATTAACGATGTGCTGGAAGGGACTGACAAGTTCCTTATTAATATGAAAATCACCCCCGATAACCGCATTTTTGTGGACATTGACGGGGACAACGGCGTTACGATTGACGACTGCATTGAGCTGAGCCGCGCTATAGAGAACGGCCTCAACCGCGACGAGGAGGATTTTGAGTTGAATGTAAGTTCAGCGGGTGCAGAATCGCCATTGAAGATGCCGCGTCAGTTCCGCCGCCATGTGGGGCGCGACGTGAGTGTGGTGCCTTTTGAGGGGAAGCCCATCGAGGGACGGCTGGCCGAGGCAGGAGATAAGGAGTTTGTAGTCAAAATCAAGGGAACCAAGCAAGAAGCACCCAAGGAATATACCTTTGCCTACGTGGATGTAAAGACGGTGAAAGTAATACTCCAGTTTTGAGGGCTGAGGCCGAACCCTATACCGACGAACGATCATCAAATGTATCAACATATCAACAACATATAAGTCAAATGAAGACGTTAGACCTGATAGATTCCTTTTCGGAGTTTAAAGAATTTAAGAACATTGACCGCGAGACATTGATGCATATTCTCGAAGAGGTTTTCCGCGCCGCACTGGCCAAGCGCTACGGCACTGAGGACAACTTCGACATTATTGTAAATATTGACAAGGGCGACCTGGAAATCTTCCGCAACCGCACCATTGTCGAAGACGGGGCTGTACAAGATGAGAATCTGGAGATAGCATACAGCGATGCCGTCAAGATAGAGTCTGACTTTGAGGTGGGCGAGGAGCTTTCCGAACCCATCTACATGTCTGATTTCGGCCGCCGCGAGATTCTGGCCATCCGCCAGAACCTGGTCAGCAAGATACAGGACTACGAGAAATCACTGGTGTTCCAGAAATACAAGGAGAAAGTGGGCGAGATTGTGGTTGGCGAGGTTTACCAACCCTGGAACAAGGAGATACTGATATTGGACGAAGAGAAGATTGAGTTGGTGCTCCCCAAGGCGGAGCAGATTCCCTCTGACCGATTCCGTAAGGGCGACACAGTGCGTGCCGTGGTGCTGAAGGTGGAGATGCGCAACAACAACCCCGTCATAGTGCTGTCCCGCACGTCGCCCATCTTCCTGGAGCGCCTGCTTGAGGCCGAGGTGCCGGAGATTTACGACGGCCTTATCACCATCCGCAATATTGTCCGCATACCCGGCGAGCGTGCAAAGATTGCCGTCGAGTCATACGACGACCGTATAGACCCCGTGGGTTCGTGTGTGGGCATAAAGGGTGCGCGCATCCATGGCATAGTGCGCGAGCTCCGCAATGAGAATATCGATGTGCTCAACTATACCCCCCGTTTGGATATCATGGTGCAACGTGCCCTGGCTCCAGCCAAGGTGTCGTCGCTCCGCGTGCGCGAGGAGGAAAAGAAGGTGGACGTGTATATGGAGCCCGACCAAGTGTCGTTGGCCATCGGCAAGGGTGGCTGCAACATCAAGTTGGCCAGCAAGCTGGTGGGCTACGACATTGATGTATACCGCACCGGCGACGAAGACCCCGACGACGTGGATTTGCGCGACTTCTCGGACGAAATCGACCAGTGGATTATCGATGTGCTTATCGGCATCGGCTGCGATACGGCCCGCGAGGTGCTTGCCCTCAGCAAGGAAGACCTCCTCAGCCGTACCGACCTCGAAGAGGAGACCATCGACGATGTGATACGAATCCTCAAGGCCGAGTTCGACGACGAGACCGCCAACACCAACAACACCACTGAGCAGGCTCCCGAAGCCGCTGACACCACCACCGAGCAGGCTCCGGAGACCACCGAAGAAAACACCGAAGCATAGTCTCACCTATCCTGCCTGGCAGGGGCAACAAAGTATAAAGAATTAACGGCGGCACCACCGCCCCAACGATAAAAAAGGAGTGTATTATGGCAGACGAAAACAAAGGAATACGGCTTAAGAAAGCGGCCACAGAGTTGAATGTGGGTATCTCTACACTGGTGGAGTTCCTGGCTAAAAAGGGACACCAGGTGGACATGAATCCCAATGCAAGGCTCACTGCCGAGCAATATGATATTGTGGCTGCCGCTTTTCAGGCAGAACGTGCCGTGAAAGAGCAGGCTGACAAAATCGAAATTACTCCCAGCAACAGCAACGTGGTTGTAGAGGTGAACAACGACGAGCGCAGAGAGGATACTGAGGAGGTCATCATCAAGAATTACAACACCGCACCTGCCGAAATAAAGGCTGCCGCAAAACCCGTCGAACCTGCCGTCACTCCCGACGAGGAACAACCTGCAGCTCCCGAGCCCGAACCAGAGGTGGTACCTGAACCCGAACCAATAGTAGAGGTCCCCGAGACCCCTGTGGCCGAACAGCCCGTGGAGTCCGAGGAGCCCCCCACCCCTGCCGAACCTGAGGCAGCCCCTGCCTTTGTTCCTACACAAGTGGGCGACTTGCGCATCATCAACAAGATTGACCTCGATGCAATCAATACCAAGACACGCCCTGACAAAAAGAAGAAAAACAAAGGCGATAAGGGAGCTAAGGCAGACAAGAAGCCCAAGGATACACCCGCAGCCGAATCGCCCAAGCCCGAGAAGAAAGCGGAAGAGAAGCCTGCCGTGAGCGAGACACCAGCTCCCCCACAGCAGCCTCAACCCACCCCGGCTCCCGCTCCTGCTCCCGCCCCTGCAGTCAAGGAACCTGAATTTATCGAAACCCAGTACAAGAAGCTGGAGGGTCCCAAACTGGTTGGAAAAGTGGACCTAAGCCAATTTGAAAAGCCAAAGCCCTCCACCGAGAAGAAGAAACGCAAGCGTATTAAGAACAAAGGAGTGAAGGTGAACGACCTTAACGGCCAAGGCGAGGCCGCTGTCCCCACACCCAATACTTCCAAGAACGCTTCGAAGAACCGTAAGAACGAATCGCCCAGCGGAACAGATGCCAAGAGCGAAAAATCGGAGAAGAAAAAGAAGAAAGAGAAGAAACAGCCGGTGAAGGTTGAAATTGACGAGGGAGAGATTGAGAAGCAAATACGCGACACCCTCGCCCGTCTCAGCCCCATGGGCAAGTCTAAGACTTCGAAGCACAACCGCGAGAAGCGCCAGAAAGTGCACCAGCGCATAGAGGAGGAACAGCTCAACGAGATGGAAAGCCAGAAGACGTTGCAGGTGACGGAGTTCGTCACCGCAAACGAGCTGGCTACCATGATGAACGTCCCCGTCACCCAAGTCATCAGCACATGCATGTCGGTTGGCATATTCGTAAGCATCAACCAGCGTCTCGATGCCGAGACCATCAAGCTCATTGCCGACGAGTTCGGGTTTGAAATCAACTTCGCCAGTGCCGATGTCATCCATGAACTCAATAAGATTGAGGAGGAAGACCGCCCCGAGGACCTCGTACCCCGTAACCCCATCGTCACCGTCATGGGTCATGTCGACCACGGTAAGACTTCTTTGCTCGACTATATCCGCAAGACCAACGTCATCGCAGGCGAGGCAGGCGGCATCACCCAGCACATCGGTGCCTATGAGGTGACCACCGCCGACGGCCGCAAGATTACCTTCCTTGATACCCCTGGACATGAGGCATTCACCGCCATGCGTGCCCGTGGTGCCAAGGTGACAGACATCGCCATCATCGTCATCGCCGCCGACGACAAGATAATGCCCCAGACCGTCGAGGCCATCAACCACGCACAGGCTGCAGGTGTCCCCATCGTGTTTGCCATCAACAAGATTGACAAACCCGGTGCCGACCCCGACCGCATCAAGACCGAGCTGGCCAACATGAACCTCCTGGTCGAGGAATGGGGCGGTAAATACCAAAGCCAGGACATTTCGGCCAAGAAAGGCATCAACGTTGAGGAACTACTTGAGAAGGTTATCCTCCAAGCCGACATCATGGAGCTCAAAGGCAACCCCAACAAGCGCGCCAAGGGTACGGTGCTCGAAAGCTCGCTCGACAAAGGTCGTGGCTACGTGGCCAAACTCCTTGTCGAGGATGGCACCATCCGCAAGGGCGACCCCATCGTAGCCGGTGCCATCAGCGGGCGTGTCCGCGCCATGTACAACGAGCGCAACCAAGAGGTCATGTCCGCCGGCCCCTCGCAGCCAGTGCTGCTCCTCGGCCTCACAGGTGCCTGCCAGGCAGGCGACACCTTCAACGTCACCGAGAACGAGAAAGAAGCCAAGGACATCGCTTCCAAGCGCACCCAACTACAGCGCGAGCAAGGCCTCCGAACCCAGACCCACCTCACCCTCGACGAGATTGGCCGCCGCATAGCCCTCGGCAACTTCAAGGAGCTCAACGTTATCGTCAAAGGTGATGTGGACGGCTCCGTCGAAGCCCTGTCCGACTCGCTGCTGAAACTTTCCACTGACGAAGTGCAAGTCAACGTCATCCACAAAGCCGTCGGTCAGATTACCGAAACCGATGTCATGCTGGCCGAGTCGTCCGACGCCATCATCATCGGATTTCAGGTGCGTCCCTCCGTGGGTGCCCGCAAGATGGCCGAGACCGACCATATCGACATCCGTCTCTACAGCATCATCTACGACGCAATCAACGAACTCAAGGATGCTATCGAAGGCATGCTCTCGCCCGAAACGCAGGAGAAGATTGTCGCCAACCTCGAAATCCGCGAGACTTTCAAAATCTCCAAGGTCGGCACCATTGCCGGTTGCATGTGTCTTGATGGCAAAATCACCCGCAACCACAATGTCCGCATCATCCGCGACGGCATCGTGGTTTACACCGGCAAGCTCGCCTCCCTCAAGCGGTTCAAAGACGATGTCAAGGAGGTCGTCAGCGGGCAGGACTGTGGCCTGAACATCGAAGGCTTCAACGACATCAAAGTCGGCGACATAGTCGAAGCCTACGAAATTATCGAAATCAAGCGAAAGCTGTGATGAATGTGTTAACGTGTTAATGTGTTAATTCATGAATCTTTGTGGATTATGAGGACGCAAGGCATGTTGTATGACAAGAGCAAGCAGTTCGCATTAGGCATAATAGCCTTGTGCAATGAGTTGCGTGAGAATGGGGAATACATCATGTCAAAGCAAATCCTCAAATCTGGTACCAGCATTGGTGCCAACTATTGTGAAGCAGTCTGTGCAGAAAGTCCGCAAGACTTTATACACAAAGTGTCCATCTCAATCAAAGAAGCAAACGAGACCTATTTCTGGCTTGACCTGCTACATGAAAGCAACCACATAGACAATGATAGATTCTCACTGATGAGTAGCCAAGTAGAGGAACTTTACAAAATGCTAAACTCCTCAGCAATAACCGTCAAACAAAGACTAACGAATAAAGGACTAACAAATTAACAAATTAACACATTACCGAATTAACACATTCAATAAGACTAACGAATTAACACATTAACGAATTAACACATTCAATATGCTCTGATAGTTCAATGGATAGAATAACTCTCTCCTAAAGAGTAGATCCGGGTTCGATTCCCGGTCGGAGTACTGAAAGAGGGTGTCCCAAAAGGCACCCTCTTTTTTTTTATAGAGCCAGGGCAGTTGTTCCACTGTCACCGGGATTGTGAGGCGGCGGCAAGAGTCTGTCAGAAAAGACAAGGTAATTGTCCAAAGTGTC
>Ga0310697_10003428_pt1 | contig 16091 bp, 1 predicted proteins | sample 172DNAGHGlowgp2_FD_203883 | JGI IMG/M metagenome (GOLD analysis project Ga0310697, IMG submission 203883) | Sheep rumen microbial communities from Palmerston North, Manawatu-Wanganui, New Zealand - 1728 DNA GHGlow gp2 (v2) (version 2) | ecosystem: Host-associated > Mammals > Digestive system >... | reverse complement strand
CGGCGATCGCCCTCCCCCCCCACCCCCAAAACCCCAAACCCCAATCCCCAATCCCCAATCCCCAAAAAATTTTTAATTTAACAATTTATAAAATTAATTATATTATATTATTTTATTAATTAAATAATAAAAAAAATTATATAATAAATTTTTTTAATTAATTTTTAATAATAAATTATTTTATTTTTTTAACTAATTAATTAATTTTTTCTCTTTCCTCCTCTTCCTCTTCTTCTTCTTCCTCCTCATCTTCTTTGTTTTTATCTTTATGTTCATCATTTGTAATGTTTTTAGCTATTTCATCATTATTATTATTTAAATTAGTATTAATTTCATTTTTATCATCTTCTTTTATCTTTTCTTTTTCTTTTTCTTTTTCTTTTTCTTTTTCTTTTTCTTGATTTTTTTTGTAAAGTTCTTCAAATAAAATATTATCTCCATCTAGTAAATTATATAAACTAAATGATTGTCCAATGCTAATTTTAAATTTAAAAATTTCATCAATTTCATTGTTAAATAATTCTGAATTTAAAGTTTCTTTTTTCCATAAATCTTCTCTAGAAATATATAATTTTAATTCAACCTCAGATTTAATATCAATTTCTTGCCTAGAAGTTGCTAAAGATCTAGAAATTAATTTTCTAATACATGAAGATAAATTTTTTTTATTAATTAGTTTATCTTCATTTTTATTTTCAAAGTAATATTGTAAATATTTTTTTGTCTCTTCAGACAAATCAATTTGATAATCTACAAGGAGATTTTTCTTAATATCATTCCAACATTCGGCTTCAAAATATTCAAAAATAGAAACTAAAGAATTTATAGTAAAAATATTTTGATTCATGTCATATTTACTTTTTAATAGTTTTACAAGTTCTTCATTTAATATAATATAATTTGGAAGAGATTCAATTATTTTATAGATACTATAATTTTGTTCATAATTCTCCTTGAGAATTTGAATCATAAGAATTTGTAAAGAAGAAAAAACATCAGAATAAAATTTGCTGTTATTATTTATTTTTATTAATTCATTAATACTACTTTTTTCTTCTTCAATTAAATCCTGCTGAATATATTTATCATTATAATCTACTAATACACTACTATTTTCTCCCCTAAATCCTTCATATAAATATGTTATAAATCTTATTTTATCATGTTTAAATTTTTTTAATCCAGGTAATATTATTTTTGCTATTTCTTCTTCAATATAATCATAATCATATATTATATCATTATAATTTTTATAAATTATATTATTATCTTTAAAAATATTTCTCATTGAATTTGTTTTAATTAAATTATAAAAAATTGTATTTATTTCTTCAGGTATATTTATAATTTCTTCTTTTTCTGCATCTTGAATAAAAATTTCTTGTTCCAATTGGGAAACATAACTATTAAGAATTCCTTTAATTTTATTCTTAGAAATAATTTCATTTATAAACTTATTTTGCCATTCAATAAAATTTTGATATGCAGAAGCTAAAAACATTCCTCCTTCTTGATCTCCATGATCTATTAAAAAGTAGCATAGATTATTTTCAATAGACATTTCAAGTGGTTTATCGCCTTTATCTAAATTTTTCAATATTTTACATTTATATTGAATTGCTTTATCTTTTATTTTATCCCAACTTTCAATAAAAGGATTTATATATTCTTTTATAAAAATATCATCATCTTTTATTTTTATTGTATTAAATTCATTATAAGAATCAATAATATAATTTAATTCATTTTTTAAAATAATATTTTTGGCTCTATCTCTACTTATTTTATAAGAATAAATTTTTAATAAAATATTTTCCAATTTATTTATATTTTCTAAATATTTCATTTTTATTGCTCCATCAATTATATCAATATCCTTATTTATTAAAATATTTATTAAAGCATATTTATTTCTATTTTCTTTTAATGAATTAAATTTATCCACAAATGTATTTAAATCAATAATATTTGAGGGGGAATATAATTGTATATCAGGATATAATTTTTGATCATATATTGATGGCTCATAGTTTGATTGTATTATTTCTTTTATATTTTCAGGTTCTACACTAATTAATTCCTTGTTTATTATAGAATAATCATTATTAATTTTTTCAATATTATCATTATTGCTTATTATTTCTTTAATATATTCATCAATTCCTTTTTCGAAATCATCCAATTTATCTTGAGTATCAACTATTTCTAATTTATTTATTAATTCAACAATTTTTTCAAATATCATATTAATGAATATTTGAACATTTTCAATTCCTAATTCTTTTAAAGATTTATCCATTAATTTCCATCCTTTTTTAATAATTAAGAATAAAGTAAGAGGGGGTAAATCTTCAATTAAATAAGCTTTTATTTCTTCTTCATTTAAACTATCTAATATATAAGCACCCATTAAATAAGAATATAAAATAAAATTCAATGTTCTGAAGGTTATTATATTTAATCCTCTTACAGGATGATTTCTTTCAAAATCATTTATTCTAAAATTATTAATTATTCCTTTTTCTTTTTTTATTAAATATTTATCCACATATTGAGATTTAAATTCATCTATAGTTAAATGTACAAATGAATTATGCCATTCACCATATTCATCTAAAGGCCATTCTTCTTTTAATTCATCATCTTCCTCTTTATTTAAAAAAACTCTAATATCCATTTTGCTTAAAATATGATCTTCTCCACCAATTATATGTCCATTTGGGCAATAGCTTGTAGTAACGGGAAATGTGCAATAAGGGACATCATATAAATATCCACAATCTTTACAAATATAATATCCATTATCATCTTTTTTTGGTAATATTTCTTCTAAATCATTTAATGACTTTATATATTCATTTAGAAAAGGGAAAGATCCTGGAATATAATTTTTTTCAACAAACGAAGCAGCATTTTTTTTCAATAAATTGTTATAAAAATTATTATTATTATGATTTATTTGGGTATTTAAAATAAATCTTAAAGAATATAATAAAATTTCAAAATCCTCTTGATTTAAAGGCCCTTTTGATATTTTTTTAATTATTTTATTATCTAATAAGTCATAGTTTAATAAATATTTATATATTATTTTTCCTTCTTCTAAAAAATTCAATTTATCATGAGTTAAATCATAAATATATTTCATTGTTTCAATATATAAATTTTGATTTTTATTATTTCCATATAAATAAGATATAACTTTATTGACTAAAAGGCAAAAAAATGAATCAAAATTTATTATTATATTTTCAAAATTGATTTTAATTTCCTTTTGTTTTTGACTAAGATACATATCTAAATCGATAGAAAATTTTTTATAATTTTCAATATTATTTTGTGAAATGAAACTTTCTTTAAAAATATAATTAGAATTATTTTTTTCTTCTTCCTTTATTGTTTTTAACAATTTTAAAAAGAATGGAATATTTTTTTGATCAAATTCGAAAGTTATGAATTTTTCAAAATTATCAAATTTTTTACAATAAATTCTCCAAATATAAATAATAATCATATTCCTTATTAATTGATTATTTTCATTTTCATCATTTAATAACATATTTATTTCTTGGAAATCGAATTTATCGAAATGTTCATAATTAATTGTGACATAATAATAGCAATAAGTTTTAATATAGGCAATAGCATATAATTTTAATAAATTATTTTCATTTTTATTTTGATGCTCATATAAATAATTAATTGAAGTTTTGAAATAACCAAAGGAAACTGATGATAATAAAGATAAGCAACTTTCTTTTTTATATTCATTATTATAATTATCAAGAATAGTCTTGAAATAAGACTGACATTGATTTTCTAAAAAAAATAATAATATTTCATTAAATTCAGGTGAATCAATATTTTTATAAATATTAATTAAATTTTGATATTTTGATAATTTTTTATTATTATCTATATTGAGGAAGTTATTTATTAAAATTTCTTCATTATCTTTCTTTTTTTTGGCTTTAAATATTTCAGGTTTTAGATCACTTAAAGTTTCTGATAAAAATATACCCGATTTTTTAATTAATTTTTTATTATTGAAGAAATTTACTATTAATTTGAATTTAATTTCTTCATTAAAATTATCTTTATAATTCTGTCTGAAAATAAAAAATAATAAATTGATATAATCATTATTTTTTTCATTTAATGATTCATCTATTATTTTATTTAATTCTAATACTAAATTAAATAAATTTTCATCATTATTATTATATAAGTTTATGGATTGTTCTAATAAATTATTCATTATTATTTCATAATTTTTTTCAAATTCTTCTCTATTACTTTTATAAGCTTCATTAACTTTAATTATAATCCTAATATTATAAATTTCTTTACAAAATAAATAAAATTTTTTATTAATTTTATGTAAATTTGCTTCTATTGATGGGAAACAATATAAATATTCATAAAATTTTACTTTATCTTTTTTAATTAGTTCAATACTATATTTTAATATTCCTCTAATCAAAGATTCAATAATATTAAAGAAATTTATGTTTACAATTTTTGTATATTTTTTATTTCTATTAGAAATTTCATATTTAATTTTATTTTCATTTAGAATATTTTTCATATATTCTAATATATTTTCACAATATTTTTGAACTTCAATAAAAGTGTCAAAAAGATTTTTTATATCTTCTTTATATCCTTGAGTAAAAAGAATAATTTTTACAAGTTCATCAATATTATTTTCAAAAGTATAATTTTGATTATGAGTTTCACTTAATTTTGTTTGTAATATTAATATAAGAAAACTTAAAACTTTTTCATTAATTTCATAATTTACTTCTCTTGTTTCCAAACTTTTCATTACAAAATATTTTAAATAATCTTGAAGCAATATATTTTTCAATTCATCTTCTTTTTGATTATAAATAGCATTAAATAAATCACTTTTGTTAATTTCATTTTTTAAATTATCTTGTAATCTAACTAATTGCTTATTATATAATATAATAGCTTCATTACTTTTTTCTTCTTTAACATAATTTTTTCTTAATATTTCCTCATTTTCAATATATCTAGGACCTATTTCTTTATCAATATAACTAATTAAATCATCAAAGAAATTTTTACTTTTTGGTATTTCTAAACCATTATATATTGTAAGATTATTGGCATTTATAACAATATTTAATTTTGGCCTAAAAACAAATTTTTCTTTTTCGAAAGCTGTATTTATTAATTTTAAGAAAAATTCATTTTTTATAATAAAATCATATTTAGTGCCAAATAATATTTGGTTTAATATATTTTCTTTTAAAGTATAAAAAATTATATTTAGTAAATAGAAGCAGAAATATGTACTTAATTTACTATTTATAACTTCAAAGAAGTCAACATCATTTATTTCAATACTATCAGAAATAAAAACATCCCCTATTACTCCTTTTATTGATTTTCCTTGCTTTTTTAAATTATTAATTATTAATTCTTTAATATATTCAGTTTGAATTATTTTTTCTGCTATTTTTGATGTATAATTTTTTAAATTTATATTTTTTGTTTCATATAAAATATTGTATTTGATATAATTTAAAACAATGAATATTTTATTATCTATAAATTTGAAGCTATCTAAATATTCTTTTGCTAATACTTCTTCATTTTTTTGGATAATTGTTAAAATATTTGAATTTTCTTTTCCTTGCAAATTATCAATGAAAATTTGATAATAATCATCATTAATAAGAGTTATTAAATCTTCTTCCCTTATCTTTTTTTTTAATTTTATCCCTTTTGTATATCTTATTTTATGTACTATAAATAATATTAATTTATCATTAAGAATTGGATTTTCTTTTTGAAAATTATTGATTAAATAATTGATTGAATTCATTTTATATAAATCACTTTCAGAAAATCTAAATATTAATAAGTTTTTGTTTTCAGAATTTACAAAAGATTTTAATAAAAAAATTAAATCATTTTCAGATTTAATTGATTCAATCATTTCGATGATAGTTGTTTGCTTGTTAAAAATACCAAATTTATTTTCAATATTTTTATTTTCATTAAATAAATTTTCAGTAATTTTACTAAAAGTATAAATAATATTTTTTTTTTGATTGATTTTTTCAAAAAATGATTGAAAATTAATAAATTGAGAATTTTTATAAATATCAAGTATTATTTGATTAATTGAATTATATTCTTGATTTAAATTTGAATAAATCATAGAAGCAATTAAATCTTGGCAAAATGTTGGAACAATTTTTTTAAAAACTTCTTTCATTAAATTTAATTCATATTCCTGATTATTATTATCAATTAAATTATCTTCTTCATTCTTCATTTTTTTACTATTTTTGATTTTAAATATGAGTCCCTCAATATTATGTAATTTGCAATTTATAAATAATTTTTCTAAATCAATATATAATTTTTCATTATTATTAAAAGTAGAAATTAAATATAAATATTCATATATTTTTTGTGCAATTTCAATATCTTTTTCATTTAATAGCATTTTGAAATCAACAATATGTTTTTCAAATCTATTTAAAAATGGAGGATCCAATTTTAAATTTTTAATTTTTTTATTATTTACTATCACTATAATATGAAAATCTTTATTAACTTCAGAAGAAATTTTAGCATATTCAAAAGCAATTCTAGCAAATTTTTTATCTCCCATTCTAGAGAAATTTTGGTTAAATAAATCGTATAGGGAAGCATATATCATATCTAAATCTCTTAATATTAAAACATTATCAGTTTCCATTATATATTTTATTTTATTTAGAATTTCTTCACTATATTTTCCTGATCTTATATCAGTTTTGTATTTACTTCCAATTAATTCAATATATTTTTTTCCGATTGTATCAAGAAGATATTTAATTATATCACTTGCATCATTATCTTCAGAAATTAGCATTAGATAACGACTATTTGGGTCTAAGACATTTTTTTTAACTGCATCCAAAACAGTAAATTGAGATTCTAAATCTTTATCAATTTCATACTTAAATTCAAATTCTTTTTTAAATATTTCTTTTATTTTTGAAGCTGAATTTTCAAGTCCTCCAAAATTTCTATCCAAGCTTAAATTTCCAACTAGTGTTAAAATTTTGTTTTCATTTATTAAATCATTTTTTCTTTCAATTAATTCTTTCATTGATATTTTTATCAAATTATAAAAATCTCTATTTCCATGAAAATCTTTATTTTCTTTTATACTATTTTGATTAAATAAAATATATTTATGATAGGTTCTTGCAAGTGTTTCAAAAAAATCCTTATATTTATCAGCTAAATTAAGATTTAATGCTTTTGCAATTGAAACTGCAGTTTCTTGTAAATCTTCAACATCATAATCAGTTATAGTTAAATTAAGTGCACGATTTATTTTGGCAGCATCTAATCTCCAATTTGATATTCCCAAAAATCTAACTTCATCTTTTTCATCTTTTTCTAATAAATAATGAATGATTTTAAGTGGATTGTTACTTGATCTTTCTGCTAAACCCATTTCATCAAAAAAAACTAGAGGAATATTATTCTGTTCATTATTTTTAGTTTTATTTGTAAATTCATTTTGCTCATTCATTTTTTCCAATGAATCTGATAAAGCAATATTTTGCTCATTTACTATTTCCGAAGAATCAGATAAAATAATATTTTTTTCTTTTATTAATTCTTCATTTTTTTTTTCTTTTTTTTTATTTTCTTCATTTAAATATTTTATTAAACTAATTTTTTCTTCTTCTTTTAATTTAGCTTTATTTATATCTTCTTCTTTTAATAAAAATAAATGTTCGCCATCAATATTTAATTGTTCTATTGATTTTCGAGAAAATTTTAATTCTTTTTTTAAAAATTTAGAAATTTCTTCTTTGCTGCTATTCTTATTAACTTTATATTTTATGGATTTACTCGCTTTTTCAAATACTTCTTTAATTCCTTTTTCAGTACTTGTTTCTGACCCTTGATAATAAAATCTATATAATTTTCCAATATTTTGGAATAATTCTTTTTCAGAATGTTTTCCTTTCATTGAATTATATAAAATTTGAAAACTTAAAGATTTTCCAGTACCTGGTTTACCAACTATAATCAAAGGGATATTATTAACAATAGAAATAAAAGTTGTAAATAAATTTTCTCTTAAAGCTCTATTTAAAGCTATTCCTTTTTCCTTTTCAATAGTCATTTGATGAGCGATATATTCAATTTCATTTTCTGGAATTTTTAAGAAATTACTGCAATTATAAAATTTATTTAATTTTTTACATAATTCTTTTCTATATGATTTATCATTTAATCTTAAATAATAGCATAAATATAAAGTTATATTTAAGCTAGCATGCATTTTATTATAAGAAGAGCCTTTTTTTTTAAAATATTTTATAAAATATTCAAAAAATATTGCAAATCTTCCAATTTCTCTTAAACTTACTGAAGATCTATCATATTTTTCTCTTATAAAGTCATGACAAATGGAAATGCTTTCTATTATTTCATTTCTTAATATTTTTAATTCTTCACAACTCATATCAGTTATCAATTTTTCTTTTTCAAATTTTGATAAAATTGATATTATTGTATTTACAATATATTTTTTTTCATCTTCTTTTTGTAATGATCCAAAATCAAAAATAAAATTAAGCAAAGAATGAGGTAATGGATTAACAGTATATACTAGATTATTTAGTTGGTTTTTTTCTTTCATATTATAATAAACTAAACCACTTTCTTTCATTTTTTTAGTTAAAATTCTATAAGGATTACATGCACCTAAAAAAACAAAATTTTCATTTATTTTATTCCCTAAATATGTATGATGACACATTATTTCCGTTAATAATCCTAATGAATTGCATGTATTTATTTCATCAAAGAAAATCCAAGTTATTTCATTTTCTCTCCCTTCTTCTTTTACTTCTTCAGTCACTTTTTTAATAAAATCAACAATTTCTTGATCAGTTATTCCAGCATGAATTTGTAATTTTTTCCAAAAGCAAGTTCCTTTTCCATATAGTCTGGACAACATTTCTAATAATTTAGTTTTTCCAACTCCAGTTTCACCCATTAATATAACAGGAATTTTTGCCTCAATATTTAATAAAATTCTAACCATTTTTATAAAATTGTCTGAAACAAATATATAATTTCCTAATTCTTCACATAATTTTTTTAAATCATCAATTTCCATTGTGTCTAAAGAAAAAAGAATTTTTATTTGTTCAAGAAATTTTTCATGTTCCATATTTTTATAATCTACTAATTCAAGTTCTTTAAATTCTTCATCATCCTCTATTTGAACATTTTGTGAATTCCATAATTGTTTTAAATCATTGTATTCTGGTTCATTTTTATCATTATTTGAAATAATACTTAAAGATCCCCCATCTCTATTGAAGAATACTAAACTAGGTTTTATTTGTTTAAATGAGAAAATTTCTTCTTTTTCATTAGCCAAAGAAGTTATTGCATCTTCTATAGCTTGACTCTCATCATATTTACCAAATAAATCCCTTGATTTATCTTGTTTTAATAAAACTTTATCAAAAGATGAACAAGTAAATACTTTTGTTAGCTCAATGAAATTTTTTATTACTGATTTTCTAGCATTTTCAATTATTTCACCTCTTTCATCTTCTTCATCTTCTTTTACTATATCATAATTAAAATAAATATTCTCTGTAAATTTTTTAAATTGTATAGATAAAATTTTTATAAAATTAATTTTTTGATAATAATTTTGATTTTTAACAACAAAATATTTATTTATAATTTTTTCACATTCTTTTTCATCCTTTGTAATTGGAGCATCTAAATTAATATTTTTAGTTCCAATTTCATCTTTATCATATAGGCTTAAAACTTCAGCAACAATTGAAATAGGAGAATCTCTTATAATTTTAGCACCTTCTTCTAATCTTAATGGATTTAATTTATTTATTTCTATTTTATTGAATAAATTTAATAATTTATATTTTTTCTCAAAATCAATAAATCCTCTTGGTATTTCAATAATTAAATGGATATCATAGCCTAAATAAAATATTTTATCTTCTGAATTCATAAATTTTAAAATTATTAATTTAAATAGAATTTCATTCATTAATTCATTATTATCAGTCTCTGATAAATCTAAATGTATATATACTGATTGTTCTACACTTAAATCTAATTTAAGATTTTTTAAGTTTTCAATAATATAATTTCTAGTAAAAGAACCTCCAATAGGCAGATAATAATATTTTCCTTCTTCTTTTTTTACTTTATATTTAATTTCAGTAGTCTTCCCATATCCCGAGAATTTTGAAGAATATAATTCTATTTTATCAAATGTTTCATTTTTTTTTTCAGGGTTTTTTAAAAAAATATTACTTAAAATATTTTTTTCTGGTATTAATTTTTCAATATCTCTTACTAGCCCTGATTCGATTTTTTCATATAAAAATAATAAATATGAATTTATTGAACGATTTTTAAGCTTATATAGCATTCTCAAAGTTTTAATTAAATTATGAGTTATTGAGAAGTCAAGGCATTCCATATTAGTAATTAAAAATAAAATAGGTTGCTCACAAAATAATGCTCTATATAAAAATGCTTTAATTTGTTCAATGCTTGTATCTTCATTACAAATTAATATAGTGTTATTTATTGGGGCATTTCCTGTTAAATTAAAATATATATTCAAAATATTATTTATTAAATCAGAATAACTACAAGCTTTTATTTTTCTATATAAACCTGGCTTTAAATCTGACTCATTTAAAACTTTATTTCTATTATATATTTCTTCTAAATTTATATTATTTTCTTCAAATAATTTTTCTAAATATTTATTTATATTTTCAATATTATCTAATTCTTCATTATATTGATATTCTATTTCAAAATTTTTAATTGTTTTTAAAGAGACAGAATTAACCAAATGAGATATATCTATTTCTTTATTTTTTGTTTTCTCAAATAATTCAATAAATTGCTTTCCATAAAATAATCTTAAATATGGGTATTTTTCATATGAATTTTTAATAGTTTTTTTGAAACTTTTATTTATATTTTTATAATATTCAATTATATTATATAAATTATTTTCCTTATTATTTTCTTCATAAGCTTTTGATTTTTCAATTTTCAAATTAAGATTAATTATATTGGGATAGCCAGATTTAAGTAAACTATTTAAATTATTAATGAGATATTTAATATTATCTATTAAATTAATGAATTCATTTATTATTTTTTGCTTATTTATTTCATTATTTTCATCATCTTCATTTTTTGAATCTCTTTTTAATAAATTATTATTTGTACTTGACATTAATATTTTATTTCTTAATTCTTCTAATTCATTTATACCTGCTTTATATGATTGTTCTTTCTCGTTACTATATATTATTTTAAATGAAAATAAACTATTTTTTTCTTTAAAAATTTCAATTTTAGAATTTTGAAGTATTCTATTAACTTTTTGAATTGTCATTACTGGATTTTCATCATATAATTTAAATAATTCATATATTTCACTATAAACTCTTAAATATTCTTGTAATTTTCTTTTAATTTTATTATCTTGATTAAATTCTTTTCCAAAAGTAAGAAGAAAATCTTCATCCGTTTTAATATTTTTATTATCCATTATCTTTATAAAGAAAGAATAAACATCCATTAAATTATCTATATCTGATACTTCTAAATCTTTATTTTCACTCTCATCAATAAATTCATTTAAATTTCTTATTTCCAAATTAGAATCTTTTATTTTTTTAATAAATAAAATTGAATCTTCTTTTCCAAATAATAGTTCATAAAATTTATTGAGTGATGTTTCTTTTTTAGCGTCATAATCATATTTTTTTAATAAAGTAATTGCTTCCTTTATTTCATTTCCATTAACTTCATCTGAATTTATTCTTTCATATGTATTTTTTAAATTATTTAAAAAATCAGTAATTATTAATTTATTTATTTTATTATATGCTTCAATAAAGTATATTATTCCTTTTAATAGAATTTTAATTTTATCTCTTAATGAAAAATTTATTAAATCATTTAGTAAATCATTTTTGATGTAATCTTCTTTATTTAAATCTTCAAATTCATCTTTTATGAAATTTATTTCTTCCTCTAATTGGTTTTCTGAATCTTGTATAGCTCTCATAATTTCTTTAATATAATCTATTTCAAAAAAAGGTTGTTTTGAATCTTTCTGATTAATAATTCTTGTTATTAAATTTCTATAGGTATTTAATGAATCTATAAAAGTTTCATCTTCTGATTTTAAATTTTTAGCTTTTTCTCTATATATTGTCATAAAAAAAAAAGATTTACTATATTTTAAATTTTTGCTTTCTTCAATAGATTTATTTAAATCAAATTCATCTTTAATTAAATCATATTCATTTAAATTGATTATTTCATCTAAATTTGTTTGCTTTATTGAATATAATTGTTTTTTTATTTCATTTATTATATCTTTTTTGGAATTAGGATAAAAAGTATTATAGTAGTTCTCAATATCTTGGAATATTGCTATTTTTTTTTTAGCCTTTTCTAAATATTCTTTTAATTTATTATATATCTCTTTTGACTCTTTTTCATTTTTATCTGTTATTACTAAAATTTTATTATAAAAATTATTTTTGTCTAATTCAAATTCTTTTTTTTCAACATCAATATTAATATCAATTAAATTATCAATTCTATTGAAAGGTATTTGACAAGTTTTTAAATCGTTTAATATTCTATTTTTGAGTTTAACAGATTCAAAAAGATACTTTCCTTGTGATACATTTTCATTTTCAATTAAATCTTTGCATTTTTCAAAAAATTTTGCAAAAAAAAGAAAATTTGGATTGCTCTCTTTTTGATAAAAATCATTTTCATCAATTAGCATATAATTTATTTGATTCAATAAATAGATTGAAAAATTATAATTAGGAGATAAAGTCAATAAAGAAATTAAGGATTCTGAATCAGCATAACCTTTATCAATTTGATTAATGAAAAAACTAATAATTAATTCCTTTACATTCATAACTATATTATATATTTCTTTATCTTCCAATAAATAAAAATAATATTTAGAAGTAAAATCAAAATTTAATTTTACAATTTCAATAGGAAAAACCAAATCTAGGCTATTATTATTATTTATTTGAAGTATATTTTTCAATATTTTAAATAATATTTTATTATTTTCTTCTTTTTCATATAATATTGTATATTGTAAAATTTTTAATTTTTTATTTATTAAATTAGTAAAATTTTCATCTATTTTTTCCAATGGAAACAAATCAAATATACTTTTAAAATCTCTTATTTTTTTTATTTGTTCTAAAAGAACTTCATAAAGATTATTTTTTTTTTTTTTATCACTAATTTCAAATATCCTGAATATTCTATTTTCATTCAATAATTTAATGTTATTTAAATAATCTTTATCTTTATCAGTAATTGGTATAAATTTAAATATTTTTGGATCTCTTAAAATATTGTTTTTATATACATCACTATAATAATAAATATCTTTTTTATGAATAAAATTTAATATTTGTGGAATAGTAAATTTGTTATTCATTATATAGTTCATTCCTCTACTATGAATAAGTTTATAAAGTTTTTCTATTTCATATAATTCAATATTATGTTTCTTGAAAAAATTAATAAAGTTTTGTAATTGGCATAATTCATCTAAAGTTTTATAAGAATAAAAATTAATTAATTTATTAAATAATTGTTCTTTATCTATTATTTCTTTATTATTTGTATCTTTATCTATTGAATATTTAAATATATCAACTATAAATGTATAAATGCTATTAATATCTTCTTCTCCAGTTGGATCAGGTAATGATAATAAATAATTAGTTTGATTACTATACCAAAATGAAGAAGCTTTATCCAAAATAGAATATATTTTTTTATAATTAAGAGCTATGAATTCTAGGCATTTTGTTAAATTTTCTGATATTTCTAATAAAAGATTAATTTCTTCTTTATTTGTAGAAACTGATAATAAATTATTTTGAAATGCAATAATATATTCCTTTTTTGTAAAAGAAAAATCTTTAGCATTTAAATTTTTTTTAATTAACAAATCTAATATAGCTCTACTATAATCTTTTCCATTAGATGATTGTATTAATTCCATTAAACATTCCTTATCATAATTTGCATAGATTGAAACAAATAAATTCGCTAAATGTTTTTTTTCAATTACTGAATTAGTAAGATTATTTATTTCATCACTTGACAAACAATTTGATTTAATTAATGGCTTTCTATTTTTTTTTGTAATAGGTTTTATTTCAAATAAATCTATTTTTTTAGGCTCAATTTTTAATTTTGAACATGATTTAAAAAATGAAAGAATAGCGTGAACATCAAATTCTAATGGTTTATTGTTCTTCAAAATTTTATGTATTAGCGCATTTATTAATATTATTTTTAAATTTTCATTAACATTATTTTCTTTATTTAGAAAAAAAGCCAAAAAATCCTCTATTATTTCTTCAAAAATTAAATGAATAATTTTATCTTTATTATAATATTCTAATTTACTGAAATACAAGTGATCCATTAAAAAATAATTTTTTATTTGCTTCTTATTTTCTAATTGACTTTTATATTCTACATTATATATTATATGTGTTAAAGATATATATAATTTTTTAAAGCATTTATTAAGTGGAACCTGAAATAATAAATGAGTACATTGTTTATCATCAGAATTACAAAAATCATTTTTATCTAAAATATATGGCTTATAATTAAGAAATTTTGAAGTAAAAAATCTTCCTTTGTCTATATATATTGACAAAGTTAAATTATCTAAAAAATGGCTTTCGAGGTATATATTAAAGAAAATATTATAATCTGAATCTTTAATAAATGGATTTACTTTAAAATTTTTTAATGGATATTTAATTTTTTCTTTCATTGGTTCTGGTTCATAATTTGATTTAATAGTTGAATTTGAAGGATTATTTTGTTCATTATCTTCTTTTTTTTCTTCAATATTTTTAATTCTATTTTCATCTTCGTTTAAAAATTTTAATAAAACTTTTTTTTCTTCATCTGATAATTCAGAATCATTGATTTCTGATTCTTTTAAAGAAAATAAATAATCTCCATCGAAATCTTTCAAAAGTTCCATTGAATTATCGGAAAATTTCAATTCATTTTCTAAAAAATTTTTAACTTCTTCATTGTTACTATTTTTGTTGATTTTAATTTTTGAAATATTTTCTTTTAGATCGTCATTCCCTTTTTCGTTTTGTTTATTTATTTTTTTTATAAAATTTTTGATATTTTCTAATTCTTCTATTGTAAGTTCATAACCTTCTAAATCAGATTCTTTTAATGAAAATAAAGTTTCTCCATCCAATCCTAAATTTTCAATTGATTTATCAGAAAAATTTAATTTTTCTTTTAAATATTTTGAAACTTCCTCTTCATCACTTTCTGGAGAAATTTTTAATTCTGATTCTTTTTCTTTATCATTTTTAATTGATTTAAAAAAATTAATATATTTAATAAGTTTTTTTCTTTGTCCCATATTTAATCCTAATTTTATCATTTCTTCTTCTTTAAGTTCTAAAAATCCTTTTCCATCCAAATCCTTTAGATCTTTTTTGAAATCTAAAATATTTTCAAAAAAAGATTTTACTTCTTCAGACTTTGAATCAAAAGTAATTTTTTGTTTAATTTCTTTTTCAGCAAATTTATTAAATTTTCCTTTATTTTCATCTATTATTGGCATAATTTTTTTAACCTTGCCTAATGGAATCCCAAGTAATTTCAAGTCATTTTCTTCTAATTCATAAAAAATATCTCCACTTATATCTTCTTGTATGATATTATTTTTAATATTATCTTTTAGTTTAAAGCTTGAGCATAAGAAGTCAGCTATATATTCTTTAGTAGATTCATAAGTAATTTGATTTTTTTCGGCCATACTTTGATTATAAAAAATAGTTAATCTTAATTATGTTATTTAATATATTAATAAGATCAATTTGTTAAAATTAAATAATATAAAAATTTAATTAATAATTTTTAATAATAAAATAATAATTATTATTATTAAATATGGGGATTGGGGATTG
>Ga0310697_10003427_pt1 | contig 16092 bp, 9 predicted proteins | sample 172DNAGHGlowgp2_FD_203883 | JGI IMG/M metagenome (GOLD analysis project Ga0310697, IMG submission 203883) | Sheep rumen microbial communities from Palmerston North, Manawatu-Wanganui, New Zealand - 1728 DNA GHGlow gp2 (v2) (version 2) | ecosystem: Host-associated > Mammals > Digestive system >... | reverse complement strand
TTGGACAACTTTGGACAACTTTTTATTTTCTGTAGATGACAGGAGAGTCCGTAGACGCAGTTGCATCGTAGGCTAATATCAATGTTCTCTGCAAGCAGAGTGTGGCGTTGCATTGTCCAATGTTGTCCTAAGTTGTCCAAGTTGTCTTTTATATAACATATCAGTTGTCTTTTATATAACATATCAGTTGTCTTTTATATAACATATCAGTTGTCTTTAATAATAACTCATCGTTGTCGTTTACTTGGCAATTAGTGATACGGCGAAGCCGCCACCAGGGGCTTCGGTCAGCTTCAGCACATCACCAGCCTTAACCACCTTTTTGGTGATGGTGTAGGCTTGGGGATTCGTCTCATAGTGGGCATCCTTAGCATCGGCATAGATGGTACAGTCGTACTTCTTGCCCTTGTCTAGGAAGTCGAGTTTGATAGTGCTCTTATGACCGTTCTCGTCACACTTGCCTCCAATGAACCAGTTATTGGTACCCTTGGCCTTACGAGCCACGGTGATATAGTCGGCAGGCTCTGCTTCGAGATAACGGCTGTCGTCCCAATCGCATGCCACATCACGGATGAACTGGAAGGCATCGTCGAACTTCTCATAGTTCTCAGGCAAGTCGGCTGCCATCTGCAGTGGTGAATACATCGTTAGATAGAGTGCCAACGAGCCAGCCAGCGTGATGCGTGCCCACGAGGGATTGTTGCTCCATTCAGAGAGCTTGGTGACAAAGATACCTGGGGTATAGTCCATCGGACCGCCCTGCAGACGGGTAAATGGCAGAATGCAGGTATGGTCAGGACGAGAGCCGCCAAAAGCCTCGTATTCTGTGCCACGTGCCGACTCGTTGCCAACAAGATTCGGATAGGTGCGGCAAATACCCGTCGGACGGGTAGCCTCGTGGGCATTGACCATGATATGATGCTTGGCAGCCTCCTTGACGACATGCAGGTAGTGGTTGTTCATGGACTGCGAATAGTGGTGGTCACCACGTGGGATAATGTCGCCTACATAACCCGTCTTCACGGCATCATAACCGTATTTGTTCATCAGGTTGAAGGCTTCCTCCATATGACGCTCGTAGTTCTGCGTGCTGGAGGATGTCTCGTGGTGCATCAACAGCTTCACACCTTTAGAGTGCGCATAGTCGTTGAGCATCTTAATGTCGAAGTCGGGATAAGGCGTCACAAAGTCAAAAACGTCGCGTTTCCACATGTTTGCCCAATCTTCCCAACCAACATTCCATCCCTCTACAAGTACTTGGTCAAGACCATTCTTGGCAGCGAAGTCGATATAGCGCTTCACATTCTCGTTGTTAGCCTTGTGCGTGCCGTTAGGTTTCACCTTCGTCCAGTCAATTTTATCGAGCTGGATGCTGGGGAAGTCGTTGGTATAGTGCCAGTTGCCACGACCCACAATCATCTCCCACCAGACACCGCAATACTTGGTGGGATGAATCCACGACGTATCGTCAAGAGCGCAAGGCTCGTTGAGGTTCAGAATGAGATTGCTTGACAGCATATCGCGAGCATCGTCGCTAACCATCACCGTACGCCAAGGAGTCTTGCAGGGAGTCTGCATGCAACCCTTCAGGCCCGTAGCATCAGGCGTCAGATGACTGACAAAAGTAAAAGGTTGTGGCAGTGGATAGGGTGAGCGTTTCGGATTGGGAGTATACACATTACTATTGCCGTCAAGTTTGGTGGTGAGTGCCTTGGTCTCGGCATCTACCAGTTCCAGATGCATCGTAGCATAGTCCAGACAGGCGGCTTCGTGAATATTAATATACAATCCGTCTTCACTCTTCATCTGCAGGGAGGTCTGCAACCCCGTTGGTGAAAATACTGCAACCGACGAGTTGCCCCAGTTGACAGCCTCCTGGAAACGGCCACGTATCTCAGAGAGCTTAGACTCCTGCGTTTCCTGTTCCTGTGTGTCATAGTCGCCAGGCAACCACCACGCCTTGTGGTCGCCCGCCATCGCGAACTCACTGTGCTCTTCCTTGATGAGGAAGTAGTTCAGATCTGGCTGCTGAGGGAACTCATAACGGAAACCGATACCGTCGTCATAGACGCGGAAACGGATAAGTATCGTACGGCGATGCTGGCGGGGTTGCAGACGCGGGCCACCCTTAGCAACAGCAGGTGGTGCCGACAGCCAGCGCTGTGACAAGGTAGCCACATACTCATTATAGTGATTACGTATGTCCTTGGTCTCACCCCATACAGGCTGCCATGTCTCATCAAAGGACGAGGTTTCTTCCTTGTCCAACGCAAAATCAGTCATCAGGTCGCGTTCGTCCGTGCCCATCGAGGCATGCTTGTCCTTGGCCAACTCCAAACCGAGATGCGAGGGGCGCACCACCTCTCTACCCTTATACGACAAAGTATAGGTGGGGCGTCCCTTCTCTACCGTGAAAGTCAGTACAATATTGCCATTGGGCGACTTCACTTCTGTCGCCCACGTCACGGACGACAACAACATTGCAATAAATAGAAAACAATATCTCATATTCGTTTAGTTTTTGACGACAACTATTTTTATTGTTAAAGACAACTTGGACAACTTAGGACAACATTGGACAATGCAACGCCACACTCTGCTTGCAGAGAACATTGATATTAGCCTACGACGCAACTGCGTCTACGGACTCTCCTGTCATCTACAGAAAATAAAAAGTTGTCCAAAGTTCTCTGCAAGCAGAGTGTGGCGTTGCAATGTCCAAGTTGTCTTTAATTAACATATTGATTGTCTTTTATATAACATATCGGTTGTCTTACTTTCGGCCGCTTTGGGTTATCAATGTCTTGATCTCATTATTAAAGTCATCCTCCTTGAGCAGTTGCTCGAGGGTGATATGCATACGATAGCGCCAATAGTGGCGGGGATTAGCAGGGATATTGATACGTTCAGCGTTCTGGTCGGGCAGACGCAGGCGCTCGTCGATAGACAGCCAGTCTTGCAGTGACAGCAGACAGAGCATAGACGGTGACGTCAGATGACGACTGACGATGTCTCTGGCCAGCCAGCCTGGCAGTGGATGAGGAGCAGCACCGCCACGATAGAGCATGGTATTGTAGTAGTCCTGCGTACGTTCCTCGTCCTCGTCCCACCACTGGCGGAGCGTCGGCATGTCGTGGGTAGAGATGGTGCAGACAGAGCGATAAGGATTGCGCGAAAGGTGTCCGAAACGTACCTTGTCGTCCTTCGGCATTGACTGGATTTCCAGTGAGAGAATACGCAACTCGTTCATCACCCAGGGTACGCAGTCGGGTACCATACCTAGGTCTTCCGCACAGCACAACATACGCGTGGCCTGCGTCAGGCGAGGCAGCTTCTTCATGGCCTCCTGATACCAGAACTGGTTGTTGCGACGATAGAAGTAGTCATTATACAGGCGGTTGAAGTTATACTTCTCGCCATCGTTCAACTTCTGATAAGGTTCCTGGAACTGCACAGCGATACGCGGATGCCAACGGTCGCTACGCTTGTGGTCAACGAGGAACAGATCATCGTGGCCATAGATGCCATAACCCTCTATCTCCGCACGGCTCAGTCCCAAGGCAGGAACAAACTGTCCTTCCAGACCGGACTTCTCAGGCATAGGAATCTCCCAGATGCGGAAGAAGCCCAGCACGTGGTCGATGCGGTAGGCATCGAAGAACTGTGCCATCTTACGGAAGCGGCGTACCCACCACTGACAGCCATCCTTCAGCATCTCGTCCCAGTTGTAGGTCGGGAAGCCCCAGTTCTGACCATCGGCAGAGAACGGATCGGGTGGTGCACCAGCCTGACCGTTCAAGTTGAAGTACTTCGGTTCCACCCAAGCCTCCACACCATCACGGCTGATACCAATGGGGATATCACCCTTCAGGATGACACGATGGCGACGGGCATACTCATGGGCAGCATGCATCTGCTGGTCGAGGTTGAATTGCACGTAGAACCAGAAAGAGGTGAGAGGTGAGAGGTGAGAGGTGAGAGATTTCTTCGTTTCCTTGGGCCACTGGTTGAAGTCAGCAGTGCCATACTTATCGCGATTGACGCAGAACTCTGCATAAGGAACCAGCCACTGCCTGTTGTCCTCAAAGAACTGCTTGTAGGCCTTGGTAGCCTTCACATGCTTCCACTCCTGTTCGAACAGCACCTTCAGGTAGTCCATCTTGGCCTTGAACATACGCTCATAGTCAATCTGTGGCAGGGCGTTCAGTTCGAGACGCAACGTCTCGAACGCTGTACGCTTAGCCTCATCTTTAATTTCTGGCAGCTGCCTGAAGTCTGTATATTGTGGATGCAGGGCATAGATACTGATAGCGTTGTAGGGATAGCTGTCCTGCCAGGAGCCCGTCATGTTGGTATCGTTGATGGGCAGCACCTGCAGGATGCGCTGGTTAGTCTTGTCCACCCAGTCAATCATCTTCTTCAGGTCACCGAAGTCACCCACGCCAAACGAGCCCTCGCTACGCAGGGAGAAGATGGGAATCACCGTACCGGCACCCTTCCAGGGATAGACAGGCAGATAGACCTGCGACAGTTCATAAACCACCACCTCGTTAGCCCCTATGGAGGTCAATGCGATGCTACGGTTGCCACCCTGTTCCCAGACAGACTGGCCGATGCCCAGCATGACAAACTTAAACTCAAAGGTCTGCGGCAACTTATCAGCATCCAGACTGACAACCCACTCATGGTACTCGTGTTCGAACATCGGCAGGGCCTTGTTGACATCCCAGTTACCGAGAGCGTCACCGGCACCCACGATGGCCAGCTGCTCTCCGATACGAATCTGCGGGGCACGCACCTTTAGACGTACCGTACGCTGGAACTCTGTCGGTGTACTCATCTCGCGCTGGTTGACCATGATACAATCGGTCAATGCAGAGCTGTACATATAAGCATCCTCAGGAATGTCAATCCAGTGGTCATAGATGGTGTAACGGGCTGCTTTCTGCGCAGCAAACTCCAGACGATGGGGCTCAACGAGCCACTCGTGGCGAGCCTCTTCGTCGCCATGCATCAGACTGTAATAATAGTCAATAAACGTACTAGGCTTAGGATTCTTGGTAACCTCCACAAACCAGTGACAGCCATCAAGAGTTGTCATCTTATGCTGTGACAACTTGCCACCGTCCTCACCAGGAAGGATGTTCAGCACCAGACTTTCGCCAAAAGTGGTCTGGTATTCGACGTTAAATAGTATTTTCATAGTAGTATTTTTTTAAAGACAACTTATTAATATTAAGACAACTTGGACATTGCAACGCCACACTCTGCTTGCAGAGAACAAAGGACAACTTCTATTTATTGCCTTTGATAACTGTGACGCAGAAAGCACCTATCACCAGCAGGACGCCTGAGACAATCATCATGGTGGACTGGTGATGACCTACCAGCGATAGGACGAGGCCGCCACAGAGGGCTGCGACAATCTGCGGAATGCAGATGGTACCGTTGAAAAGTCCCAAGTATGCACCCATGTGGCCATAGCCCTGCAAGGCATTGGTGACAAAGGTGAACGGCATGGCCAGCATGGCAGCCCACGCACAGCCTATAAGCAGGAATGGGATAAACTGCAGATACTGGTCGTGCAGGAAAGGTACCATCGCAAAACCAATTCCACCAATGACAAGACTGATAGCGTATGCCAACTTGGTATTCTTAAACTGTGGCAGTATGGTAGCCCATACTACAGAACCCATAGCCTGAACGGCAAATAGGATGCCTACCCAGTTGCCTGCTTCCTGGAAAGGTTCACTGACAGGGTCGGTAGTATCCCATACCACCTCAGCAATGGCTCCCGTAGTATAGTTCCACATGTAGAGGAATGCTGCCCAGCAGAAGAACTGCACCAGTCCCACCTTCCAGAAAGTGGAGGGAGCATTCTTCAGCAGCGTAATCCAGTTGCCACTATCCTCGGGCTCTGCACTCCCCTCGCCCTTTGGAGAGGGGTCGGGAGTGAGGCTGCCATTATATTCCGCATACTCCTGCGGATTCCACTCCTTAACCTTTAACGTGGTATAGATGACGCAGAGAATCAGGATGGCGGCACCCAGATAGAACGACCAGATGACACTATCAGGGATAACCCCCTTCTCAGCGACATTCTTGATACCTATCCACGTCAGTACGAAGGGGAACACAAAGCCCACCACACTACCGGCATTACAGAGGAACGACTGGATGCTATAGGCCTTGGCCTTCTGTTCTTCGTTCACCATATCGCCCACTAACATCTTAAAGGGCTGCATAGCCATATTGATGCTGGTGTCAAGGAACATCAGGGCAATGAGTCCGAAGATCATGGCTGCACCCACCGCCAGTCCGAAGGAGCCGGAGTTAGGCAACAGGCACATCACTGCCACTGCTACTGCTGCACCTATAAATAAATAAGGTATACGTCGTCCCCAACGTGTCCAAGTCTTGTCACTCAGTGTTCCAACAATCGGTTGCACAAGAATACCCATCAGTGGGGGAAGTATCCAGAAATAGCTCAGGTTATGCGGGTCGGCACCCAGCGTAGCGAATATTCGCGAGATGTTAGCCGACTGCAGTGCATAGGCTATCTGCACGCCAAAGAATCCAAAGCTCAGATTCCACAGGCTCCAAAACGGTAAATTCGGTTTTTGTTTCATATACTACAACTTTATTCTATTTACATTTAAGACAACTTCGTTTATTCTTTTAACGACAATATATTTTTTTAAAGACAACTTGGACAACTTAAACAACTTTTTTTTATTAAAGTGCTTCACAAGAGTTGTATAACCCTGCCATCAACACTTAAAATAGCCTTTCGTTCTATATCATAGAAATAACGTTCTATTGTTGCAAATTGTGGTGCAAAATTGACTAGTATTCCACATGGACTATTCGTTAGTCGCATATAATTAAATAACTGTGCCCTATGATTATTAGTAAGGTCAGATATCGATTTACATTCTATGATAATATCATCTTTACATAAAAAATCTATCCTGTATAACACCTCCATAGGGCATCCATGATAGGAGGGGTGGAATGACAACTCACGCTGAAAGGGGATGTTCTGCTCAGTCAATTGGATTTGCAAACCTTCCTGATAGCAATACTCATTCAGACCTGGTCCTAATTCCTTATGGACTTCATGAATAGCACCTACCACATCATAGATATGAGCTTTATATTTATTTATGTCAAATTCCGTTTGCATTCTATTTTGAAAGTTGTCTTAGTTGTCCAAGTTGTCTTTAATAAAACATATCTCTTGTCTTTAATAAATACTCCCGTTGTCTTTTACTTCGTTGTACCTCTTACTATCAACTTGGTGCGGACAACGCGCTTGACGACTTGGTCGGAAGGGATGTGCCCTTCTACCTTGTCGATGAGGATGGAGGCAGCCTCCTCGCCTACCCGCTTGCCACGCTGCTCAACGGTTGTGAGCATGGGGTCACAGGCCACAGCACGCTGGCCATTAGTAAATCCGCAGATGCTGATGTCGTCAGGCACCCGGAAGCCCATGTGCTTGGCGGTATAGAGAATACCAATAGCCGTATCGTCGTTAACTGCGAAGAAGCCATCGGGACGGTCCTCCCGTTCCAGTACCCCAGGGGTGATGACCTCGGCATCGGCACGATTGTCACAGATATACGTCAGCGACGGATCATACTGCATACCGTGCTTTAGGATAGCATCCTTATAGCCATTGAAGCGATTCTTCGTAATCTCCATTGTCATGGCGGCACCATAGAATGCAATACGCGTGCAACCCCTTTCTATCAGGTAGCTCACAGCATTGAAGGCTCCCATATAGTCGTCGACAACTACACGACTGGCATTGATACCCGTACATATCCTGTCATAGAAGACCATCGGCAGACCAGCATCCTGCAACTTGCGGAAGTGGTCGTACTGTAATGTATCCTTCGCCTGCGAGATGATGATGCCACACACCTTGCCCTCGTAGAAAGACTGACAAATCTTGACCTCTTTGTCATAACGTTCCTCGCTCTGTGCCACCATAATACCGTAGCCACGACTGAAGGCTTCTTCCTCGATACCTGCCAGTACTGTCGAGAAGTAATAATGTGCAAGCTCGGGAATGATGACACCTATAACCTTGATAGGTTGTACGCGCGAGTACCTTAGATATTCTGCAATGGGATTGGGTGTGAAGTTATGCTCACGGGCATACTCCTGAATCAGCGCACGACGCTCAGGCGATATGCGTGGCGAATCCTTCAAGGCACGCGACACCGTAGCCACCGAGACTCCTAGCTCGCGGGCTATGTCCTTCATCGTCAATGGTGCATTATCTTTCATATCATTCTGATTAGGAGTAATGATGTTGTTTTTGTTGTCTAGGTTGTCGTTAACCATTCCCTTTGCAAAGTTATTGAAAAGTTGAATACCATGTGTTTCGTTTTATCTCTTTTGTGTCCGATTAACAATGCAAACGTTTGCACATTCATAATAACGAATTTAACTCACAAATAGTATCAACGAATTGAAACAAATCTTAACTTTGCACTTGATTTAGGTTAACACTACTGCCGAATTAAGACTTGTACATTATTAAATATACTAACTAAATAACAAAAGATGAAGCAAGTAAACATTCTGTCGCCGCTAAGGATGATAGTCCTCTTGTTTGGACTCTTCCTTTCGGTAGGAGCCTTTGCGCAAATTGACGTCAAAGGCCATGTGAAGGATGCTCAGGGTGAAGCCATTATCGGTGCTACCGTACGCGTGGTAGGTACACAGACGGCTACCGTCACCGACTTCGACGGCAACTTCGCACTGAAAGCTAATCAGGGTGCCGACATCTCTGTAACGTATGTCGGCTATCAGACAGCTACCGTTAAGGCTGCTGCTAACCTTGAAATCACACTGCAAGATGACGCTACCGTTCTGGAGAACGTTGTCGTCATTGGTTACGGACGTGCACGCAAGACCGATCTGACTGGTTCTGTTACAGCCATCAAACCAGATGACAAGAACCATGGTCTTAACGTTAACGCTCAGGACATGATTCAAGGTAAGATTGCCGGTGTCTCCGTGATTCCTGGTGATGGTACTCCTGGTGGTGGTGCCCAGATTCGTGTCCGTGGTGGTTCGTCACTGAACGCCTCTAACGACCCGTTGATCGTTATCGATGGTCTGGCTATGGACAATTACGGTGTGCAAGGTCTGGCTAACCCTCTGTCAATGGTGAACCCCAATGATATTGAGTCGTTTACCGTGCTGAAGGATGCCTCTGCCACAGCTATTTATGGTAGCCGTGCATCAAACGGTGTGATTATTATCACCACCAAGAAGGGACGCTCAGGCCAAAAGCCCAAGTTTAACTATAATGGTAACATTTCTATTGCTGCAAAGAAGAAAACTATTGATGTACTCGATGGTCCTGGCCTAATGAACCATATTAAGAATTTATATGGTGAGGACAGTGATGCCTATAACGAATTAGGCTATCTTGATGCCAATGGCAACAAGGTATATGCCAATACCGACTGGCAAGATGAGATTTTCCGAACAGCCATTTCTACCGACCACAACATCACGATGTCAGGTGGTTTGAAGAACATGCCCTACCGTGTTTCGCTGGGTTACACCAACAATCAGGGTATCATCAAGACCTCCAACTTTGAGCGTTTCACTGCTAGTTTTAACATCTCTCCTTCCTTATTCAAGGATCATCTGAAGTTGAACATCAATGGTAAAGGTATGATTGCCAACAACCGTTACGCTCCAGGTGTAGTCGGATCAGCTATCGCAATGGATCCAACTAAGGCTGTTACCAGTGACTACTCTATCTATCAGGATTATTTTGGAGGATTTGTGCAGAACTATACCACAGCCAGCTACGATGGTGCAGCTAATTGGAAATATACCAATAAAGGTACGGGCAACCCTGTAGCTGCTTTGGAACAGACCAACGATCGTGCCACCTCAAAAACACTGATGGGTAACTTTGAAGCAGACTATTCCATTCATGGTTTTGAGGACTTGCACCTCCACATGAATGCAGCCATGGATCTCTCAACAGGTAAACAAACCACTGATAAAGCAGCGAACTCTGCTGTAGCCAATTACTATGGATATACGGGATGGAGTTCAATGGACACCTACAATCTCCAATTGTCACTCTACGCCCAGTATATGAAGGACTTCACGAAAGACCACCATTTTGACATTATGGCAGGTTACGAGTGGCAGCACTTCCACAAGCAGACTGACTGGTATGGTCATGGAACCTATCCAGCCGGCAACACCAAGTACGCAGAGGGAACAAAATACGATGCTCCAGCAGCCGATCAAATAACGGAATATAAGACCGAGAACTTCCTTGTTTCGTTCTTCGGACGTTTGAATTACAACTTCATGGATCGTTACATGTTGACATTCACTTTACGTGCCGACGGTTCGTCGCGTTTCAATTGGATGAAGGGTAATCCTAATCAGCAATGGGGTTACTTCCCCGCTTTAGCTTTAGCCTGGAAGTTGAAGGAAGAGCCATTCCTCAAGAATATCGACATCCTGAGCGATGCCAAGTTGCGCCTTGGATGGGGTATCACTGGTCAGCAGGAAGGCATTGGCGACTACACCTATATTCCTGTATTTAAGCCTAATACAAATAATCATGCATTGTATCAGGTACTCGGCAATGGCACAACTTACCGACCGGAAGCTTACAACGCACACCTAACATGGGAGAAGACCACCACCTGGAACGCCGGTCTCGATTTGGCTTTCCTTAACAACCGTCTGGAATTCACCTTTGACTGGTACTATCGCAAGACCACGGATCTCATTAACGATGTCTTTGTTGCAGCAGGTTCCAATTTCCGTAACAAGGTTATTTCTAACATCGGATCACTACACAATACTGGTTTTGAGTTTATGACCACCGTACGTCCTATCCAGACAAAGGATTGGAGCTGGGAGGTCAGCTACAACTTCACCTACAACAAGAATGAGATTGACGAACTCATTAGCGGCGTAGGTGCAGACTACTTTGTAGAAACTGGAGGTGGACTGACTGGTACCGGTGGCAACATTCAGGCACATACAGTAGGCAAGCCTGCTAGCGCTTTCCATGTCTATCAACAAGTCTACGATCAAAATGGCAATCCGATTCAAAATGCGTTCGTTGACCGCAATGGTAACGGATTCTTAGACGGTGGTGATCGCTATTACTATTATAAGCCCGCTGCCGATGTACTGATGGGACTTTCTTCTAAGTTGCAGTGGAAACAGTGGGACTTTGGTTTCTCAATGCGTGCTAGCCTCGGTAACTATGTATTCAACAGTGCAGCATCTGGGTCGAGCAACGTTGGCGTAAGTTCAGTCTACACAAATGGAAATCTCAACAACCTGCGCATTAGCTCGGTTGCACGTGGCTTCAATAATGTCTCTCAGCAACAGTATGCTTCTGATTATTTTGTGGAGAATGCATCATTCCTTAAGATGGATAATATCACGTTAGGTTACAGTTTCGAGAAACTCCTTGGAGCACTTAGCGGACGTGTTTATGCCACCGTACAGAATGTGTTTACCATTACTAATTACACTGGAATTGATCCTGAGGTGGCAAGCGGCGTTGATGGCGACGTATACCCTCGGCCTATAACCACCATTGTAGGCGTCAGTCTGAATTTCTAATATAGAAAAGACAAACATAACATAAAGCATTTACAACTATGAAAATGAGATATATCCTGCCTACTGCAATGATAGCTTTCGTAGTGCTCTTCACATCGTGCGTGAAGGACCTCGAGGTAAAGAATATCAATCCGCAGCAGTTGTCGGACTTCAATGAAGACTATATCTTTAACAAGATATATAGCAATTTAGTGTTAACAGGACAAACCGGTCCTAACGGAGACTCTGATCTTAGCGACATCGACGAGGGTACGTCAAATATGACGCGACTGATTTGGTATATGAATGTGCTCACCACCGACGAAGGACATTGCTGGTGGAATGATGCTGGTGTGCCCGAGTTAAATCGCAACTCTTGGACTAACTCCAACGCACTTATCAAGGCTCTCTACTACCGACTGATGTTTGGAGTGACACTCTGTAATTTCTACCTCGATAGTGCTACAGGTGACAATGCCGAGACGAATCAAAGACGCGCTGAGGCACGTTTCATGCGTGCTTTCCACTATTTCTTCTTGATGGACCTCTTTGCCAATCCTCCTTTCTTGACCAAATTGTCGAGTGACAATGCGCCACAGATTAAACGAGCTGACCTATTCAATTACCTTGAATCTGAACTTAAGGACATTATTGGTGAAGGATCTGGTTCTGAGATATTGGCAGACGCGAGAGCTACAGACTACGGACGTGCTGACAAGGCTGCAGGTTACCTACTGTTGGCGCGTATGTATATCAATGCTAAGGTGTATACCGGCACAGAGCGATGGGCTGATGCAAAGACTTATGCCGAAAAGGCTATTGCCACCAACTACGAGTTGTGCACAACAGGTTTGAATGGTTTTAGTGCCTATCAACTATTGTTCATGGGCGACAACGACACAAACGGTGCTCAAAATGAGATTATCCTGCCCGCCCTCCACGACGGTGACAAGACACAGACATGGGGAGGTTCTCTCTACATGATTGCCAGCAATATGTCAAATACCATGAAAGATACCGACCTTTACGGAGTAACCGACGCCAATGGTGATCCCATCAAAGGTTATGGTACTACTGAGGCTTGGGACCGTGGAGTGCGTGCCCGTAAGCAGTTTTCGCAGGTATTCTTCGGAAGCACTGCAAAGAGTGTCATTAAGGGAGCGCCAAAGGATGTTGTACCCTATGTCGGTGATGACCGAGCAATCTTCTATACCCTTAATCAATCACTGAGTATTGATAATGAGTCGTCTACTGCAAGCGGTTTAATTTACATGAAATATAACAATCTGCATGCTGACGGATCATCAGGCCACGACCCTGGCAGTCGTTTTGTAGACACCGACTATCCTATGCTACGATTGGCTGAAGCTTACCTCATTTCTGCCGAGGCTGATGCTCGTCAGAATGGTGGCAGTTGCACTGCAGCCGGTATTGATAGGATCAAAGCACTGCGCAAGCGTGCCAATGTTACAGCAAACAATAAATATGACAGCACAAGCCCCGACGCCCTGACTAACGTTTCACTGGAAGACATATTCAAGGAGTGGTCACGCGAATTCGGCTACGAAGGCATGCGTCGCATGGTGCTCGTAAGATGGAATCGCTTTGCCGGGCAAAGTGATTACGTATGGGAATGGATGGGTGGCACCAAGGATGGAACACAGTTCGACCAGCGTTTCAATATTTTCCCTATACCCGACAGTGAACTCAATGCCAATCCGAACATCAAACCCAACTACCAGTAAGCAAATCTAAATATTGAACAGATATGAAAAAGATAACTATATTAACATCTCTGCTGATAGGTGCGCTGTTGTTCACAGCTTGCGATTCTGACCGTGATGACAACCCCGTCATCGACCTGTCGAAGCCGCAAGAAGCCCTGAAGCTGAACGTGCCTACATTTGCCAACAGCACATATGACATGGCAAATACAGACTCGATAACTCTTACTTGCACGGCACCCTCGTACGGATTTCCTGCCACAACGACATATGTTGTTCAGCTTTCTATTGATGAGGACATGTCCAATCCAAGTGAACTATCTACTACGTATCATCTAAACCGCATGGTCGTACCAGGAAGAGAATTAGCCATGGCTACCACTAAGCAACTCACCACAAAGAAAGGACTGAAACAGGAAGATTTCCCCTATGAGACACCAGCCTACCTGCGTATTCGTGCATACATTGCAGGCACACCTGAAACGCAAGCTCTTTCGAACATTGTCAAGCTCAACAATGTAAAGACGAAGTTTGCCTTACCAGACGTTCAAATGCCTGACTCATTGCTCGTCATAGGAACTTACTGTGATAACGACTGGCAGAAGGCAGTTAAGACCATTCAGGTAAACGGTTCTACTCAAAACCACTGGCGCATGATATGGATGGACAAAAAGGGTGTACGTGTCAGCCCTGTACAAGGTGAGCCAAACTTTGCCGACAACATGATTACTCCTATCCATGTGTGCAATGCCACTGGTTTCAAGGTTTCTGTCGACGGTCTTGTTACTGCAGAGAATCCTGGCTGGTATATCATGCTCATTGAAGGTATTGGCAATAATGAAAAACGCGAACTGACACTCACCTACCGTTTCTACGAGGCTGCAGTTTGGATAATTGGTCCTGGTCTGAATAGTATTCTTGGAGATGACATTAAGGACTTCTGGACTGAGAAGACCCTTCGTACCAACTATACAGACTATGTAAAATTCACGACTCCAACTACAATGGACGGTATGTTCGTCTCACCCAAACTGCCAGGTGATGCTAAGTCCGATGACGGTGGATGGCGTGCTTATGTTACCATCAAGTGGGATTGGTGGCAGACAGAATTTATGGCCTATCCTAAAGACCGAACCAGCTCTGACTGTATCATCAAGTACCGTGGTAACGGAGATGAAGTAAAGCCTTTCGTTGACGGAAAGGAGGGACAGCGCGTCTATCTGAACTTCCGTGATGATACTGGTGTGATTAAAAATGAATAATAACATAAACTGAGAAGCAATTATGAAAAAGATATCATTATTACTGATGCTCATCATTGCAGGTTGGTCACTGACCGCCTGCACTGAGAGCCATAATGACTACCCCATGCCTCCCGTCTATCCACAGGAACCCGTAGTCACTGTAGAGGGGTTTGAGGCAACAACAACTGATGCTGCCACCCAACCCATTGATCTCGCTACCATGACTGAGGAGTCGATACAGATGTTCACTCTAAAGATGGGCACATTGCCTGCTGGCATGGAATTTAAGAATGTACGTATTGAAGCCAAGGCTAACGACAAGCCGAAAATGGAACCATACAACGTTAAAGCCAGTGATGATGGCAAGGTTACAAAGGAAGAATTGAAAAATTTGGTCTACAACTTCTATGGAAAGAAAGCCACGGAGCGTACTTTCACAGCACAAATCTTTGCAGATGCAGTAAAAGGTACTGAGTCACAATTGATTTACCTCACAAAACCATTTACACTACGCATCACGCCTGAGAAACTTGAAGATCCATATTATTACCTTTACGGATTAGCCACTGGAAACTACACTGCTGCCAATGCCAATAGAGCCATCATGAGCCCCGTTGAAGGCGATGGCAATGACATGAAGTTCACCTACACCACAAAGTTTACGGCACGTAATGCTGGTGACCTATTGGTGTGGAACATCAGTTATTGGAAAACCGACTTCCAGAAAAAAGATTTCTCAAAAGTTTATGCTACTGAGAAACTATATGACAAGTCTGAAAGCGGTACTGTTATCCAAGGCAATAAGGACAACTTCTTCATTGCTCCAACTGCTGAGTACTACACCTTTACTATCGACCTCGAAGCACTAACCTTCAAATGGGTTAAGCTTGAGGACCAGAATCCCGCTAAGTACACAAATATCACAATGATTGGCTCTTTCAACTCGTGGAATGAGACAAGTGGTGAGATTGAAATGAAAGCTATCGACCAGGCAAAACATAACTGGTATGTAAGATGCACTTTCCCAAGCGACACAGAACTTAAATTCCGTGCCAATCACGACTATACTGTCATGAACTGGGGCTATGGAGATTCCGATAAGGAATGGACTACTGACGAAGAATGGGCAAAGGTATGCGAAAAGGACAAAAAGAATATCGGTGTCCCCGCAGGTCAGTATGACATCTATTTCTGCGATATTACGGGTACTGCTCACTTTGTTCCTGTTGAAGATTAACATTTTCATTTGCGACTGGCGGGTAATCATATACCCCCAGTCGCTATATAAGAATACATCAGCATGCAATCGTTTGCACAACTACTTCATTAATTTTTTATTCATCATAGAACACTTTATCGCAAATTTAAGTAATTTTGCCCCCAGAATATCAACAAACTTTATTACAAACTTTAAAACAAAACGATTATGAAGAAAATTTTTACGCTTTTAGTTATGTTAACTGCAGCTCTTGGCATGCAGGCACAAGACACTTGGACCGTTGCTGGTC
>Ga0310697_10003426_pt1 | contig 16094 bp, 11 predicted proteins | sample 172DNAGHGlowgp2_FD_203883 | JGI IMG/M metagenome (GOLD analysis project Ga0310697, IMG submission 203883) | Sheep rumen microbial communities from Palmerston North, Manawatu-Wanganui, New Zealand - 1728 DNA GHGlow gp2 (v2) (version 2) | ecosystem: Host-associated > Mammals > Digestive system >... | reverse complement strand
TAGAGAAGGGGTAGGGAGGGGGTAGAGAGGGGGTAGAGAGGGTGGGAGTGTGGGAAGGGGGGAGTGTGGGAAGGGGGGAGGGGGAACGGCATGAGGGGTGGCGGATGCCATCGGTTGGTGGACACGATGGGGTAGGGTGGGCGCTGGCCGGGATGGCGGGTGGCGTTCGGGCGGGGGGCGGCGGTCAACGGTCTGTTGTCGCCTTTCGGTGTCCCACTTTGATACGTCCCTGCGGGTGGGCGTAGCGGCTGTCGACCGTGCCGTTCAGGTGCCGGACGATATACAGCTCCAGGGCTTCGGTGTAGTTGCATATATCTTTGAGCACCGTCTTCGCCCCCGCAAAGCGGTATCCGTCGCCCCCGTAGAGGAGCATGTAGTCGCTTCCGGCCACGCGATAGGAGCCGTCGGCCCTCAGCGGCACGTAGGCCTGACTGCCGGCGTCCCACACGCGCACGTTCTTCACCCGGCGAGCGCCGTCCACCCGGACGAAGACCCCGTTCCTGTCGCACACCACCGTGCTCGCGACGGTCGTGTCTATCTCGAACGTCAGGCCCGCCACCTGCGGGAACTCCCCGTCGCAGCGCGGGAACTCGCGGCAGCCCATTTCCAGCCCGTCCAGCAGCGCCTGTCCGCTCATCTGCACCACGCAAATCTTGTTCTCGAACGGCGCTACCGCGAAGATGTCGCCGTAGCTGAGCGCTCCCGCCGGCATGTCGGCGCGGATGCCGCCGCTGTTGCACAGCGCAATGTCTGCCGCGGTCAGGGCCCTGTAGGCGTCGCAGACCAGATTGCCCATGGGACAGTCGGCCCGGCTGCCACCGTCGTAGTCGCGCGTCACGGGCTGCAGGCTGCACCCCACCCGCCGCGCCCCGACGCTGTCGAACGCCCGCCGCACCGCCACCATCGTGTCGTACACCGCATTGCGCGCCGCACCCATCGTGGCCGTTTCCAGAAGCGTGTTCCATATCGCCCCCTTCAGCGGAATCACGAGCATCCCTATGTGGCTGAACTTCGTGCCCGTCGACGACCACAGCACTTCCTCCCCGTCCGCGTTGCGCAGCATTGTGTGCGGTATCACGCTGTGGAAGTGGCCGTCCAGCACCACGTCCACACCCCTCGTTGCCGCTATCAGCGGCGGCACCTCCTTGTCGCCGATGTGCGCCAGCAGCACCACCACTTCGGCGCCTTGGTCCCGCGCCTTGTCCACGCAGGCCTGCAGCACCGAGTCCAGGCTCTCCGCGTAGAATGTGTATCGCCACACCCCGGAGCTGTCCTGGAAGTGTAGAGGCATGCTCGACGTCAGCGTTGACGGCGTCGTCAGGCCGATGAAGGCCACCGTCCGCGCGCCGAATTGCCGCGTGGCTGAGCTGGGGTAGACCATTGGCTTTCCGCTCCCCGTCGGGGCAAAGTTTCCGCAGAGTACCGTCGTGTTCAGCTCCTCCAGCCGTCGGCGCATAGTGTCGACGCCAAAGTCGAACTCGTGGTTTCCTGGCACCACATAGTCGTACCCCACTGCGCGCATCATGCGCACCGGGTAGCGTCCCCGTGATATGGCACCTATTGCGCAGCCCGAGCTGAAGTCGCCGCACGAGACCACTGCCACGTGGGGCGTCTTCAACTGCATGCTGTCGCGCAGGGCGGCCAGCAGTGGATAGCCCTCTATGGCGCCGTGTGCATCGTTCTCGTATAGAACGACGATGTCGTTGGGCCCCACCCGCGCCACCTGCGCCTCCACCGTGCCAGCCAGGCAGAGGCAGAGCAACAGGGCAATGTGCGTCGCGAAGGACTTGTGCAGAGGGAGTGTCATGGGGCTTTTCTGTTACTTTGAAGTTCGCAGCGTGAGTACGAAGCCGCCACCGGGAGCCATGTGGATTGTCATGACCGGCAAGACCGCTTTGGGCGTTTCGTGTCGGTAGTCACTACCCCGGCGATGTGCATTGATACCATCGGTGTACAGTTCAATGTCGCTGATGTTAAGGGAGATAAGCGGTAGTACAATATCCACATCTCTGGCCGTCCAGTTGGTTATTCCACCTACGTACCAGGTGTCGCCCTTGCGGCGGGCGGTGACGATGTACTCGCCTACCTCGCCCTGCAGCACACGCGTCTCGTCCCACACCGTGGGTAGCGAGGCCACGAAACGTGTGTAGTCGGGCTCGCGGTCGTAGTGGGTCGGCGAATCGCAGAGCATATTCAATGGCGACTCCAGCACGATGTACAGCGCCAGCTGGTGACAGCGGGTGCCCTGGCTCATAGGCTCGTTCCAGCAGGGATGGAAGCTGTTGCGGCAGCCGTTGAGCATCGCCCCTTGGGTGTAGTCCATCGGGCCGGCAGCCTGACGGATGAAGGGTATCTCGCAGTCGTAGCGCATCTGGTCCCATTCCAGCCCCGCCCAACGCATCTGCTCGAGGCCGAAGACACCCTCGAAGTTCAGCACGTTGGGGTAGGTGCGGTTGAGGCCCGCAGGCTTGAAGGCGCCGTGGAAGTCGACCACCAGATGGTACTTGGCACATGTCTCTGCCGTGCGGCGGTAGAAGTCGGTGACAATCTGGTCATCTCGGTCCATAAAGTCGACCTTGAACCCCTTGACGCCCATCGCGCTGTAGTGCTGGCAAACGTGTTCCATATCGCGGTCGAAGGCATAGTAGCCAGCCCAGAGGATGATGCCCACATTGCGCTCCTTGGCGTAGTTCACCAGCATTGGCAAGTCAATTTCCGGCACCACCTGGAACAGGTCAGCCTTCCCATTCACGGCCCATCCTTCGTCGAGGATGACATATTCAATGCCGTAGCGTGAAGCAAAGTCGATATAATGCTTGTAGGTGTCGTTATTGATACCGGCCACAAACGGCACTCCGCTTATATTCCAGTTGTTCCACCAGTCCCACGCCACCTTGCCGGGCCGTATCCAGCTGATGTCGTCTATCCTCGACGGCTCGCCCAGCAGATAACTCATATTGTTCATGGCAATCTCCGTGGCGGTGCCCACCATCATGATGCGCCAAGGGAAGTGTTTGGTGCGGTCCATCTCGGCGATATAGTCCTCGCGCTCCTTGACTATCAGCTGCAGGTTGTTGTGCCCGCCCTGTTCCACGCGCTTGGGCAGCGGGGCGTGCTCACCCACCAGCAGCCCGCTATTGCCTGTACCATGCAGGTAAAGACCCGGGTAGTCGCTCAGTGACGACTCGGTGATGCAGACCTTCACCCCACCGTCGCAATGCACCATCAACGGCAGGAAGCAGAGCCGCCGCGGGTCGAGCTGCGAAAGGGTTTTTGTGGTGTAGTGGTTCTCGAACGAGGTGCTGTACTGTATCTCGTGGCGTGTGGAGTCGAAGCTTATGACGTATGGTGCCGTGGCGGTCCAGTCGCCGTTGAAGTTGTAGTTGACTGTCTCTTTGTTCACACGCCCCAGCTTACCCTCCCAGACAAAGCGGTATGCCAGTCCCTCGTCGTAGGCGCGGAAGACCAGTGACAGACCCTCTTTGAACTGCAGTGTCAGTTCGTTGCAGTGGTTGCGCATCGTGGCCTGACGTGTGAATGGCGAGGCAACCGTCTCGTCGATGGTACGACGGGTTACCTTCCTCACAGTCAGCGCGTCGAATGTCTTGCCACCCTGCGAGTGTTCAATATCTATTAGGGAGGGGCGCAACAGCTGTATGTCGCCAAGATAAACGTAATAGCGTACGACCACATCGTCAGTCCAGATATGCGCCACCAGCCGCCCGTCGGGCGAGGCGAGGGTGTAGGTTTTCTCTTTGGCCGACAGCGTGAGCGACAGCAGAAACAGGATGCTCAGGAGGATGGGCTTAATGGGGTTGATGGGGTTGATGGGCTTAATGGGTTTCATAGGTCTAATGGTGGGGTTTATTTTATCTCGCGGATGGAAACGGCGAAGCCGCCGCAGGGGGCCATGCGGAGCTTCAGTTTACTCTTCTTGGTGACCGTCTTCTTGGTGATGGTGTAAGCTTTGGGGTTGTAGCCCTCCTTCTGGGCGGCTTCCCAGCCGATATGCACATCCGACACATAGCCGCTGGCGTCCTTGGCGTCGGCGTAGATAGTGGCCTCGTACTTCACGCCGGGCTTCAGGAAGTCGAGCTTCACCTCCACCTCGCGGGCCTGCTCGTCGGTGACACCGCCGATGTACCAGACATCCAATGGAGTGGAGAGTGGAGAGTGGAAAGTGGAAAGTGAGTCGGGGATGCCATAGACGAAGCAGGCAGTGTTGCTGATGACGCCTTTCTTGCCGTCGGGGAGGGCGGCGAGGCCGTCGGCGGCGAGGTTGAGGGTGGAGGTCTTCGGGTGGCGGGCGGTGACGATGTAGTCACCCGGTTCGGCGTAGAGGTAAATGCTGGTGTCCCAGTCGACGGCCACATCCTTGATGAACTGGAAGGCGTCCATGTGGGGCTCGTAGTGCTCGGGAAAGTCAGCGGCCATCTGCAGGGGCGAGTAGAAGGTGACGTAGAGGCCCAGCTGGTTGCAGATGGTGTGGCGCATCAGGTCGCGGTTCCAGGGGGCGTTCTTCTCCATGTCGGTCTCGAAGATGCCGGGTGTGTAGTCCATCGGGCCGCCCTGCAAGCGAGTGAAGGGCAGGATGGTGGTATGTCCGGGATTAATCCTCCCGCGGAACTCCGTGCCCATCGCGCTCTCGTTGCCAATCATGTTGGGCCACGTGCGGCAGAGGCCCGTCGGGCGCACCGCCTCGTGGGCGTTGACCATAATCTTGTGCTTGGCGGCTTCGACGATGGCGCGGTGGTAGTGGTTGATGATGGGCTGGCTGTAGTGGTGCTCGCCGTGAGGCACGATATGGCCCACGTAGCCGCTCTTGACGGCGTCGTAGCCGTACTTATTCATCAGGTTATAGGCGGGCTCCATGAAGCGCTCGTAGTTGGAGACCGACGAGCTGCTCTCGTGGTGCATAATGAGGCGGATGCCCTTGCGGTGAGCATACTCGTTCAGCGCCGGCAGGTCGAAGTCGGGGTAGGGGGTCTGGAAGTCGAAGACGTAGTCTTTGTCCTTGCCGTACCAGTCTTCCCAGCCGATGTTCCAGCCCTCGATGAGGAGGGCATCGAAGCCGTGCTCGGCGGCGAAGTCGATGTAGCGGCGCACGTTGGCGTTGTTGGCGCCGTGGCGGCCGTGGGGCTTTGCCTTGCTGTAATCGGTGATGGCGCCTTGCAGCGAGGGCGGCAGCGAGGGGTCGCCCGGCAGGCGCACGCTGGGGAAGTCGTTGGTGTAGTCCCAGGTGCTGTGGTCGGAAATCATCTCCCACCAGACGCCCATGTATTTGACGGGGTGTATCCAGCTGACATCGTCGAGGGCGCAGGGCTCGTTGAGGTTGAGGATGAGACGCGAGCGGAGCACGTCGGTGGCGCTTGTGCACACCTGGATGGTGCGCCAGGGGGAGTAGCAAGGAGAGGTGAGGCGTCCGACGTAGCCCGTGGCGTCGGGCGTCAAGTGCACTTTGAGAGAGAATGTGTTCTCATTGAGGTCGAGGTTCATGGTGGGGAAGTCGAGCACGGCAGCCTCGTGGATGTTGATGTAGAGACCGTCGTCGGTCTTCATCTGCAGGGCGGTCTGCAGGCCAGTGTCGGAAAAGCTTTTCCAGGGCCATCCGCCGGTGAGGTGGGGGTTGTTGTGCAACTTGCTGACCTCGCTTAATCTGCTCTGGGTGTAGTTGAACTCCTGCGTGTCGTAGTCGCCGGGAATCCACCATGCCGTGTGGTCGCCCGTCATGCGGAACTCCGTCAGCTCGTCGGTCAGCCAGAAGGTGACGAGGGAGTTATGAGTTAAGAATTCAGAGTTAAGAGTTGACGGGAACTCGTAGCGGAAGCCGAGGCCGTCGTCGTAGAGACGGAAGCGGATGAGCATAATGGTGGGCTTGTCGACGCGCTTGCCTTCGTGGTCGAGGTAGTGGTCCTGCAGGAGGGTGACACAAAGCTCGTTGTAGTGGTTGCGGATGTTGGCCTCCTCGCCCCAGACGGGGTGCCATGTCTCGTCGAAGGTGGTGCGGTGGGTGTCGGCGAGGCGGAAGCCGCTGGCGAGGTCGCTCTTGCGCCATTCGAGCGTGAAGCCGAGGCGCGAGTCGCGGACCACCGCCTTGCCTTGGCGCTCGAGCGAATACATCGGCCGGCCACCGTCGGCCAGCCAGAAGTGCGCCGCCAGCCGCCCGTCGGGGCTGCTGAGAGACAACGTGTCGGCCCCGCGGGCCATTCCGATAGTGGCCAAGCACGCCACCCAAAAGAGCAACCTTTTCATAATTCGAGATTAATTGTTCGATGACTGAGATTTTTTCCGCCGGTCGTGGAACTCGGCGGTGGCGGTGAAGAAAGCGTCGCCGCTGCTGTTGAGAGCTGTCTCCACGGAGTCCTGTATCACGCCGACGATGAAGCCGATGGCGACGGCCTGCATGGCTACGTCGTTGCCAATGCCGAAGAAGGAGCAAGCCATGGGGACCAGAAGTAGGCTGCCACCGGCGACACCGGAGGCGCCGCAGGCGCCGAGGGTGGCAATCACGCCGAGGAAGAGCGCCGAGCCGAAGGAGACGTCGATGCCCAGAGTGTGGGCCACGGCCAACGAGAAGACGGTGATGGTTACGGCGGCGCCGTCCATGTTGATGGTGGCGCCGAGCGGGATGCTCACGGAGTAGAAGTCCTCGTCCAGCCCCATCTTCTTGCACAGGGCCATATTGATGGGTATGTTGGCCGCCGACGAGCGGGTGAAGAATGCCTGGAGACCGCTTTCTTTGAGGCATGTGAACAGCAGAGGGTAGGGGTTGCGGCGGAGCAGGATGAACGAGATGAGGGGATTGAAGACGAAGGTGTTGACCAGCATGCAGCCCACCAGGAGGAGGAGCAGGTGGCCGTAGGTGGAGAACACGGAGAGGCCGTTTTCGCTCACCGTGGAGTAGACGAGGCCCAGGATGCCGAAGGGGGCGAACTGGATGACCCACTTCACCACGCGGGACACCACGTCGCTGAGGTCGTGGACCACCTGGACGGTGGCCTTGGAGGCGGTGGTCTTCAGTGCCACGCCGAGTATGACGCTCCAGAAGAGGATGGCTATGTAGTTGGCGTTGGCCACGGCGGCGATGGGGTTGCCCACCATGCCGGTAAGGAGGTTGGTGAAGACATCGCCCAGCGAGCCCGCCGTCTCGCCGACGACCACGTCGCTGACGTCGCCGAGTTGGAGGGTCACAGGGAAGAGGAAGCTGCCCACCACGGCGCAAACGGCGGCGATGAACGTGGAGAGGAGGTAGATGGCAATCAGCAACGAGAAGCGCCGCCCCAGACCGCGGCCGGCCTTGGCGATGGAGGAGATGACCAGCACGGTCACCAGTACGGGAGCGATGCCCTTCAAGGCGCTCACAAAGACGCGGCCCAGGATGGCTATGGCGCTTATTCCCGGCACCGTCAAGCCCAGTGCCACGCCGATGAGCAGACCTATGAGGATACGGGTTATCAGGCTGATACTCGTGTACTTGTGTAGTAGTAGTTTCAATGTTTTCATATAGTTGTTGTGCTTTTGTTTCGGTTTGCAAAGATACGTCAAATTCCCCGATTCTCTAAAACTGATTATCAACCTTGATGTTTATAAATAAATAGTGTTGTTTATGAAAATATCACTATATTTGCACTTTGAAAGTATTACGACAATGTGTCGCAACGTGCATATATTCAATATATTATTAATCATTTAATACAACAAAAATGAGCGGTTTCTTTGGCGTCGTCAGTGAACGCCCGTGTATCTCCGATCTGTTCTACGGTACAGATTATCATTCGCACCTCGGCACCAAGCGTGCCGGCTTGGCCACCTTCGACAACGGGCAGGCCCACCAGAACATCCACAACATCCAGAACTCGCACTTCCGGCCCAAGTTCTCCAAGGACCTTGTCGAGATGACCGGCAATGTCGGCATCGGAGTGATCAGCGACACCGAGGCCCAGCCCGTCATGGTCAACTCCCACCTTGGCCGCTTTGCCATCTGCACGGTCAGCAAGATCAACAACATCGACGAGCTCGAGCAGGACTGCCTCTCGCGCCACCAGCAGTTCACCGACCTTTCGCGCGGCAAGACCAATCCCACCGAGCTTGTGGCCTTGCTCATCTCGCAGGGTAAGGACTTCGTGGACGGCATAGAGAACGTATACCGTAGGGTGAAGGGCAGCTGCAATATGCTCATCCTTACGCCGGAAGGTATCATAGCCGCCCGTGACCGCTATGGCCGCACCCCTATCGTTATAGGTCGTCGCGGCAACGACTATGCCGTCGCCTCCGAGAGCCACTCCTACGTCAACATGGGCTACGAGACCTGCCGTTTTGTCGGTCCCGGCGAGGTGGTGAAGGTCACGGTGGAAGGCGGCATCAAAGTGCTGCGCCCCGCCGAGGAGAAGCTGCAGATCTGCTCCTTCCTCTGGATTTACTACGGCTACCCCTGCACCGAATATGAAGGCATCAATGCCGAGGAGGTGCGCTACAACCTGGGCCGCATCATGGGTGAACGCGACGACATCACGCCCGACTTTGTGAGCCCGATACCCGACTCGGGCATCGGCATGGCTCTGGGCTACAGCAACGGCCGCCAGATACCATACAAGCGCGGCCTCTTGAAATACACGCCCACCTGGAGCCGCTCCTTCATGCCGGTGAGCCAGGAGGACCGATTCCTCGTGGCCCGCATGAAGCTCATCCCCAGCCGTGCCGTCCTTCAGGGCAAGGAGGTTGTCTTCTGCGACGACTCCATAGTCCGCGGCACGCAGCTCCGCGACAACGTGAAGATGCTCTACGACTACGGCGCCCGCAAGGTCCATGTCCGCATCAGCTGTCCGCCACTGGTGCACGGGTGCACCTTCCTCAACTTCAGCGAGAGCAAGACCGACCGCGAGCTCATCACGCGCCGCGTCATAGAGGAACTCGAGGGCGGCACGGTGCGCAACCTCGAGGCCTACCATGACCACACCACCAAGGAGTATGCCCGCATGGTGGAGGTGATACGCCAGCATGTTGGTGTCGACACGCTGAAATTCAACACAGTCGACGACGTTTGCCAAGCCATCGGCCTGCCCAAGGAGCGCATCTGCACCCACTGCTTCGATGCGACCTCGTACGGCGACTGACGGGGAGTGGCGGTGAGCACGAACGAATGAATGACATTTAGACAATAGCAGTACTATGAAACGTCTTATCCTGGCAGCCCTGCTCGTGGCCCTTTGCGGTGCCGCGGGAGCGCAGAAGCCCAAGAAGAAGCAACAACCCAAGCCGCAGCCTCCGACGGTTCTCTCGGTGGGCGAGATAATGGGCAACTATGACATCGACACCGCATGGTTGGGCGACACGGCCGGCATCATGCGCTACCTGGACGAACAGGAACAGGACTATGTGGCGCTCACCAATCTCTGCGTCAGCATCCGTACCCGTGCGCAAAAGGCCATCCACTCCATAGAGAACGACTACGAGTTCCGCGACAGCCTCATCTGGCTCGACAGCAACACTGTGCTGGCCGACTTCCCCATCTATGAGTACCACCTGCGCAACCTGGCCGACCTTATGGGCCGCATGAGTGTGCAGTATACCCGCATGGAACACCAGCGCATAGAGGCCGAGAAGGAGGCCGCGCGGCAGAGAGCCATAGAGGAGGCCCGCCGCCAGCAGGAGGAGCGCAACCGCATAGCCTCCGACCTGCGCTCCAACATAGAATTGCACCACAGGGCCATAGTAACTGCATGTGACGGGGCGGGCATCACGGACAAGGCCAAGATCAAGGAGCTCAAAGACCTCTATTACAGCTACCTCATGGTCTACAACAAGTACGACCTCAGCACCGGCAACGCCACCGACGAGAGCATAGCCCGTCTCGACGAGCTCAACGCTTTCCAGAACGACCTGCTGGAGAATGTGCTCGGGCACAACTCGCTGCCCTACCAGATAGAGAACTTCAAGAATGTGCTGAAGGTGCGGTGCGAGAAGGGCAACAGCGACATCTATCGCAGCTACTCCAAGGTGTTCAAGAACACCTCGGTGCCGGTCAACTTTGCCGATATCCGCGAGTACGAGAACTATATCAACAACCTGCACACGGTCATCAATATCCAGCAGCGCTATCTGCAGACGCTGGAGCTGCGCAGCACCATCGCCGCCAACAGCGAGGCCATAGTCAACCAGTACGGCAAGAAGTACCGCCAGATAGCCTCGTCGTACAAAGATGTGGCCCACGGCATCAACACGCTTCCCTCGTTCACTACCAATGCGGAGAGTATCCTCTTCATAGACGGGCTGAACAAGTTCGTGGAGGCGCAGCAGCTGTACATGGACTTCTATCCGCAGATAGAAGAGATCACGCAGCGGTCAGACAGCATCATGCGTCGTGGCATAGCTCGGGGGAAGGTGATGTACGATGTGGTGGTGGCGTACAGGACCATCGCCGAGACGCTGCTTCCCATACCCGCCTTCAGCACGCCCGAGGAGGCGCTGCTCTACGAGAACGAGCTCGAAGAGGTGAGGCAGGTGCAGCAGAGCTACCTGTCGGTGCTGGAACGGCGCGAGACCATCGCCGCCAACGACGACAGCATAGCCTCGGCGCGGAAGCTCGACCGCGTGCTGGCCAACGGGTACAAGCTGCTGCGCAAGCAGGCCGACCTGTCACCCAACTTCGCGACCGTGGAGCGGGGCCGCAGCTTCATAGACATGCTCGACGACCACATCCAGATGCAGCAGGTGTGCCTTTCCACCATCGGGAAGCTGCGCGAGATAGAGCGCAACGAGAAGACCCTGACATCGAAGGACAGCCCCTACCGCAACATCACGAAGGCCTACAACCGGATGGCCAAGGCCTATAGGGGCATCGACGAGATTACGAACAACGAGGACCTGCGCCGTTACAACCGCCAGTGCGGCTATATCATCGACATGCAAAACACCTTCCTCGAGGTGTTGAGGAGCCAGTCGGCATCCGAGATCGATAGCAAGCTCCGCAAGGAGAGCAGCATCGACAAGATAAAGCTTATTATGGGAATTGACTAACCGTTTCCCGGGCCGTGTCAGCGGCCCAGGAAACGGCTTATCTGCCGCTCGTTGATGTTTCGGTAGTGGTAGGTCTTTTCCGGCTTGCCGTCGTCGACGAGCAGGACCAGTGGGCGCTGGCCGAAGGTCACGCCGATGAAACGTTCCATTCCGATATCAGACGGTTCGAGGTAGACGATGTCCGCGGTGTCGAGCCCTTTGCGCTGCGCCATGGAGGCCAGCTTGCTGCGCGTCATGCGGCAGTAGGGGCAGCCGGGTGTGACGAAGGCCACCAGCTTGTGGCCCCGGTCGAGACCTTGTTCGCGGAGGGTCTGCTGAAGGAGGTCGGCGTCGTAGCGCTGCTGCGCGTCGCCGAACATCCAGCTGTCGGGGACGGACACGACGAAGGGGACGACCATGGCGGCCGCCAACACCAGAGGACGCGCAATCTTCAGGAAGAGGCCGCGGCCGAGGGCGCGTGGCACAGGGTCGAGGCGGTAGTAGAGCAGGGTGAGCACGATGAAGACGGCGTTTTTCAGCAGCGAGACTGCGGGCGGCATGTCGACCATGCGTCCGAAGCACTGGCAGCTTTCCTGACGCCCGATGAGTGCGGCGTAGCAGAGGAAGAGGGAGAAGAAGAGGAGCATGCCCAGAGTCAGCAGCTTGGTGAAGCGCGGCCACCAGCCCGCCGCAATCAGTGCTGCGGTGGCTAGCTCGACGCCGATGCAGAGTCGGGTGGCCACGAAGACCACGTCGAGAGGCAGGAAGCCATAGGAATAGACATAGAGCTCGAAGTCGTCGATGGCCATCAGTTTGGTCACGGCCGACAGGACGAACACGCACGCAAGCACGACGCGCAGGGCTACCGCTGCGGTGCGCCGCCAGAGCTCACTTGCCATAGTCGATGCACTTCACGCTGTGGACCTCCTCGCGACGGAGCGACTGCACGTTGGAGGCGGTGTCCACGTATTTCACCTCGAAGCCCATCTGGGAGATGGCGTCGCAGCTGAGGCTGCCGTCGACGGTCATGATTTTCAGGAGCCCGTCGTCGGTGATGTCCGTCGTCTCGCATTTGCACTGGTGGTCTTTGGCGCAAGAGGCCGCGAACAGAGCCAGCACGGCCAAGGCCGGGAAAAGTATCTTTTTCATAGTCTTGCTTAATCTTTATAGACAGAATCTATCATAAACTCGTAGTCCATGCAGTAGAGCGTGTCGGTCACGTTGGCCTCGGTGGGCGTGTGGTAGTCGTAGACCAGGAGCTGAGTGCATTCGCCCTTGTCGATGGTGACGACGCGGACGATGGGCTTGCCCGGGATGGCACAGCGGCATGTTTTCTGCTTGCTGCATCCGGTTGCCAAGGCCGCAACGGTCAGGGCGCAGGCTATCGCAATGATACATCTTTTCATATTTACAGGGATTTAAGTAATTCTTCCAAAGACACCTCGTCGTGGATGAGCACGTCGCGTGGTTTGCTGCCGTTGCTCGGGCCGACGATGCCGGCGGCCTCGAGCTGGTCGATGATGCGTCCGGCGCGGTTGTAGCCGAGCTGGAGTTTGCGCTGGAGGAGCGAGGTGCTGCCGAACTGGGCGCTCACGACGAGGCGAGCGGCGTCGTTGAAGAATTCGTCCTTGTTCTTGGCGTCGAATTCTTTGTTGGGCTCCTCGTTCTCGTCGAGGTATTCGGGCAGTTCGAATCCGTCGGGGTAGCCGCGCTGGTCGCCGATGAACTTCACGAGGCGTTCGATTTCGGGTGTGTCGATGAGTGCGCACTGGAGACGGATCATGTCTTTGCCGGCCAGCAGGATGAGCATGTCGCCGCGTCCGATGAGCTGCTGGGCGCCGCCGGTGTCGAGGATGGTCTTGCTGTCGATGCCGCTGGTGACGCGGAAGGCGACGCGGGCTGGGAAGTTGGCTTTGATGGTGCCGGTGATGATGTTGGTGGTGGGGCGCTGAGTGGCGATGATGAGGTGGATGCCGACGGCGCGGGCCAGCTGAGCGAGACGTGCGATGGGCAGCTCGACTTCTTTGCCGGCGGTCATGATGAGGTCGCCGAACTCGTCGATGACGACGACGATGTAGGGCAGGTAGCGGTGTCCATGCTCGGGGTTGAGCATGCGCTTGCAGAACTTGTCGTTGTATTCGGTTATCTTGCGCACCTTGGCCTGTTTCAGGAGGTCGTAGCGGGTGTCCATCTCGATGCAGAGGCTGTTGAGAGTGCGGACCACCTTCTTGACGTCGGTGATGACGGCGTCCTCTTCGTCGGGCATCTTGGCGAGGTAGTGACGTTCGAGTGCGGAGTAGAGGCTGAATTCCACCTTCTTGGGGTCGACGAGGACGAGTTTGAGCTCGCTGGGGTGCTTGGTGTAGAGGAGGCTGGCGAGGACGGCGTTGAGGCCGACGGACTTACCGGTGCCGGTGGCGCCGGCCATGAGGAGGTGAGGCATCTTGGCGAGGTCGGTGACGAAGCACTCGTTGGAGATGGTCTTGCCGAAGGCGATGGGGAGTTCCATTTTGGCCTTGGCGGCCTGGAAGGCTTCGCTGTCGAGCATGGTCTTCATGGCCACAATCTGGGGCTTGGCGTTGGGCACTTCGATGCCCACGTTGCTCTCGCCGGGGATGGGAGCTATGATGCGGATGCCGAGAGCGGCGAGAGAGAGTGCGATGTCGTTCTCGAGGCTCTTGATTTTGCTTATGCGCACGCCTGGCGCGGGCTTTATCTTGTAGAGTGTCACCGTTGGGCCGGGCTGTGCCGAGATGTCGGTGATTTCGATGCCGTAGTCGCGCAGGGTCTGTACGATGCGGTCTTTGTTGGCGATGAGTTCTTCCTTGGTGACGCGGACGTTGGCGGCCTCCCAGTCTTCGAGCAGCGAGGTGTCGGGCATGATGTAGTCGCTGAGGTCGAGGTGAGGGTCGTAGGGGTCGTCGAGGCCGTAGTGGCGTCGGTAGTCGTCGTCGTCGAGTTCGTCGAGTGCAGGGTCGTCGGCCTCGTCGGGTTCTGCGGGTTCGGGTTGGGGCGAGGCGGCGGGGACGGGGTCGTCGTCGGTCTCGCCTTCGATGGTAAAGTTGATGTCGGCGTTGGCCGTGGACGGCTGGTCGCCGGCGGTGGCTTTCGCCATGACACGGGCGAACTCGTCGTCGATGCTGAAGGCAGGCTCTTTGTCGACGGGCATGTCGGCTTCGGGCGCTGGGGAGTGGAAGAGTTTCATGGCCTCGTCGTCGAAGTCGGCGCCGGGGTCGGGGTCGTTGTTGTTGTCGTTGTCGGAGGCTTCGGGCGCCATGCCTGGCGAGAGGCCGAGGCTGGCGTCGTCGACGTCGGTCGGTTTGTCGTCGGGCTTGGGGGAGTCGTGGTGGTCGGTGGCGACGGCTTCGATGCCTTTCTCGATGCCGAGGGCCACGCGCTTCATGTCGACGTTGGGCATGTGAATCTCAGGCAGTTCCATCTTGTGGACGAGCACGAGGAAGAGGACGGCGACGAAGACCAGGAGGACGAGGGTCCACCAGCGGATGAGGTGGTGGAGCGGTGCGGCGAGTCGGAGGCCGATGCCGGCGTAGGGCTCGAAGGCTGCGTCGCGTACCCATGCGCCGCCGATGTAACCGAGTGTGAGCGAGAGCCATAGCATCCAGAAGAGGGTGCTACCGAAGGTCTTCCACCAGGGCAGGACGGAGACGTTCCAGAGTCGCATGCCGTAGACGAAGAGGAGGAGTGCGACGCCGAAGGAGCCGATGCCGAAGAGGTTGACAGCCAGCAGTTCGGCCATCCAGTGTCCGAGGCTGCCCAGCCAGTTGCCGCCCGCGCCGCAGCCGGTGGCGAAGTAGCTCACCAGGGCGAGGGTGGCGAAGGCGGCCAGGAGGACGTAGAAGGCGCCGCGGATGTGAGCGAAGCGGCTGCTTTTGAGGAATGCGACAAAGCCGCCCGACGGTTTTGAACCCTTCGCGGCAGCCTTGCCTTTTCCCTTGCCCTTGGCGGGTGTTTTTTTCTTTCTTGTTTCAGCCACGCCTATAGCTATAACTCACAGAGGTTTAGTTTGTTCGGATGGATTATTCGCCCTGGAGGAGCTCCATGGCGTCCTGCAGTTCGGTGCCGAGGGTTTCGAGGTCCTCGTTGCTGAGGGTCTCGTAGCCGTCGGGCAGGAGGAAGTCGGCTTCTTTGACTTTGCCTTTGACGATTTCGGTGGCGGTGTAGGTGATGGCGCGTCCTTCGCCGGCGTCCATGGTGCACTCGAGGGGCATGCCTTTGATGCCGCCGAAGAGGATGTTGATCTGCGGGCCGATTTCGTCGGTGTACCACATGGTCATGAGGTGTTCTTCGCCGTTGTCGTCGTAGAGGTGGCGGACCATTTTCTTGGCGGTGATGCCGGCTATCTCTTTGGTTTCGCCGTCGATGTACTCATAGTAGAAGTGGCCGGGTTCGGTGTCGGGCACCTCGATGGTGTCGTAGTCCTCTTTTTTCATTTCCACTTTCTGGAGGAGCTTGCCGTTGCCGGTGTAGGTGAACTCGAAGTCCTGCGAACGGAGGTAGTTGAGGAGGGGGCCGTAGTCGACACAGGAGAACTGCTTGTAGCCCTGGACGAGGACGCACTCGGTCATGCCGCCGCAGAAGATGGGGCTCTTGGTGAACATGTCTTCGCCGGAGACGCGAATCTCGGCCTGAGCGGCCTCGTCGGGAATCTGCATGGCCACCTGACCGGTGGATTCGATTTTGTACTTCACGATGCCTTTGAACTGGTTCTGCGCCTGGATGGCGCCGACAGTCATAAGTGCCACAGCCGCTAAAGCGATGATTTTCTTCATGTCTTGTATTGTTTGTTTGTTGATTTCACTTTTTTTTTGTACCAAGATATAACACGTTATTGCAGCAAAAATTGTGTGACATGAAAAAAAAATAGAAAAAAGGGCGGGGAGGGGGATTGAGAATTGAAAATTGAAAATTGAAAATTGAAATGGGGTGGGGGGGGAGGGGGTAGAGTTGGGGTAGAGAGGGGGTAGAGTTGGGGTAGAGAGGTGTCTTGCGCTGAAAAAAGTTGACACAAAAGTCAACAAAGAATGGCAAACGGAAAAGCAAAAACAAGGAATGCGAAGAAGCATTTAAGAGAAGAGACA
>Ga0310697_10003424_pt1 | contig 16095 bp, 12 predicted proteins | sample 172DNAGHGlowgp2_FD_203883 | JGI IMG/M metagenome (GOLD analysis project Ga0310697, IMG submission 203883) | Sheep rumen microbial communities from Palmerston North, Manawatu-Wanganui, New Zealand - 1728 DNA GHGlow gp2 (v2) (version 2) | ecosystem: Host-associated > Mammals > Digestive system >... | reverse complement strand
ACTACCCGAACTTCGCGACTGGGCGAAGCGAAGTCCCAAAACGTTTCCACGAAAGGCTTCAGACGCGCTCGGACGCGCCATCAGCCTTATTGACCGCAATGTCAACGTAAAGATTATCTTTACAGACCTTGCCGACAGACTATATACTGCAATATGAGTGAGACTATCAACTACGACTGCTTCCGCGGCTGCGTCAAGACGACGACGCCCGAAGGGGAGACAGTCTGCACATACAGGGAAGGCTGCTGTAAGCTTGGCGAGCACAACTATCTGAAAGATGTGGGAGCCAACGAGTATCCCGACATCTTCGAGGTGCGCTTCAAAAACACCCGCAAGGCCTTCTACCGCAACGACAGCGGACAGAGCGTCCGTCAGGGCGACATGGTGGTCGTCGAGGCCGTCAACGGCCACGACCTCGGCATCGTCACCCTCGAAGGACCGCTGGTCCTGCGCCAGATGAAGAGCCGCAGGATCGACCCTGAGACCTTCGAGTTCAAAAAAATTATCCGCAAAGCCCGCCAGGTCGACATCGACAAGTGGCTGGAGGCCACCTCGCGCGAGCAGCAGACCATGATCGAAGCGCGCCGGATCGCCGCCACGATGGGTCTGGAGATGAAGATCGGCGACGTGGAGTTCCAGGGCGACGGCACCAAGGCAATCTTCTACTACATAGCCGACGGCAGGGTAGACTTCCGCCAGCTGATCAAGGTCTTCGCAGAGGAATTCCGCATAAGGATCGAGATGAAGCAGATCGGCGCACGCCAGGAAGCAGGCCTGATCGGAGGCCTCGGAGTGTGCGGACGCGAGCTCTGCTGCGCCAATTATATCACCAACTTCAAGAGTATCGGCACCGCAGCGGCCCGCTGCCAGGACCTTTCGCTCAACCCCCAGAAGCTGGCCGGCCAGTGCGGCAAGCTCAAGTGCTGTATCAACTACGAGGTCGCCACCTACATGGACGCCCAGAGCCGCATACCGAAAGTCAGCGAGCCCCTGGAGTTCAAGGACGGCCTTGCATATCTTCGCAAGACAAATATCCTTGCGGAGACGATGTACTTCTCTTACGACCGCAATTCGGATGAGAACCTCTATCCGCTTTCGGCTTCGGACGTACGCGAGATCATCATGATGAACCGCAACGGCGTCAAGCCCGACACACTCCTTCCGGAGCCGGTCAGCGCCGCGCCGGAGTTTGTGACGGCAGCGGGCGAGGGAAGTATCACGCGCTTCGACAAACCCCGCAACAAGAAGAAAGGCCGTGGCGGAAAGAAATCACGCAATGGGAGGTAGAATCGCGTCGGTTGCGGCAGCACTCTGCCTGCTGGCAGGATGCTCGAGGCCCACTGCCGGGGAGCTTTTTCTCCCCGCACCGCGCAATTCGTACGACTTCCCCCTGACGGTAGAGGACTCCCTCGCGCAGTACGATTTCTCCTTCTTCACGAGGGTGGACTTCGAGTCGAAGGTGTCCGAGCCGCTGAGGCTCGACGTGGCGTGGGTATCGCCTGCGGACAGCAGCGTCTGGCGTGAGACGGTCTATATGCTCGCGGGCTCGCAGGACGGGACCCTTCAGCGCTATCGCACCGGTGTGACCTTCCCCCGCACGGGCAAGTGGACTCTGAAGGTGAGTATGAGCCCTGAGATCAAGGGACTTAGAGGGCTCGGACTCGTTTGGAAAGAAAACGGATGGGACACGATAAACTGAGAAAATTTGCGGAGAACGAGACCTTCTCCTGCCTGCTCCAGCCTTCGGCGGCTGAGCTCCTGTCGGATGGATACTTCAATCTGAAGGACCACCCGATCAAAGGTAATTGGGCCCGGGAGATGTTTGGCCGGGAGTCGGCTGAGATAGTCCTGGAACTGGGCTGCGGCAAGGGTGAGTACACGCTCGACCTTGCGCGCCGCTACCCCTCGAAGTGTTTTATCGGGGTGGATATCAAGGGTGCGCGCCTCTGGAAAGGAGCCAAGACGGCGACACTCGAGAAGATGGGCAATGTTGCTTTCCTGCGCACGCGCATAGAGTTCATCACGGCGTTTTTCGCTCCCGGAGAGGTCTCTGAGATATGGCTCACCTTCTCCGACCCCCAGATGAAAAGCGAGAATTCACGTTTGTCTTCGCCGCTCTTCCTGGAGCGCTACCGCAAGATGCTCCGCCCGGGAGGCATCGTCCACCTCAAGACGGATTCGCAGTTCCTCCACGAGTATACCAAGGCGGTGGTGCGGGCTAGCGGCCTCGCAATGCCTTTCTGTACGGAAGATTTGTATAAGGACCCCTCGGGTTTCGACCCTGTGGTATCGGAAGTGCAGACTTTTTACGAGAAGATGTTTCTGGAGATGGGCCTTCCCATAACCTACCTTCAGTTCTGTATAGACCACGAAGGGGAATACGTCCATCCTTCGGATTTTGATGAAAAATTCTGGCGTGAGGCCGAAGGCCCTCGCAGGTCCTTTGCCCATGCGCCGGCTAAGACAATGTAGAAAGACCCTATTCCGGGCAAAGGTCACTTTCGAGGCGGGTCTTTCTACCATAGAATGAAACGATATGGCAATTTTTAATTTTTTCGGAGAAGGCGAACACAGGGTGTTCCACTACACGCCGCGCTACTACAATCCGGCGGAGGAGGAGCGCAAGCGCCGCTTCGGCAAGGTCGACGGCACGGCCGAGCGTGAGAAGGAAGAAGGTACCTACAAGCCGGGCGACTACATCCGCGGGTCGCTTCGCGACGGCAAGTATAGCACTACCCGTTCGCACACCAACCGCGCCCAGCGCATAATCGGCGTCATCGGCCTTGTGCTGGTGCTGATAATACTGTTTTATTTCCTCAAGTTTTACTCTTTGTTAGGATGAAAGACACAATCATAGAAGCTGCCAAGGTCCTCCGCGAAGGAGGCGTGATACTCTACCCGACCGACACCATCTGGGGCCTGGGGTGTGATGCTACCAATCCCAAGGCGGTAAGCCGCATATTCGAAATCAAGCGCCGCGACGAAGCCAAGTCACTCGTCGTGCTCGCCGCCGACCTCGATATGATCGCACGTTATGTCAAGGAGATACCCGAAATGGCCATCCAGCTCGTTGAGGTCAACGATACGCCGATGACCATTATCTACCCCGAGGCAGTAGGGCTTGCGCCCAATGCTGTGGCCGAAGACGGGTCGGTGGGCATACGCATCCCGCTTAATGACGACTGCGTCGATCTTTGCCGAAGGCTGGGCAGGCCTGTGATTTCGACTTCGGCCAATGTCTCCGGCGAGCCCTCTCCCAAGACCTTTGCGGACATCCCGGAAGAGATAAAGGCTGCGGCAGATTACATCGTGGAGCCTTCGCTCGAGAAAGGCAGCACGGGCAAGGCCAGCCAGATAATCAAGGTCGGCCTCGACGGGCAGATCAAAATAATCAGAGGATAACGCGCAATGGGCAAACTTCAGGTACTTCCTTCGCAGATCGCGAACATGATAGCCGCCGGAGAGGTGGTAGGCCGTCCGGCGTCCGTAGTCAAGGAATTGATGGAAAATTCCCTTGATGCGGGAGCTACGCAGGTGACGGTCGCCGTCTCGGATGCCGGCCGCACTCTCATCAGGGTCATCGACAACGGCTCGGGCATGGACTCCGCCGATGCTCAGCTGTGCTTCGAGCGCCACGCGACCTCCAAGATTGCGGAAGCCTCCGACCTCGAACATATCCTGACCTTCGGTTTCCGAGGTGAAGCGCTTGCCTCGATAGCCGCGGTTGCGCAGATCACCCTTAAGACCCGCCGTCCTCAGGATGAAACGGCCACTCAGGTGGAGATCGGCAGCTACGGCGAGATGTCGGTGAGCGAATGCGCAGCCCCGGTGGGCACGAGCATCGCAGTGCGCAACCTTTTCTACAACACGCCGGCCCGCAGGAAGTTTCTGAAGTCGGACAACGTGGAGTTCAGGCACATAGTCGACGAGTTCACCCATGTGGCGCTGACCCGCCCCGACGTAGCCTTTACCCTGACCCACAACGGTCGCGACATCCACGTGCTCAAGGCCGCCAAGTCGCTCAAGTACCGTATCCAGGATCTTCTCGGGGCAGGTATCACAGGCGAACTGGTCGACGTAGAGATTAACACCTCGCTGGTGTCGGTCAGTGGCTTCATAGGCAGGCCGGAAGATGCACGCAAGACTCTCGGCAACCAGTATTTCTTCGTCAACGGCCGCTACTTCCGCAGCCCTTACTTCCACAAGGCGGTGATGAACGCTTATGCCGAGATGGTGCCCGACGGTGTTACTCCTTCGTACTTTCTGTATCTGAGCGTCGATCCTTCGGCGGTCGATGTGAATATCAGCCCGACCAAAACGGAAATAAAGTTCGAAGAGGACAGCGTGATCTTCCAGACGCTCTTCGCCGGAATCCGTGAGACTCTCGGACGCAACAGTTTCGGCGCGTCGATCGATTTCGACACGGAGGGGGCGGTGGAGATGCCGCAGATTTCGCGCAGTTTTTCGGAGTACAAAAATTCCGAAATAGCCCCGTCGGTCGATTTTGATCCGTCCTACAACCCCTTCGATCCAGCACCGTCCTCCGACTATGTGCCGGATTTCGGCTCGGGTCCCGCTCCTTCGGGCGGGTCTTACGACACCAGGAAGTTCGTTTCGGGCGGAGACAATTATGGCGCTCTCTTCGAGGAGAAGACCGTGCAGGCTTCGAAATCGATGATAGTGGCAGGAGGGAAGTATGTGCTTACTCCAGTGGCCTCCGGAGTGCTGCTCGTGCATGTTCGCAGGGCGCTGACCCGGATTCTTTATGAGAAGATGCTCCGAGCCCTTCAGGCAGAGTCGCCGGTAGGGCGCATTTCGCTCTTCCCGGTGGAGGTGCAGGTGGGTGCGGCCCATGTACCGACCTTCGTCGAATACGCTTCTATCCTCGAGAGCCTGGGCTTCGACATAGTGCCGTTCTCGACCGATTCGGTGAGCGTGAACGCCATGCCCGAGGGGTGGGACTCTGACGAATTGTCAGTGAGGGACACGGTGGCAGAGTTGTTGCAGATTCTGGAGGAGGAAGGCGCCCACAGCAGCCTTCCGCAGATGATGCAGTCCGCTCTCGCACAAAGGTTCGCACGGACGGGCGCGGCCCGATACCAGCCGCTGAAATCGCCCGCAGAAGCGCAGCAGCTTCTGGACGAGCTTTTTGCTACCAGCAATGCCGACCTGACGCCCTCCGGGCAGAGGATTACGAGCATCGTGGGCGCGGAAGAAATTGAAAAACGTTTTAGTTAATGGCTTATTACCAGCAGCAGGGGGGATTTTTCTCCCGCATACCTACCGTGACGAGGAATCTTTTCTTCGTCAACGTACTCGTGTTCGTGGCTTACCTTCTCAACAAGGACTTTATGATGACCACGTTCGCGCTTTTCTATCCTACCTCCCACTACTTCCACTGGTGGCAGCTGATCACCCACATGTTCATGCATGGAGGCTGGGCCCATATCTTCTTCAATATGTGGGCGCTGATCATGTTCGGCTCGGCGGTGGAACAGACTATCGGCTCGCGCAAGATGCTGATACTCTATTTCGTGGCCGGACTTGGAGATGTGGCGCTCCACTTCGGGACCATGTATCTTGAGTGCCTCTATTTTGAGAATCAGATGGCTGAAGGAGTGCTCTCAGCAGGGCAGTCTTACGCTCGGCTCAAACTCACCCCGACCGTGGGCGCTTCGGGTGCCATCTACGGCCTGCTGATGAGTTATGCGCTCTTGTATCCGCAGAACCGCCTCACCCTTATCTTCCCTCCGATCTCGATGAAGGCGATGACATGGGTGATCATATTCGGCGTAATCGAACTCTTCGTGGGTATCCGCGGCGTTGCCGACGGCGTCGCCCATTTCGCCCACCTCGGCGGCATGCTCTTCGGCTGGCTGATGATTCGCTACTGGAAGAAGAAAGGAACCCTGTTCAACGAATACGGGCAGTACTAATGGAGATTTTTTATTCAAAAGACATCGACGGCACTGCCGTCCGCCTGAACCCCGAGGAGTCGGCGCACTGCGTGAAGGTGCTCCGTCACCGCGAAGGCGACGAGATCGCCGTGATGGACGGCGCCGGAACGCTGTTATGGTGCCGGCTCGATGACGCATCGCCCAAGGAGGCCGTGGCGACAGTCGTCCGCCGTGAGCCTGGCTTCGGCTCCCATCCCTACCGCCTGACCCTTGCTGTCTGCCCGACCAAGAACATGGACCGCTACGAATGGATGGCAGAAAAGGCCACCGAGTTCGGTGTCGATGCCATTGTTCCGGTGATTGGGGAGCGCTCCGAGCGCAAGGTCTGCAAGACCGAGCGCCTTGAGCGCATCGTCCTGAGCGCGGCCAAGCAGTCCCTGAAGGCTTCGGTGCCCCATGTCGCCCAGCCGTTGTCCGTTATGGACTTCATCGCCTCCTTCGCCCCCGGCGCTTCCTTCGCGCCCGTCGCTTCTGCTCCCGTTCCTGGCTCTGGTGCCCTTCCCCCCAGTGGCGCTTCTGCTCCCGTTTCTGGCTGTGGTGCCCTTTCCCCCGGTGGCGCTTCTGCTTCCGTTCCCGGCTCTGGTGCCCTTTCCCCTGGTGGCGCTTCTGCTCCAGTTCCTGGCTCTGGTGACCTTTCCCGCGGTGGCGCTTCTGCCGACGGCGGCGAGCCGCTCAAACTCATCGCATACTGCTTCGAGGGAGAGAAACTCTCCATCCGCGAGGCGCTCGAGGCCTCTGCCCAGCGCGACGTGGTGGTTCTGATCGGCCCCGAAGGCGACTTCTCGCCCCGCGAGGTCGCGGCTGCCATGAAGGCCGGCTTCAAGCCCGTGCACCTCGGCGCCTCGCGCCTCCGCACGGAGACCGCCGCCCTCGCCTCCGCCGCCGCCCTCTACTACAAATACATCTAGCCGCCAGCCTCGGCTCGCGGTGGATTTGCGCCGAAAAGGCGGCAAAAAGGCGCAAAATGCCGCCTCGCCGAGTGAAATGCGCCGAAACGGCGGCAAAATGGCGCAAAATGCCGCCGCAACAGGGGGAATGCGCCGAAACGGCGGCAAAACGGCGCAAAATGCCGCCGCGCCGAGTGAAATGCGCCGAAACGGCGGTAAAACGGCGCAAAATGCCGCCGCAACATGGGAAATGCGCCGAAATGGCGGCAAAACGGCGCAAAATGCCGCCTCGCCGAGTAAAATGCGCCGAAACGGCGGCAAATCGGCGCAAAATGCCGCCGCGCATAGTGAAACGCCTCCTAAACCCTGGAGAATGCCGGGAGGACGTGAGACTGAGAACGTGAAAAGTTTTGTATCTTTGAAGTTGCGATGTTCGTAGGATTGATCAGCGATACTCACGGAGTGTGGGACAAGGAGTTCCAGGAGTTCCTGGAGCCCTGCGACGTGATCTGGCATGCCGGAGACTGGGGTGCCGGAGTGGAGTTTACCCACAAGATATCGGACTGGAAGCCCGTGGTGGGCGTCTATGGCAATTGCGACGGACAGGACATCCGCGGCGAGTATCCCGCCTATCAGTTTTTTGAATGTGGAGGGATGAGCGTGCTGATGACCCATATCGGCGGCTATCCAGGACACTACGACTACCGAGCGATGGCCCTCATCGAGAGGTTCCGCCCGCAGGTGTTTGTGTGTGGTCATTCGCATATCCTCAAGGTGATGTACGATGATCACTACCAGATGATGACCATCAATCCCGGTGCCTGCGGAGTGCAGGGCTGGCAGGTGGTCCGCACGGCGCTGCGCTTCCGCATCGAAGGCGGCGAACTGAAAGATATGGAATTATTCAAACTTCCGAGATAAGTATATGCCAAAAGCGAAGACATTATGGTACTGCACGAGCTGCGGTAACGAGAGCCCTAAGTGGATGGGGCAGTGCCCGGCGTGCAAGGAGTGGAACACGATGGTCGAGGCCCCGGTGCGAGCTGCGAGCCCTTCAAAAGCGGCCTCTGGGTCGTTCGGCACGACCGAACGCCGCAAGCCCGTCCGCCTTCGCGAGGTCGACTCCTCGGCCGAGGCCCGCGTGAGCCTCGGCAGCTCCGAGGTCGACCGCCTGCTCGGCGGCGGCATCGTCCCCGGTTCGCTCGTGCTAATCGGCGGCGAGCCCGGCATCGGAAAGTCGACCCTTTCGCTGCAGATACCGCTCCATTGCCCTTCGCTCCGCACGCTCTATGTCACGGGTGAAGAGAGCGTCAAGCAGGTCAAGATGCGCGCCGACCGACTCGGGGGTGACTCGGAGAACTGCATGATCTTCGCGGAGACTCTGCTCGAAAATATCATCGACGAGGCCCAGACCATACACCCCGACCTGATGGTGGTAGACTCAGTCCAGACCATGTACACGGAGAGCATAGAGTCCGCGGCCGGTTCCGTCTCGCAGATTAAAGAGGTCGCAGCCAGGCTGTTGAGATTCGCAAAAGAAACCGGAGTTCCCGTGATCCTTATCGGCCACATCACCAAAGACGGTTTCATAGCCGGCCCGAAGATTCTTGAGCACATAGTCGACGCTGTCCTCCAGTTCGAGGGCGAGAACCGCGGATCGTACCGCATCCTACGCTCCATCAAAAACCGTTTCGGCTCTACATCAGAGATAGCAGTCTTTGAGATGACCGGCACGGGACTCCGCGAGGTATCCAACCCCTCCGAGATGCTTATCCCCATGCACGAGCAGGGCCTGAGCGGCACTGCAGTCTGCGCGATGCTCGACGGCACCCGCCCGTTCCTCTTCGAGGTGCAGGCGCTGGTTTCGACCGCGGCCTACGGCACGGCCCAACGTTCTGCCACCGGGTTCGACGTCCGCCGCCTCAACATGCTCCTCGCCGTGCTCGAAAAACGCGCCGGCTTCCACCTCAGCGCCAAAGACGTCTTTCTCAACATGGCCGGCGGCCTCAAGATCACCGACCCCGCCTGCGACCTCGCGGTCATCTGCGCGGTTCTTTCGTCGAATTTCGATTTCGCAATTCCCGCAGACACATGCTTCGCCGGCGAAGTCGGGCTCAGCGGCGAAATCCGCCCTGTCGCCCAGGCTGACCGCAGGGTGATTGAAGCTCAGAGACTTGGTTTCCGCCGAATCTTCGTCAGCTCCTACTGTAACCTGGATGCAGTAAAGAACCCCTCCATCAAGGTAGTAAAGGTCTCTGACGTAGCCGCGCTGGTCAAAACTCTCTTTAAATAGTCGGCTACTTCTTCACCCTCATCGAAGAGAAGATCATATAACCGATCAGCATCAGCAGCGGCACGATGGCGACAGCCTCGGCGCCGGATGCGATATGGCCTTCCAGGACGGTGTTCCAGCCGCTGAGGAACCAGTCAACTCCAGCGAACTTCAGGATAGCTGATACCACACCCATCAGCGCACCGCCGGCGATGAAGCCGGAAGCGATGAGCGTACCCTTGTCGAGACGGGCCTTGTTGACGGCTTCGTCAGAGGAGCGTGTGCTCACGAACCATGAGATGGCGCCGCCCACAAGCAGCGGGAGGTTGAGATCGAGGGGGATGAACATTCCCAGGCAGAAGGCGAGAGCGGGGACCTTGAAGACGGTCAGCAGGATGGCGATGAGCGCACCGATGCCGTAGAGCAGCCAGGGGGCGTTGCCTCCGTTCATCATGGGCTGGATGACGGCTGCCATCGCGTTGGCCTGGGGAGCGACGAGAGCGCCTTCGCCCGTGAATCCGTAGGTCTTGTTGAGGATCATCATCACGGCGGCTACCGTGCCTGCGGCGACGAGTGTGCCGAGGAACTTCCATGTCTCCTGCTTTGCCGGGGTAGTGCCGGTCCAAAAGCCGATCTTGAGGTCGGTGATGAATCCGCCCGCCATCGAAAGCGCGGTGCAGACGACTCCGCCGATGATCATGGCGGCTGCCATGCCGGCATTGCCCTTGAGGCCGACCGCTACGAGCACGAGCGCCGTGATAATCAGCGTCATAATCGTCATTCCGCTGACCGGGTTGGACCCGACGATGGCGATAGCGTTGGCAGCCACGGTAGTGAAGAGGAACGCGATGACTGCTACGATCAGCACGCCGAGAAGGGCCTGCCAGACATTTTCGACCACCCCGCCGAAGGCGAAGAACGCGAAGGTTGCGAGCAGCGCGATTGCGATTCCGAAGACGATCGTTTTCATCGGGAGGTCGCGGTCTTCATCAGCGACGGCGGCCTTCGACGCACCCTTCCTGGAAAATTCGCCCACTGCGAGCCCGACCGCGCTCTTGATCACGCCTGCGCTCTTGATGATGCCGATTATGCCCGCAGTTGCGATGCCGCCGATGCCGATGTGGCGGGCGTACTCGCGGAATATCTGGTCGGGCGACATCTCTCCCACGGTCTGGGCGATGCCCGTGCCCATGAGGTCGACGACCTGTCCGCCAAACAGCAGGTTCATCCCGGGGATGATCACCAGCCAGACGAGCAGCGACCCGCAGCAAATGATGAAGGCATACTTGAGGCCTACGATGTAGCCCAGGCCGAGCACTGCGGCACCGGTGTTGAGCTTCAGGACTACCTTTGCCTTGTCGGAAACGACCTGTCCCCAGTGCATCACGGTTGTGCTCAGGGTCTCGGCCCATGAACCGAAGGTGGAGACTGCGAAGTCGTACAGACCTCCGATGAGGCCGGCCGCAAGAAGGGTCTTGGCGCTGCCGCCGCCGCTCTCGCCGCTCTTGAGCACCTTGGTCGTGGCTGTCGCTTCGGGGAACGGGTACTGCCCGTCCATCTCCTTGACGAAGTATTTGCGGAACGGAATAAGGAAAAGGATTCCGAGCACGCCGCCAAGGAGCGAGCTGAGGAACATCTGGGTGAAGTTGACCTCAAGTCCGAGGATATAGATGGCGGGGAGGGTGAAAATGGCTCCGGCGACGATCACGCCGCTGCAAGCGCCGATGCTCTGGATGATTACATTCTGCCCGAGGCCGTTCTTTTTCTTGAGCGCGCCGGTAAGACCAACCGCGATGATTGCGATGGGGATAGCCGCTTCGAATACCTGGCCCACCTTGAGGCCGAGATAAGCTGCTGCTGCAGAGAAGATAACAGTCATCAGAAGGCCTACCGCAACCGAGTACGGAGTCACCTCGTTTTTCCCTTTCTGGTTCATTTTATTCGCGTTTTTACTATCCACAAAGATAGGAATCTTCGCAATTATTCAATAAATTTGATTCCGCAAAACCACATTTGGCATACATATAACCTAAAAATAATGAACCTAAAGCGCTTTTCTATGTTGGCGGCATTTCTGCTGTTTTTTGCAGGATCCGCATTTGCGCAGCAGGGCCTCACCGTAAGAGGCAAGGTCATCGACAGGGATGGCCAGCCTCTGCCAGGCGTTGCTGTTCTCGTCCAGGGGACTGACGGCGCGACTATGACTGACGTAAACGGCTATTACATAGTCGATGTACCATCAGCCTCGGTCAAGCTGGAGTTTACCTGCCTGGGTTATAAGACCCAGGTACTCTCAGTCCCGAAGAATTTCATCCTGGATGTCTACCTCGACGAAGACACTCTCGAGATGGAAGAGGCTGTCGTAGTCGGTATGGGTACCCAGCGAAAAGTCAGCGTGATCGGCGCCGTGAGCGCCATCGAAAACGAGCGCCTGCAGGTGCCGCAGCGCAACCTTACCAACGCACTCGCAGGAAAGGTGGCAGGCGCGGTTGTAGTGCAGCGCACCGGTGAGCCGGGCGTGGACAATGCGGAGTTCTGGATCAGGGGTATCTCCTCGCTCAACTCCAGCAGCCCGCTGATTCTGGTCGACGGCGTGGAACGCGACATGTCCGACCTCTCCATCGAAGAGATCGAGAGCATCTCGGTGCTTAAGGACGCATCTGCAACCGCAGTCTACGGCGTGCGTGCGGCCAACGGCGTCGTGATCGTAACGACCCGCAGGGGAGTCGCCCAGAAGCCGGTGATCGAAGTCAAGGTCGAAAGCGGCGTGTCCAACCTCATCTCGATGCCGCAGCTGATGGACGGAGCCAACTACATGAGGCTCGCCAACGAAGCCGCGGGCCACGAGATGTACACGGCCGATGCCATCTACCAGACCGAGCACAATATCGATCCGTTCCTCTACCCCAATGTCAACTGGTTCGATACCATCTTCAAGAAGTACTCCTCCAACTCGCAGGCTTCGGTCAGCGTGCGGGGCGGCGGCGAGCGTGCGCGCTACTACACCACCCTCACCTACATCAAGGACAACGGTAATCTCAACGACAATCCCGACGCCGACTACAGCACCAACATCCATATCACGAGGTACAACTTCCGCTCCAATATCGATATGGACGTGACGCCCTCGACGGTGCTTTCGCTCGAGATCGGCGCAAATATGACGGATGCCCACCAGCCTGCGCCTATCACCAGCACCACCTCGTTCGCTTCGGTCGCAACTGAGCTCTTCAGCCTCTGCTACAGCCAGAACCCTATCACCACTCCGGTGATGGTCCCGATCGGCCGCGACCTCGACGGCAACATCGAGTGGGGCTGGGGCTCAGACCTCACGGTGTCTGCCGGCAACCCTGCCGAGCGTCTGTTCGGATCCGGTTACAACAGCACGGCAAAGTCGCAGATAATGAGCCAGATTCTCCTTAAGCAGGATCTCGCAGCGCTGACTGAAGGCCTCAAGGCCCAGTTCTCCTTCTCGTACGACGCCAACTCGACCAACGTCCAGAGCCGTCGCAAATACTCGTCGCTCTACGCCATCAACGGTCTTAACGACGACGGCGAGTACATCATCTCCCAGACCAGGGTCGGCGACGACTACCTCGGCTACGGCTATCTCAACGCCTCCAACAGGGCTACCGAGCTCAAGGCCCAGCTCAACTACGACAGGGTCTTCGCAGAGAAGCACCGTGTGGGAGCGATGCTCATGTACTACCAGAGAGAGTATGTGATCACCGATGCCCCCACCTCCACGGCTGCTCTTCCTTACCGTAAGCAGGGTGTGGCATTCCGTACCACCTACTCCTACGCCGACCGCTATTTTGCGGAGTTCAACGCCGGTTACAACGGTTCCGAAAACTTCGAGAAGGGCCACAGGTTCGGTTTCTTCCCGGCAGGCGCGGTCGGTTATCTCGTAAGCGGTGAGAAATGGTGGAACGTTCCGTTTATCAACTACCTCAAGCTGCGCGCATCGGCAGGCCTCGTCGGCTCCGACGTGCTCGCGGCCAACGGCCGTTTCGGCTACCTCAGCACCTGGGGCTGGGGCCTTGGAGGCCACCGTTTCGGCGGCCCTACCACCGGTACGACCCTCCCCGGTATCGGCGAAGAGCAGGAGGGCGTGAGCGACCTCACCTGGGAGAAAGGTCTCAAGAAAGACGTCGGCGTCGAGATCAAGATGTTCGACTCCAAGCTTTCCCTCAACCTCGACTACTTCCACGAGCGCCGCTGGGATATCCTCATCCAGCGCTCATCGGTGCCTGCGGTCGCCGGACTCAACACCCAGCCCTATGCCAACATGGGCGTGATGACCAACCACGGTTTCGAAGGAACGGGTGAGTTCGCCCACCATATAGGCGATTTCGGCTACAGGGTCTATGGCAACTTCTCGTTTGCCCGCAACAAGATCCTCGAGAAAGACGAAGCGCCCACCGACCCTTGGCGTATGAGGACCGGCCGCCCCTACGGGCAGTGTTTCGGCCTTGTCGCAATCGGTATCTTCAAGAACGAAGACGAGGTGGCTAACAGCCCTGTCCAAGAGTTCGGAAGCTACGGAGTCGGCGATGTCAAGTATCTCGACTACAACAAAGACAGCGTGATCAACTCCCACGACGAGGTGCCCATCGGCTTCTCGCGCGTGCCTGAGCTCAACTACGGCTTCGGCTTCCAGCTCACATGGAAGGGCTTCGACTTCGGAGCATTCTTCCGCGGCCAGAGCAGGGTCACCTACTACCTCGGTTCCACCTACTTCCCCTTCTACACGGGAGTGGGCAAGAACAACCTCTTCAAGGAGGCCCTCGACCATGTCACGGTCACTACCGACGTCTTCGGTAATCCGGTGGCCACCAACCTCGATGCCCGCTATCCGCGCCTGACGGCTACTGCCAACGCCAACAACATGCAGACCTCCACCCGTACGATCTACGACGGAAGCCTTCTGAGGCTCTCGGACCTCGAGTTCGGCTACACCCTCGGAGGCAACGACTTCATCAAGCGTTTCGGCTGCCAGAGCATCAGGTTCTACCTCGTGGGTACCAACCTCCTGCGCTGGTCGCCATGGACGATGTGGGATCCCGAGACAGGCTCGCGCAACGGCAACTCCTATCCTCTCGCCCGCAAGGTCAATATCGGTGCAAGGTTCACATTCTAAAAGGAGGACAAGACGATGAAAAAGAATTTGATACTCATACTTGCTGCAATCTTCACTCTGGGCGCATGCGACTACCTCGACAAGCAGCCTGACGACATGAAGACAGACGAGATGGTGTGGACCAACAAAAACGAAGTCTACAAATATCTCACAAACTGCTATGGCGCGCTCCCTCTGGACAATCTCCATCAGGACGACCCCTGGCTGGGTTGCTCCGACGAGTGCGATATCGTGTGGTACGTCTACGCGTCCTATTCGATCAATCTCGGCAGCTGGGAGCCCTCGACCCCCTTCTACGTGAAGTGGGGCACCTACTACAAGGCAATCAGGGCGACCTTCGTGCTCGAGAACAATATCGGCAGGTGCGCCGAACTCTCCGACGACCTCAAGGCGAGGTATGTGGGCGAAGCGAAGTTCCTGCGCGGCTACTACTACTTCCTGCTCCTGCGTCAGTACGGTCCGGTAGTGCTCATCAAAGAACAGCTCTCCAACTCGACCGATTTCGGTTCGCTTCCCCGCGCGCCTTTCGACGAGGGTATCGAGTATGTGTGCAAGATGATGGACGAAGCGGAAGACCTTCTTCCTACTTCGTGGGTGTCGGAACCGTCCAACTACGGCCGCGCCAACAAGATCGCCTGCCGCGCCGTCAAGGCCCAGGCAAGGCTCCTTGCCGCATCTGAGCAGTGGAACGGCAACCCCATGTATGCCGATTTCAAAAACCAGGACGGCACCCATCTTGCCAGCCAGGTCTATGATCCCCAGAAATGGCAGCTTGCAGCCGATGCCGCCAAGTCTGTAATCGCTATCTCCGAAGCCGAAAGCGGCACGCTTGGGCTTTATACTGCAGGCCAGGACGTCAACTCCGCCACATACAATCCCTACAAGCCGTACTACGAGCTCTTCAACAACGGCTGGAACAAAGAGATAATCTGGGGCACGATCGACGCCGGACGTCCCGACTGGACCTTCAACGGCCAGCCGCGCTACGCGTGGATGATTCACTGCAATCCCGTCAACAACCGCGCATCCGCGGGCATGGGCGGCGTAGGACCGACTCTCCGTCTGGTAGACGCCTTCTATATGGAGAACGGCTACGGTATCGAAGATGCCGCCTCCGGCTACAAAGACAGCGGATTCGCCCTCTCCGACGGACCCCACATCACAGTCCCTGAGTCCCAGCAGTCTACCGAAACAGGCCGCGTCAAGCTTATCGACCAGCTCAAGAGTCTCGATGCTTGGGGTCACATGAAGGGCGACCACAACATGTTCGCCGGCCGCGAGGCCCGATTCTACGCTTCGATCAACTACCAGCACAGGATCAACCTCACAACCTCCAACGACAAGGCAGGCCGCAACCTCTGGAGTTCTTCCAAGAATGCCGACGGCTACGGACGCCTTGAGTGCTACTTCGGCGGCACCGCAAACTCCGCGTCCAACCTCTACAGCTACTCCACTACAGGTTTCTATCCCCAGAAGAGGATAGTGCCCTGCACCTGGGATATCGACAACAACCTTTCGGGTAACTACATCTCGATCTACATCCGCTACGCCGAGATCCTTCTCGACTACATCGAGGCTCTCAACGAGGTCGACCCCGGCAATTTCGACATCCGCACCTACTGGGACCAGATCCATGCCCGTGCCGGAATCCCGAGCATCTTCGAGACTCACCCCGAGATCGCCGGCAACAAGGAAAAACAGCGCGAGTATATTATCAGGGAGCGCCAGATCGAGCTCAACCTCGAGGGTGACCGCTACTACACCACCCGCAGGCGTCTCCTTTCGGGCACTCCCGACGCCGGCGGCCCGACGGATCCGCGAAAGTATGGCGACGGCGGC
>Ga0310697_10003423_pt1 | contig 16097 bp, 12 predicted proteins | sample 172DNAGHGlowgp2_FD_203883 | JGI IMG/M metagenome (GOLD analysis project Ga0310697, IMG submission 203883) | Sheep rumen microbial communities from Palmerston North, Manawatu-Wanganui, New Zealand - 1728 DNA GHGlow gp2 (v2) (version 2) | ecosystem: Host-associated > Mammals > Digestive system >... | reverse complement strand
TCTTGTTTTGTTTTGACTTCTCTCCGTGGGGGAGATTCATTCCTTGTCGAGGCGCGCAACGGCGGTCAGAAACTCGTCCATCTGCGCGTCGGTGCCTATCGTGATTCTAAGCCGGTCTCCCGTGCGGGGACCCGGGAAGTATCGCACGTAGATGTGCTGTTCGCGCAGCGCCTCGAAGATTTCCCTTGCGGGCCTGTGCGCCGGACGCGCGAATAGGAAGTTAGAGCTGGATTCCAGCACGTCCCAGCCGCGCTTTGAGAGAACCTTTGCCACTCGTGCGCGCGCCTTGCGCACCTTTGCGACGTTTGCCCTCATCCACGGCAGGTCGTTTAGCGCGGCGAGGGCTACGGCCTGCGCCACGGCGTCGGCGTTGTAGGAGTCCTTGACCTTGTAAAGCGCATCTATGAGGTCGGTCGGCCCGATGCAGTAGCCTACGCGCATTCCGGCGAGGGAGAAGGACTTCGAGAACGTGCGCATCACGATGACGTTGCGGTTTTCCGCCGCCGTGGCGAGCGGCACGCAATTCTCCTTCGCGAAGTCTGCGTAAGCCTCGTCCACGAGCAGGACGCCCTTGAAGCGCTTGGCGGCTGCGGCGATCTTGCCGCTGGGCGTGAGGGTGCCGGTGGGGGCGTTGGGATTCGTGAGGATGAAGAGCGAGGTCTTTGGGCCGCGCGTCGCGATACGGCCGTTCCAGGAGAAGTCCGCCGCGAGCGGCGTGGGGGTGTAGGCGACGTTGCGGATCGCGGCGAGCGTCTTGTACAGTGAGTAGCTAGGGTCGAGCGAGCCGATGGCCTCGCCGTCCTCCACGAACGCGCGGGCGGCGAGGGTGAGTATCTCGTCCGAGCCGTTTCCTACGAACACGCGCTCGGGAGTGGTGTGCCATATCTTCGCGATGCGCGCGCGCAGGTCGGAGAATACCGGATCCGGGTAGCGGCGCAGGCGGTCGAGGTCGAAACCCCTGAGGACCGCCTTGCACTTGGGCGACGGCGGGTATGGGTTCTCGTTGGTGTTTAGCTTGATTACTCGTGCTTCCTTGGGTTGCTCGCCCGGAATGTAGGGCTTCAACTTGCGTACTGATTCTGCGATTCTCATTTTGTCCTCGTTAGCGAAGAAGTACTGCGCTCGTGTGGTAGGCGTGGCGCGTCAGCAGGATCACGAATATAGTCTCGTCGGTCTTGTGGCTGGTGAGGTTTATCACGCGCCCCGCCTTGACGCGCTTCATTTCTGTCTCGAGCATGTCAAGGTTGCTCTGGAGATCCACGGTGTTCTGGAAGAGCCGGCATCCGAACTCGTCAGGATGCTTTGGATCGCCGCTGCCGATTGGAATGAACTTGAAGAGGAGCCATGCGGTGTTTTCAATCTCCACCGTCTCGATGGGCTGCTCGTCGTTCTCGATGGCGACACCATGGTAGTCCGTGGCTCGCCTGATGGTAGAGCATCCGGCGCAGGCAAGGAAGAGAAGGAACAGCGACTTCTTCATTTGCCGACCTCCTCCGGACGTGGCATCAGCACCCCCGAGAACTGGATCTCGCGGAAGCACAGCAGGTACGGGACGGGAATGGTGAACTTGGTCCCGGGGATGTTGAAGAACACCTGCTCGTCGCGGAAGAAGGCCAGTTCCTTGACATTTGCTTTTTTCGACGCGGCGTATGACATCATGCGGTCGTGCAGCAGGCGGGAGGACACGCGGTCGGAGAAGAACGCCCATGGGAACCAGGCATCGGGAGTGGTGTTGCCGCAGGCGAGGGGCACGTAGTTGAAGAGGTACCAGCCGTAGTTCGAGACGACGACATGCTCCACGGGACCTGGGGATTGCCGCTGTTCCTTGGAGACCTGCGCCACTCCGTCGTCTTTCGTCTGGGCGATGGTGCCGTCCAGCGCGGCGTTCGAGGCTACGTCCATACTGTAGCACCCCGCCAGCAGGAAAAACGCGGGCAGGATTCCGGTCACATGTATGCAGATGCTTTTGTTCACGGGGGGGTATTCTACCAAATGTGACCGCGTTCGCACAAGCCCCTATCGTTGCCAGCGGCTGCGGTCGACCGGCGCCTGGCGGCGGCCGAGGAGCTTCGAGACGGTTCCCCAGCCATACACCCAGAGCGTGATCCAGCAGACCGGCACGTGGTAGAGCCATGCGCGGTCGGGGCGGCGGCAGAAGCCAACGAGCGCCTGCGCGAGAAGCGGGAGGAGCGTGACCGTGGAAAGGCAGAAGAGGACGATGCCGGTCTTGCGTTGCCTGTCCCAAGGATAGGTGCGCTGCTTCTCCTGTGCGAAGAAGAGGAAGTCGCGGATGCGACGACGCTGCTTGCGCATGAAGTCGCGGAGGCGCGCGCAGTAGAGATGGACGATGCCCGTCTTGACCTTTGCGACGACGGCGTGCCCGTCGCGGCGGATGCGCTCGCAGAGGATGTCGATGTCGAAGAGGTACGGATCCCAGTTCGCGCCTTCGAGGAGCGAGCGGCGGAACACGAACCCGTTCGCGCCGATCGTCGGGATGGCGTCGGCGGCTAGCCGCAGCTTCAGCCAGTCGCCCTTGTCCTCGGCGGCGATGGGAAGTCCGGTCCACTTGCCGGTGACGGCGCAGGTGCGGTCGTAGTTGCGAGTGAAGAGGCAGATTGGGTCGTTCATGCCGAGGAGCGCGAAGTATCGCGTGAGGGCGGGATCCTGCGGGCGCGAGGTGTAGGCGATGGGTTCGGTGGCTAGCACTTCGCGATCGGCGAAGGGGGCGAGCATCCGCTCTAGCCAGGTGGGGTCGGGGAGGATGTTGTCGCTGTCCACGAGGGCGATGACGTCGCCGGTGGCGGCCTTGATGCCGGCGGTCTTGCCGGCCTCGCCGGTCTTGAGCGGGTTGGGGACGATGCGGTCCACGCCGGCTGCACGGGCGACGTCCAGTGTGCCGTCCTCGGAGCCTGCGTCCGCGATCACGATCTCGTATTCGGAACGGGGCAGTGTCTGCGCGGCGATGGCCGCCAGGCAGTCGCCGAGCGTCCGCTCGGAATTGAGAACCGGTATTACGATGGAAAGTCTCATCGCGGAAAGTATATCAAATCGACGGGCCGCATGGGCGAAACTCGCGAAATTCGGTTCTCGCCGGGCGTTCCGCCATTGACAGCCAAACGTCTGATTCTGTAAAATGTCCGCGGTCGAGGGTAGTGTGCTCTTGAAATAATAAGGACTACAAAAATGGATCAAAAATCAAAGCCCGTCAATGCGCTGCCCCTTGGAGGCGGCGTAATATTGGCATGTCTCGCGGTAACTTTCTTCGCCGTCTCGCCGGCTTGCGCCGGGTTCGTGCCGATTCCGTTCGGAAACGGCGCGAATTCATCATTCCTTGATGACGAGGCGGACGACAAAAAGGGCGGATTCATCGACCTCGGCAGCAACGACCTGCGGATGCTGCCCCCCGGCGAACAGGACATCGGCGGAATACCGTTCCAGATCGCGCCCGCGTCCACGAGCGCGGACAAGGCGTGCATCGTCCTCGGCGGGCACAGGCGCACCTACCTCGCGCAGTCCGCCGAGGTGAAGCTCGCCAAGCCGCTGCGCGGCGACTGCCTCTACCTGCTGCACGCCTCGTCGTTCACGTCTGCGGATGACAAGCCGATCGTCGGATCGCTTCACCTCGTCTACGAGGGCGGTGCCAAGGAAGAGCGCCATGTCCGCATCGGTCGCGACGTTGGCGACTGGATGGCATCGCGCAGCTACCGCAACGCCGTGCGCGCCTGGACGATCTACAACAACAATACGCAGGTGTCGCTCTTCGTCTCGACCTTCCAGCTCGCGCGCGGGAAGAAGCTCGCGGCGTTTTCGTTCACCGCCGACGAGGGCCTTTGGGTCGTCGCGGGCGCGACTGTTGGCGAGAGGCGCAAGCCGCGTCAGGTGCCGGTCGATCTCCGCATCACGCGCACCTACAAGTTCCCTGACCTCTACGAAAAGCCGCTCCCCGTCGCTCCCGCCGGGACGAAGCCGCGCAACGTCGTGTTCATCCTGGGCGACGGCATGGGCATCGGATCCGTCACGTTGGCCTCGAACTTCCTGCGCCATCGTCCCGGCGCGCTCGTGCTGAACCAGCTCCCTTACGCAGGATTCGCCACAACCTATTCGGCCAACGCCGACGTCACGGACAGCGCCGCCTCCGCGACGGCGTTCTCCTGCGGACGCAAGACGAACAACAGCATGCTCGGAATGCTGCCGGACCGGACGCACATCGACTCCATCGCCACCGTCGCGCACAAGGCGGGATTCGCAATCGGCCTGATGACGGACGACCCGTTCGTTGGCGCGACGCCCTCCGCCTACTACGCGCACGTGCCCGTGCGCTCGTACAGCGAGGACATCGTGCGCTACGCCTCGAAGTGCGGGTTCGAGATTCTGCTGGGCTACCACTGCCGGCGGTACTTCCTGCCCAAGGCGAAGGGCGGCAAGCGCAAGGACGGACGCGACATCCTGGCGGAGATGATCGGCAACGGCTACGAGCTGTGCGAGACGTTCGCCTCGTTCCTCGAGGCCCCGCGCGACAAGCGCGTGCTCGGACAGCTGAAGGACGGCGAACTCGACGAAGAATCACGTTACAAGCAGTTGACCGAGACGGCGCTGAACCGTCTGTCGCAGGACGGAAAGCGTTTCTTCGTGCTGATTGAGAGCGGCGACCCCGACCATGGGTCGCACGCCAACAAGCCCACCCAGACCGTTTTGGGCGTGGTGAAGATCGACTGGGCCGCGCGCACCGCCGTCGACTGGTCGCTTGCGCACGGCTGCGACACGCTCGTGGTGGTCATGGCCGACCACGAGACCGGCGGCGTCAACACCACGGTCAGCCCTGCCACGGGCAAGGCTACTGTCCACTACGGCGCGACAAGCCACACCGCGGCGCCGGTCCCCGTGTTCGCCTTCGGCCCCGGCGCGGAGCAGTTCGAGGGACTGTTCGACACCACCGACGTCGCGAAGCGCCTTGCGCTGCTGCTGGACCTTACGCTCTGAAACCGAATGACTCTTGTCGAATTCGTTCCTCCTACGCCGCATCCCCTCTGGGACCTCTGTCCCCAGATGGGGATCACGGACGTCGTCGTGAAGGTTAATCCCGACCTGACGGGGCTGATGGATCCGTGGCGGTACGAGACGCTTGCGTCAATCGTCTGGCGTCTCAAGTCCACCGGGCTCACGGTCGTGGGGCTCGAGGGCGACCCGTTCGACATGTCGCCGATCAAGGAGTACGGCAGCCGCAAAGATCGCAAAGAGCCCAAAGATATCTTGTCCGCATCGCGCGAGGAGTCCCTGGCGCATTACTGCGAGCTGCTGGAGTCGATGGGGCGGCTGGGGATGAAGCTGCTCTGCTACAACTTCATGGTTGGAAAGGGCTGGTCTCGCACCGGCGTGCGGGAAGGGCGCGGAGGGGCGAAAGCGACTTACTTCTCCAAGGGTGATTGCGGCGAAAGCAGTGTAATATCCGCCGAGCAGGTGTGGGCGAACTACGAACACTTCATCAAGACGGTGATGCCGACGGCGGAGAAATGGGGCATACGCATGGGATTGCACCCAGACGACCCGTGCCTCCCGTCCCTTGGCGGCTACGCGCGCATCTTCGGCAGCGTCGAGGCATACGACCGCGCGTATGCGCTCGTGCCTTCGCCGTCTAACGCGGTGACGTTCTGCCAGGCGAACTTCAAGCTGATGGGCGCGGACCTCGAAGCGACTGCGCGTCACTTCGGGAAGCGCATCGCGTTCATCCATGTGCGCGACGTGGACGGCACGAAAGAGGACTTCACCGAGCTTTTCCACGACCAGGGCACGACCGACCAGTTCGCGCTCATGCGCGCATACCGCGAAATAGGGCTGGACGTTCCCGTGCGCGGCGACCATGTTCCGGAGATGGCGCACGACAGGGCGCTCACGCCGGAAGGGACGCCTGGATACTTCACGCTCGGACGTCTCTTCGCGAACGGCTTTCTCAAGGCGCTCCTGAAGGGAACCGAATAAGGGGCGCTCAGCGCGCGCGATATTCGGCGCGGGGGGCGGTTTCCTCGTCGAGCGCGGCCTTCAGCTTGCCGATGATGCCGTCTGCCGACTCGAAGATCAGCGCGTTCTCGAACAAGGATCGGATGTCGTTCTTGTCGCTGTATCCGTAGATGCGCACGTCGCCTCCGGCGAGTTTCTTCAGCTTCTTCATGGCATCTGCCTCATGTCCGATGCAGTCGACCAGCTTGTTCTTCAGCGCGTCGCTGGCCGAGAACACGCGGCCGTCCGCAAGCGTGCGAACGGTGTCGACCGGCAGCTTGCGTCCTTTGGCGACTATGCCGACGAATCGGTCGTACAGCTGCTGGATGGGACGCTGGAGTATCGCGACGTGGTTCGTGTCCACGGGCTTGAGCGGGTTTAGAAGGTCCTTGTTTCCGCCGGAGGCGATTGTGACGCCTTCAACCCCTATGTTCTTGGCCAGCTCGGCGATGTTGACGGTGTTCATGATGACGCCGATCGAGCCGGTGAGCGTGGTGGGGCGAGCCATGATGCAGTCGGCCGGCGCGGCGGCGTAGTAGCCGCCGGAGCAGCAGAGGTCGCCCATGTGGACGAACACGAAGCGGTTGGTGCTCGAGGCCCGGAAGCGGAGAACGGCGTCATGAATCTCGTCCGAGATCGTGACGCCTCCGCCGGGCGAATCGATGTCGAGGTAGAGTCCGCGAATGGTCTTGTCCCTTGTCGCGGCCCGGATCTTGCGCAGCGCCGTCGGGGCGCTTGTGTCCTCTGCCGAGCTGAACACGTTGCGCTCGTTGCTTGACGTGATGACGCCGTGCAGGCGTATCTTAAGGATGTGGGCGGACTTCGCGCCGCCCCTGCCAGAGAGCCAGACCTTCCTGAACGGCTTTTCCTCATGCGGCTTCAGCTCGCCGTCCAGCGACGAGGTCTCCCCGTCCTGGCCGCACAAGGACAAGGACTGCGTGCATCCCCTGAAGGCGAACGCCGAGAGTGCGGCAACAAGAGCCGCGAAACCTACGAATATGCCTACAGACGAGAGGCATCCGATCATGCAACCTTTTTGCGTGTTGGGGTCCATGTGCGTTTCCTTTTCTACAGGGGACGCCGATAGTATAGCAAAAATTGCGGCGGAGTTGTGCGGCGGGACGGAAGATGGTATAATGTCCGCATGAATCAAAAAGCGATAATTGCGTTTCTCGTCCTGGCCGTTGCGCTGGTGACGCCGCTATGGGTATGGTACGGCTGGCGGATCGAACCCGCGAACGGGCAGATCGCCATCCTGCTGAAGAAGACCGGAAAGGACCTGCCGCCTGATGCGATCCTCGCGCCGGGGCCAGAGTACAAGGGCATCCAGGAGGAGGTGCTGCCGGAAGGCCGCTACTTCCGCAACCCCTGGACGTGGGAGTGGGCGTACGCTAAGATGGTGGACATCCCCGCCGGCAAGTTCGGTGTCCTCGTGCGCAAGTTCGGCAAGGATCTGCCGGAGGGCGAGGTGCTCGCCCGCGAGGGGACGCGCGGCATCCTGCGCGACGTGCTCGGCACAGGCAAGCACCGCATCAACCCCTACGCCTACGAGGTGAAGCTCTACGACGACATCACCATCAAGCCCGGCCACGTGGGCGTGGTGACGGAGCTCACGGGCGACGACATCCTCGCGCCCGGCGGCGCGAAGGACGCCGCCACCGGCACGGGCTTTCTCGTGAAGGATGGCGCCAAGGGCGTCTCGCCGCGCATCCTCAAGGAGGGCACGCATCGCCTCAACCCGTTCGTGTACGCCGTCTCGATCGTCAACATCCAGAGCCAGCGCTTCGAGCTGAGCGGGGCGGACGCGATCTCGTTCCTCACGCTCGACGGCTTCACCGTGAACGCCGAGGGCACGCTCGAGTTCAACCTGGAGGTGGACAAGGTGGCGCTCCTCTCGCACGAGGTGGGCGACATGGACGACATCCTGCAGAAGATAGTCCTCCCGGCGGCGCGCGGCTTCTCGCGCATCGAGGGGTCGAAGAAAAACGCCACCGAGTTCATCGTAGGCGTGTCGCGCCAGGCGTTCCAGGACTCGCTGGAGAAGTACCTTAAGGACGTGTGCAAGCCCTGGGGTGTGTCGCTCAACTCCGTGCTGATCCGCGACATCTTCGCGCCGCAGGAGGTGGCGGCCATCATCCGCCAGCGCGAGCTGGCCGTGCAGGAGGGGCTCAAGATCGAGCAGCAGATCGTGCAGGCGAAGTCGAAGGCCGAGCTGGAGCGACAGAACGCGCTCGCCAAGCAGAACAGCGCGCGCGTGGCGGCGAACACGAAGTCGATCCAGCAGAAGATCGCGGCAGAGCAGCGCAGCGCCGAGCAGGTGATCGCGGCGGAGGCGAAGCTTGATGTGGCCGCTCGCGAGCTGAAGGCCGCCAAGGCCGACGCCGAGGCGAAGCTGACTGAGGCCGAGGGCGAGCGAAAGGTGGTGGAGGCGCGCACGAAGGCCGAGGCGGACGTGCTCAGGCAGGAGGTGTCCGCCTACGGGAGCGAGGGCGACTACGTGCGCGCGAAGCTCTACGGGAAGACCGCGCCTAGGCTCCGCGACGTGGTGACCGCGGACAGTCCCGGCGAGATATTCGGCCTGCCGGTGAGGGGGTCCTGTCCTCGGTCGTCATCCGCCACGCCGGATGTCGGTCGCCGGAAGTCGGATGTCGGCGGAGGAAAACCTGCAAGCGTGCAACAGCAGAAAGGAGGCACGAAATGAACAAGGCTTTTGGAATCGTCCTGGGAGCCGTCGCGGTTCTCGCCGTCGTGATTGCTGGGTTCCTCTGGACCTGTTGCCGCGTGTACGTGCCGGCGGGGCATATGGCGATCGTGACCGCGAAGACGGGCAAGCCGTTGCCGCCCGGGCGCATCCTCGCGGAGCCGGGCGAAAAGGGCGTGCAACGCGTGCCGCTCGCTGAGGGACGGCATTTCCTCGACCCCGTCAACAACGACTGGCGAATCGTCCCGGCGATGACGATCCCGGCGGGAAGCGTGGGCGTGGTAACGTCCAAGACGGGCAAGGAGCTGGCCGCAGGCGAGATACTTGCGCCGGACGAGGACTCGAAGGGCGTGTGGCGTCGCGTGCTGGGGCCGGGCACCTACCGCCTCAATCCCGAGGGGTACGACATCAAGGTCATGAGCGCGATCAACATCCCGATCGGCTACGCGGGCGTCGTGACGTCGCTCACCGGCAAGCCCGCGCCGAAGGGGCAGTTCGCTGGACCTGGCGAAAAGGGCGTGCGCGAGAAGATCCTGCAGCCGGGCCTCTACTACGTGAACCCGCGCGCCTACCAGGTGGACGTGGTCGAGGTGGGCATGAACCAGGTGTCGATCGTGGGCAAGAGCGGCACGGTGGTGCTCACCAAGGCGCAGTCCACGAGCGCGAACGGCCTCGCCGAGCTGCAGCAGAACACGCTTTCTGCGCAGAGCGCGAAGCGCGCGGACTACATGAGCCGCAACGCCGACCTCGGCATCGTGTCGCAGGGCGACGCCCGACTCTCGCAGGGCCAGGCAGCGTCCGGCATGCCGCGCAAGGTGCCTGCGGGCGCAAAGCGCAAGCAGCCCGCCCGATCGGCGTCGCAGCCGACCGACCGGATTCCCACCACGCCCGTTAGCGACTCGGTGGCGTTCGGCATGAACCAGTTCGTGCAGTTCCCGTCGTCGGACGGCTTCGCGATCATGCTCGACATGACGGTGGAGTTCGAGCTGATGCCCGAGAGCATCTCGCGCATCTACATGCTCTACGGCGATTTGCCGGCCGTCGTCTCGAAGATCATCCTGCCGCAGATTCTCTCAGTCTCGCGCATGAAGGGCTCGGGCTACAAGGCGCGAGAGTTCATCGACGGCGAGGGGCGGCAGAAGTTCCAGAAAGAGATGACGGACGAGCTGGTGAAGATCCTCGGCGAGAAGAGCATCCTGGTGCGCAACGCCATCGTGCGCCACGTGGAGGTGCCGCCGGACATCCTCCAGCCGATACAGGAGACGAGCATCGCCAAGGAGCAGGACCTCACGAACAAGACACAGCAGGAGACCGCGAAGAAGCAGGCGAAGCTCAACACCGAGCTGGCGATGGTTGACCAGCTCACGCGCGAGACCGAGCAGGAGACGGAGAAGATCACCGCGACCATCGCCGCCGAGATGCGCAAGGACGTGGCGGGAATCGCCGCCGACGCGCAGGTGCGCGTGGCCGAGATCAACCTCGACACCGCCAAGATACGCGCGGAGATCGTCCGCATCGGGGGCGAGGCCGACGCGAAGGCGAAGTTCCTGGTGGAGAACGAGAAGGCGCTCGGCGTGAAGCGCCGCGCGGAGGTGTTCAAGGCGCCCGCCACTCTCGCCGACCTGCAGTTCGTGGAATCGCTGGGACCGGATCTCTCCATCCGGGTTCTGCACGCCGGGGAGGGCACGCTCTGGACCGACCTCAAGGGCCCGTCGCTAGCGTTGCCGTCCGCCGCCAGTCCGAAGCAGGGCAAGTAGGGAAGAAATGTGGTATAATGACGCCATGGACAAACAGGCTTTTATTTGCATGATCGCCGCCTGCGCCATGCTGGCGGGGTGTTTCGACAACCGCGGCAAGCCCGCCGACGCGACGCCAGTCACGTCTCTCGCGGCGGTTGCCGCCACCAATCGCGCCGACGTTACGCGCCTCTACTTGCGCGGGAGCAAGGAGACGATCGCCGACGACGCGTTCGCCGGATTCTCGTCCCTGAAGGACCTCGACCTTTCCGAACTGAAGCTGAAGAAGGTTCCGTCCAGCGTGTTCTCGCTCAAGGCGCTTACGACGCTATACCTGGCGCGCAACGAGCTGGAGGCCGTTCCCGACGAGCTTGGGAAGATGGCCACGCTCACCTACCTCAACCTCGACGGGAACCGGCTCTCGTCCGTGCCCGCCGCCCTCGCCGGGGCGAAGTCCCTGCGCTGGCTGCGCCTGAGCGAGAACCAGATCAAGAACCTGCCCGCCGAGCTCGCGTCGCTAAAAGACCTGAGGCGTATCTACCTCAAGCACAACCAGCTTGCCGCCGTGCCGGAGGTGGCCAAGGAATGGACGGCCCTGGAGGACCTGCTGCTGGACAACAATCCGATAGGAAGCGTTCCCGACTGGGTGACGAAGATGCCAAACCTGAAGAGCGTCTCGTTCTCGAGCTGCAAGATAGCCAAGCTGCCGGACGATCTCTCGGGATGGAGAAACCTCAATTCGCTGGTCCTTTCGGGATGTCCGATCCCCGCCGACGAGATGAAGCGTATCCGCCGAGAGCTGGGCGACGACGTGGCCGTCGTGTTCTAAGGAGGGGGCGACATGATGCGTGCAGTGATGCTTGCGGGTGCCGCGTGCGGCATCCGGGTGCTTTTTGCGGCCGCAACGGTGACGGAGGGGACGGTTGAGCTTCCGACGTATCCGTTCTCCGATCCGGATCCCGTGCCGTGCACGGCGGCGAAGCGCTATCCGTACTTCTTCTTCGACGGATCGACGGCGACTTCTGCGACGCAGGCGTGGCGATGCGTGACGCTGGAGAACGAACGCGTGCGAGTCACGGTGATGCCGCAGATAGGCGGAAAGGTCTGGGGGGCCGTGGACAAGGAGTCCGGGCGCGAGTTCATCTACTTCAACCACGCCGTGAAGTTCCGCAACATCGCGATGCGCGGCCCGTGGTGCAGCGGCGGCATAGAGTTCAACTTCGGCATAATGGGGCACTCGCCCACCACCGCGACGCCAGTGGACTGGTGCGTGCGCACGAACTCCGACGGCAGCGTGAGCTGTTTCGTGTCGGCGACGGAATGGGTCTGCCGCACGACATGGCAGGTGGAAGTGAACCTGCCGCCTGACGCGGACCACTTTCTGACGCGAACGACTTGGTTCAACGGCTCTAACCTGCCGGGACCGTACTACCAGTGGATGACGGCCGCCTACTCGGCGCGCGGGAACCCGGAGCTGCTGTTCCCAGGCTCGGCTTACATCGGGCATCCTGGGGATTCGCACCCGTGGCCCAAGGACGGCAAGGGGCGCGACCTCCACGTGTACGGGAACAACGCGTTCGGCAGATCGAAGTCCTACCACGTGCTCAACGGCAACCATTCGTATTTCGGCATATGGTGGCCCGAGGCGAAGTTCGGGTCGTTCCACAGGAGCGACGAGAAGTTCGGGCGCAAGATATGGCTGTGGGCGCTCTCTCGCGAGGGCGGCATCTGGGAAGACCTGCTTACGGACACGGACGGCCAGTACGTCGAGCTTCAGAGCGGGCGGATGTTCCACCAGCCGGGCAGCGAGACGTACCGCACGCCGTTCAAGCATCCGACCTTCGCGCCTGGGGCCACGGACACGTTCGAGGAAACGTGGGGAGTGATGCGCGATACCGACGCCGCCCTTGCGGAGTCTGCCGCGTCCAACCTTGTGACGCGCCCGCTCACCATGCCGCCGGCATTCGACTGGAACACCGCCTACGGCCGGTACGTGCGCGGCGAGCAGGCGTTGCGCGAGCGCGACGATCGTGCCGGCGAGCGGGCGTTGCGCGAGTGCCTTCGCAAGGAGCCGTACTTCGCGCCGGCGCTGACCGCCCTCGCCGGGCTTGCCGTCCGGCGCGGCGACTACGGCCGGGCGCGCGACCTGTGCGCGCGCGCCCTCGCCGTGAACACGTACGACGCGGAGGCGAACTATCTGGACGGTCTTTCCGCCGACGCGATCGGCGAGGCTGCGGCCGCCAGGGAGCGCCTGCAGCTTGCGGGCTATTCGCCCCTGTACCGCTCGGCGGCGTTCGCGAAGCTCGCTAAGATGGCGCTTCGGGAAGGACGTTGGAAGGAGGCGGAGGACCTCGCGATGAAGTCGATGCAGTCCAACAGCTACAATTTCGACGCCTGGCTCGTGCGAATCGTCGCAGCGCGCAAGCGTGGCGCCGATCGCGCAGCGCTAAAGATCGTCAATCTCGCGCTGCAGGTGTTTCCGCTTTTCCACGGCGCGCGATTCGAGGCCAAGTGCCTGGCAGGGGCCGGGGCGGCGGACTTCCGGGCCTCCGTGCGCAACGAGATGCCGGACCAGACGTTGGTCGAGCTCGGCGGATGGTACGATGACGCGGGGCTCGCCGACGAGGCGAAGGAACTGTTCGGGTATGCGGCGGGCCCTGTCGCGAAGATTCGCCTCGCATGGCTCCTGCACCGCACCGGAGGCGGCGAGGCGGCCGTCGGCAAGGCGCTGGATGAAGCCGTCGCGTCGCCTGTGGCGTTCGCGATGCCGTTCCGCCGCGAGACGCGCGCTGCGCTCGAGTGGGCCGCCAAGGCGCACAAGTCGTGGAAGTTCCGCTACCTGCTCGCCGTGCAGCTGGCGGCGTTCGGGGAGGATTCGGCGGCCGACAAGCTGCTCGATTCCTGCGACGATGCTGACGACGCGGTGCTGTTCATGTACCGGGCCGGGCGGAGGAAGGGCTCGGCAAAGATGTCGGACCTGGCGAGGGCGCAGGATCTCGGCGACGGATGGCGGGTGGGGCGCGACATGGCGTCCGCGCATCTCGCCGACGGGAAGGCGGACGCGGCGGCGACGCTTGCGCTCGACTACCTTTCGCGTTTTCCGGGGAACGACGCCTTGGAGATGATTCACGCGCGCGCCCTTTGCGCGCTGGGGCGGTTCGACGACGCCGTGTCTTTCCTGGAGAAGATGCAGGTGTTGCCGTCTGAGAACGGCAACAACGCCCATGCGATATGGCAGGACGCGTGGATGGGCATCGCGCGCGCGGCCATAAAGGCGGGAGACTCGGCGAAGGCCGACCGCGCGCTCGAGCGCTACCGCGAGTATCCCGAGAACCTTGGGCTCGGCAAGCCGTTTCCCAAGGAGGAGAAGTAGCGCAGGGCGATGCCTCCGAACGACAGGTTGAAGGCGATGGCGACGGCCCCGTTGGGGCCGCTCATCGCGCGCTTTTCGTGGCCCGCGCTCGTATCGATGACGCTCAACGCGCTGTATGCGGTGGTGGACCGCATATGGATCGGGCACGGATGCGGCCAGGACGCGATGGCGGCCCTCACGCTCGCGTTTCCTCTGATGATGGTTTTCGGCGCGTTCGGCGTGTTCGTTGGCGCGGGGCACGCGGCGCTCATCTCCATCAAGCTTGGCGAAGGCGACAGGACCGCATGCGAGAAGCTGCTTGGGGAGCTTGTGGCGTTCAAGCTGCTGTTCCTCTGCGTGCTGCCGCCGTTGGTGTTCGTGTTCGTCGACCCGATCCTCAGGTTGACCGGCGGCGATGGCGTGACGCCAGCCGCGCTAGAGATGGCTAAGACCTACGTGCGCATCGTTGTGTTCTCGCACGTCTTCGCCCACCTCGCGTTCGGATTCTCCGCGGCGATGCGGAGCGAGGGCGCGGTGGTGCCGTCTATGATGTGCATGGTCGTGGGGTTCGGCGTGAACATGCTGCTCGACCCTCTGTTCATATTCGTGCTTGGCATGGGGGTGGCGGGCGCTGCATGGGCAACGAACGTGGCGATGTTCCTCTCGTTCGCGTGGGCGCTCTGGTACTACAGGCCGGGGCACAGCGCGGTGCGGCTGAGGTGGCGGCGGATCGGCGTCTATCGCACCTACGCCATCCGGGCGTCGGGGATAGGGCTTTCGCCGGCCCTGCAGCAGCTGATGGGAAGCCTCATTAACGTGTCGTTCCAGCTCGCGTTCGCCAAGTGGGCGTCAGGCAAGTCCGCCGCGACGGCCCAGATCGCGTCGCTCGGCGTGTTCCAGATGGTGACGCTCCTTTTCTTCATGCCGGCTCTCGGCGTTCAGCAGGGCCTGGCGCCGATCATCGGGTACAACTGGGGCGCGCGCAACTTCGCCCGCGTCCGCGAGACGGTGATGCTCGGCCTGTGGACGACGACTGCGCTGATGGTGTCCATGGCTGCGATGCTCGTGTTCTTCCCAGAGACGATAGCGAGGCTCTTCGCCGACGGGTCTGACGTCTCGTTCATCAGGCTCGTGGCGCACGACCTGCGCCTCTCGAACTGCATGATATGGTGCATCGGGCTCAACGTCGTGGCCACCACCTACTTCCAGTCCATCGGCCACCCCTGGACGGCCATACTCCTTTCCCTGCTCCGCCAGTTCATCTGCCTCCTGCCCTGCATCTGGTTCCTGCCGTACGTGTTCGAGGACCATGCCTTCGGCATCTGGCTCTCGATGCCAGTCTCGGACGTCCTTGCATTCCTGGCAACCATTCCGCCGTTCGTCATGCACGCGCGCTTCCTCGCCCGCGCCGGCCGCCGCAGCCGCAGGCGCGCGAGATTCCCACTTGCGCAAACCGCCGCAAAAGGGTAAAATACTCGCCAACTTTTCACCGGGCATGTGCCCGGCAAACGAGCAAGGAGTAAAGAGAACATGGCCAAGACGCCGAAATTCGCCAACGCGAAGGTATTCGCGTGGGTAGATAAGTGGAACAAGCTCTGCACGCCCGACAAGATCGTGGTCGTGAAGGGCACGAAGAAGGAGCACATCGACATCTGCGAGATGATGGTCAAGAAGGGCCAGTTCATCAAGCTGAGCGCCAAGAAGCGTCCGGGCTGCTACCTCGCCCGCTCGCACGAGAGCGACGTGGCGCGCGTGGAGGGCCGCACCTTCATCTGCTCGAAGAAGGAGATCGACGCGGGTCCCACGAACCACTGGATGGATCCGGTGGAGATGAAGAAGAAGATGGAGAAGGCGTACAAGGGCTGCATGAAGGGCCGCACGATGTACGTCATCCCGTTCGCGATGGGTCCGATCGGCAACCCGATCACCCAGTACGGCATCGAGATCACGGACTCGCCGTACGTCGTCGTGAACATGAACATCATGACGCGCACGGGCGACGCCGTGATCAAGCATCTCGGCAAGGACGGCGACTTCGTCCCCTGCATCCACTCCGTGGGCGCGCCTCTCAAGAAGGGCCAGAAGGACGTCGCGTGGCCCTGCGCGAAGAACATCGACGACAAGTACATCACGCAGTTCCCGGAGGACGGCGAGATCTGGTCGTTCGGCTCCGGCTACGGCGGGAACGCGCTCCTCGGCAAGAAGTGCTTCGCGCTGCGCATCGCGTCGAAGCTCGCGAAGGACCAGGGCTGGATGGCCGAGCACATGCTCATCCTCACGCTCACCTCGCCCGAGAAGAAGCAGTACCACGTGA
>Ga0310697_10003422_pt1 | contig 16098 bp, 20 predicted proteins | sample 172DNAGHGlowgp2_FD_203883 | JGI IMG/M metagenome (GOLD analysis project Ga0310697, IMG submission 203883) | Sheep rumen microbial communities from Palmerston North, Manawatu-Wanganui, New Zealand - 1728 DNA GHGlow gp2 (v2) (version 2) | ecosystem: Host-associated > Mammals > Digestive system >... | reverse complement strand
AATCGTATTAGCAGATCCTACTAGATTCCCCTTAGTAGATCTCTTTAGATACGGCACCTCTTTAGGAGATATTCTCAATACTTTATTCTTAGTATATAAGAGTAAATCCATTTTAGAGGGTCCAAACAGTATTCCTTGTAATCTATCTCCACTATCTACTTTAGAAAATACTAAACCCGATGTTGGAGCATTAACAATATCCGCTATATCAATCTTCTTTATATATCCATTCATCGATACAATAAACATAAAATTCTTAGTCTTAGAAGAAGATAATGTTTTTAATGTACTCTCTTTAGCTATACCTATTATATCAGAAGTACAATATTTATTTAACAATCTTATATCTGTTCCATTTCCTGATGCTTCTGATAAAGGAATCTTATGTACAGGAAATCTAAATGCTTTCCCTAAAGATGAAAAGAATATAATATCTTCAGCATTGTCTACTACTAATGAAGAGGACACATCCCCCATTTGTGAAGGTGGAACATGGTCATTTTCATTGATCTTCTTAATATAGTTATTCTTCATTACTACTATTTTAAATGTACCAGGAGCTATACCCTTAATCTGTGATTTGGATATAAGAACACATTTTCTCTTATCATTATATTTCTCTTTAATCTTTAACATCTCATCTATTATAACTTGATCTATCTTAAGAGGATCTAATAATATATTCATTATATATTTAATCTCTTTATTATATTCTTCCATCCTATCCATACATTTCTTAAGATATCCCTTAGATAACTCAGGTAATGTAACATTAGCCAAAAATCTTGCTTGTACTGGAGTAACCCTAAGTTTATCTACAAAGAATTGTATAATCTCTGTTTTATCTCCAGATTTATTCTTTCTAATCATTTGTATTACTTTCTCTATATGACCAGATGTAAGTAATTTAATATATAATTCTGTTTCATGGATCTTAGTCTTTAGTACTTGTAATCTAGCATTAAACTTTCTAAATACAGACATTCTGCGAAATGCTATGAAATCTAATAGATATTCTCTATATCCCATATTAGCAAGATTATTATCTTTTATTACTATAACATTCACTTGTCTTGTCTGTCTTATACCAGTATTAGCATATAAGAACTCTCTAACAAAATGAGGGTCTGTACCTTTCTTCAGTATAATCAATTCTTCAAACCTATATTTTCTAGGATCTTTTTTATCTACACCTGATCTAGATATTACGTCAACAATAAAAGGCATTTTGCCTTCTTTGGCTAAAGCTCTAATCTTCTCATCGATCTTATCATAAAATGTAAAATCTGGCAAAGATCTAACAATTAAACAAGGATAACCATTATAATCTCCTATATCAATTATACCTTGAGCTATATAGGTGCCATAACCAGTTTCATTAATCTTACTCCAATCAGTATCCATTATTTCACAAGGCATACACTCATCAGGTATTAATGTAAAAGGTGTATTAGGATCTTTCATTAAAGCTATAGTAACATCTATAACTTCTCCTAAATTATGCGATGGTATCGTAGTTTTAATACCAACACCTATTCCTAATTGTCCTAATATTAATAAAGTAGGAATCTTAGCAGGAAGATATACAGGTTCAAAACACTTATTATCATAATTACTCATCCAATCAGTAGCTCTTTTATCTTCTTTTATATCTGCTATAAATACATCATATGCAAATTGAGATAATTTACATTCATTATATCTAGGTTGTGCAGCATAAGGATCTACTTTAGTTCCCCACGATCCTGATCCATCTACAGTAGGATATTTAGTGCTAAAATCATTAATCATATTTCGTATAGCCGAATTTACACCAGCATCCCCATGAGGATTATATTTTCTCATAACTTGCCCTACAACATTAGCAGTCTTTATAAATCCTTGACCACCAAAATCATGTGCAAGACACCAAATAATCTTTCTTAATACAGGCTTTAAACCATCAGTATAATGAGGTATAGCTCTATGTAAAGCAACATATATAGCGTAAGCCTGTAAATCTTCTCTAGACTGTTTCTCTAGATTTACATTTTCTATATTCTCTTTCATTTATTTCCCTCACTCCTTGATACATACTTTTATTAGGAATAACTTGTATAGGTAGAGCATAATGAATATCATGATCTTTTAATAAACTAAACTTATGAAACATGTCACTTCTATCATCAACTTGTATAGAAAGAATTCCAGGTTGCATTCTTATCACCTCATAATTATAATATATGACTAAAAAGAAAATTAAAAAAAGAGGGTAGCTGTCACCTACCCCTCTTATAATTTAAGAGTTATACAACAAGGAAGAAGAAGGTACGGGATCTTCGTGTTCTTTTGCTAGAAGATCTCCAATAATAAAATGTTCCATCAAGAAATCTTGTAAACAATCGGCAAAATACTCATCAAGCCACATTCCTAAATAACCACCAATCTTTGTGACAATGACTTGCTTAAATCGTTTTTCGTTCTCTTCTCCGTTTAGAAATTTGCAATATACCTTGACTCTGTAAAACTCTGTGTTATAACGGGAGATTGAAGAATGTTCCCAAACAAGATGTTCGACAACTTCGCAGTCTTCAACCTCATACCAACCAGATGTTTTATCCAGCACAAATTCCTTGACTCTGGATTTTTCTTTTTCCGTTAACAGATTTTCCATTTAAAGTAACCTCCTTTTACTTTCACAAATCCCATCTAATCCAAATATGTTCCCCAATTTTTTGATAATGATCATCGAATGTATCATAAACATCGGCTTTAAACCCATTGTCTTTTAAATGGTATAACAAATTTCGTTTATGTATATCTCCTAAATTTTCAGCCAAAGGAAACTTAATATAAAATTTCCCGTTATATGCTGCTTCCCGAATTTTTTCCTTACAACTTTGAATTAAACTTTTAGAATTATAAGCAGCAATTGCACGAGCTTCTTCTGCTGTCATAAAATATCTCCTCCTAATTAAAAATTCTTCCAATCAATGTATAAATCAATAGCATGTTTATCACGTACTCGTGCACTAGTCACTTTATATTCGGCCGTAATCAACGCAGATACTATACATCGTTCATATCTTTGCAATAAAGATTCGGGCTCTTCATCTTCGGTATTATACGGAATATCAAGTGTAAACCTTGTAGAAAACCAACCCTTTGAAGCCTCTTCTTCAATATGCTTTTCTACTATTTCAATTTCTTTTGCAGCAAAACGATAGTCAAACCTTCTCATTTCTTTTGCAGTTCTCATGAATAATTCCTCCTTTTCTTTATACACTAATATAGTATATTTCCAAAAATAAGTTTATCAAAAAAAAAATTAAGAGAAACGTTTCTCTTAAATTAAATATAAGTGATAGGAAGATCATATCCGACATGTCTTCTTATCCATTTTTCGGATATCTTCCGATCTTTTAAAACCCAAATGCCGACGATCTCTCTAGGGATCAGCCAAGATTCCGTATAAGGACAGAAACCCCCATACGGAATTAAATCCTCGTATTTTGTTACGAGGTGCTCGATGCACGAGTCTTTAATAGTTCTCAAACCGTAGACTCCTACACCTGATTGAATATCTCCGCGAGCCATTATAGTCACGTCTCCGCGGAGATAAAAACCTATTCCGAAGGATAATCCCATCACTCCGGCTTCTGTATCTTTCGTGACACAGATTTCCGGAGTGAATGAACTATCCTCATGCATTTCCTCCATTAGATCTAAAAACATAGTAAAATTTGATAAAGTAGCACAAGCATGCGCCCAAATGGCCTCTTGCGCCTTTTTGTCGGGCCGATAAGCCCTTTTGATTTCTTCAGATGTCATTTTTATCTCCTCCTTATCACCTCCATAATATATATTCAAAAAAAATCAATATTACAAATTTGGTAGTTTAGTACCTAGATTAATTTGATCCCCTATATTATCATTATGAGGTTTTAATCTAGTTTGTTCATATTCTCTAATAACACTTAAACTATTATGCATATATTCTTTATCTAAATATATAATAAAATGTATTTCTGTAGAATCTAAAGGTTTAGTGAATTGTAGTTTCATACAGTTCCAATTAATTGCTATAGGGATATAATGTAGATAATTAAATGCCATTATATTTATAAATGTTTCTGGAGATAATGCTATACTCTTAGTATATTCTATTACTTGTCTCATACCATTAGTACTGAACAAAGGATCTATATCTATCGTAATAAGTTCTTTATTTTTGAATGCCTCTAATTCTTCTTTACTAGATAATGTATATGGGACTCTTATTTCCCAAGGCCAACCATGTTCGTCTGTTTTAGGTATATTGCATAAATTAGTAACTCCAAATAAGAATGATTTAGCATCTAATTGAGTATATGATTTGATATGTTCCCATTGATGTAAGGAATAATAAGCAAAGAATTTAATAGCAGGAAATAACACTTCACAATCAAATCGAAGAGTATAGTCTGTATATACCATATCTCTTATCTGTCCTTGAGATTTCTGTACTCTGCCTGTTTTAATATGAATTAACACTCTAGGCACTTTTAAAAAGAATTCCATATTATGAGTAGCAGAGTTAAATTTATATAATAAAGCTAAGGTAGAATGTTTATTGAAATATGATAGCATATCTCTTACATCATATTTACCATCTTCATTACACATATTCAAATCACATGCTAATTGGCCTATAAGTTCAGGAGGTATAGGAAAATCTACATCTAAATAGTGTTTTTGACTTCCTCCTGCTCTAAATGCCATTTCACATATAGAGAATACATGATCTTGTACTGATTTAGTATTTAATTTAATATTAAATCCAAAATTAAGTTTTAACTGCATAAAGGCTAATGATATATATAAAGATCTTTCTCTATCTATAAAAAAAGCATCTTTATATCTACATCTATTATTATATAAAGTAGTACCAAGATTATATAGATCTATATTCTCTCTATTATAGTCAGTATCATCATCGATAGAAATATGAGCTGATGGTTTGGGATTTTTTATGAGTTCCCTAGTGCTTATATGATTAAACTGATCTAAAACATGAGATGCATCTAAATATTTATGTTTGAAGAAGTCATTAGGAAACCTCTTATAAAACCACTCAGTCATATATTGTATAGCTAAACTATACCCCTGTGAAGGGTCTGCAGTTATTAAATTAGTTTTTAAATTATGATTCATACCCTTTTCTATTTCTATAGGAATCATATTAGTTCTACCAAATTTGTTTAAAACTTCTGCAGTAGATAATATCTTTAAATACTGCCCATTTTGTTTATAATCTTCCATTATAATTCACCTCTCTTACAGGTAAGTCGGAAAACAAAAAAAGAGTCCTCACCCAAAGGGTGAGGATGTAAATACTTTAAAACTTATTAATGTTCAATACCTCTAATTGTATGGAAGAAATCATACTTCTTTCGATACCTAACCATCTTAGTACGATTTTTCTTCCAATGCTTTGGATACCAGTATTCTACATTATGTCTTCTAGCTCTTCCCCAAAAGATTATCTCTTCATCGGTTATTTCTTTACCTCTATATATTTTCCATTCTATTCTATCTGATTCAGCAATATTTTGCTCCAAAAAGTTTGTATTTTTAATAGTTTCTCTAATTCTAACATTTCCACTTCTAACACGGTTAATAATTTCCTTATCCAATCTTGTAATCATCATATGTTCTCCTTTCAATTTCTCACACACTTACTCTACATATCTTAGTCTACTACTAAATTATCTACAGAAAACTTATAATCATTTGTTTTGTTCTTAAGAATCAACCAAGTACAATAAAATCCTTTACCGTATAACAATCCCCTAGGTTTATGATCTAACATATCAGACTTAATTCCGAGTAATTTCTTAATAATATTTGGCAGACTATGTTCTGCTAACTCTTCAATCTGTTCTTCATTGACATTGTTCATAGATGCTCTTTTAAGAACTTTCGGTCTAATACTTATAGATATCTGTTCTAAAATATTAGTCATAATTAATCAATCTCCTTTGTTTGTATTAGTTTCTCTTTAAACTTTTCTAAATCTAGTGTAGAAAGCAGACTCCTATAAACAGGATTATTAATTAGCTCAGCAAAAATCCTCAATCCCTTATCTTCAGAATCTGTTAAAAGATATTTACCATCTGCATTTGCTATAGTAATTTCACGTAATTTGGCTGTATCAAAATGATCATAAAATCCTAATTTTTTAAAGGCATATAAGCTTCTTTCTGGATTCATTAAAGAAGGTTTAATTTTTATTATTTCACAACCTAAAAACTCTGATCTATCATCTGCAACTTTATACTCTCCAGGAGATACTATATTTCCTAACATATCTTTTACATTAGATTTATTAAAATAGTAGTAATCTCCTCGTTTAATCCCCCATATCTCAGGCATATTTTCTGTTAAACGTAAATCAACAAGAGTAAATGTATAATGAGGCTTTTCACATTTGTCAAGAATTTGTGTAGATTCTAGTCTAATTTTCCAAATACAATCACATCCATTTATAGGTAGATTAAAAGTAACAGAATTAAAAGGTCTTAAGTCTTTAATAAGAATATCAGCTTTCTCTATAGTTTGATTAATTATATCATCTAAGCTAATATTATTCTTTTTTGCAAATTCTGCTACATCCATTCCAATAACAAGATTAATCTCGTTTTTAATTTCTTTAGTATTCATGATAGTTCTCCTTTCTTACTTACAAATAGCATCAATAATCTTTTGTTCTGCTTCTATATCTTCTGGTGCTTTATCTGATACCATATCAATTATAGTAAATAGATACTTATTATCCTCTTTAGTTAACTGCCAAGTGCAACCATACCCATCTCCATCAATATACCCTTGAGGATCACTATCAATAATCTCAGGACCCATAGTTTCTATCTCATTTACCAATCCTGCAGCATTCTCATATGCCAAATTAAACAAATTACTATAAGTAATACCATATAAACTAGCATAATCAACCACATAAGGTTTAATGTGAATAGTAATATTATGAGTAGTTTTCATTATATATACCTCCTTATTATTATAGCAGTAGTATCCTACATAGATATTCAATATCTTATTATACATATATATAGTATATAATTAATTTAAAGTTTACTAAAAAAAAAATAGAGGCAGATGTCACCTACCTCTAGGAGAGAATCGGAGGGATTATCCGACGATAACCACCTCCGATCTCTCTGAATGATGATACGCCATAATTGGCGTCCCAGTGTCCATGACCGTTCTCACGATCATGGTGCAGGTGGCCCCGTACCACCTGCAGTTCATAGCTATGGAGTGATCCATAGCTATGTTGCGGACCAGGAGGATGCGATCCTCCTGGTTCTTCTTGTTATATGTGGCCACGCGGACCACCTCGTGGAGGGCGGCCCGGATTGTTCCGCCCATCCGATCGAAAGAGCATCGAGCTCTTTCGATCTCTCTTTGGCTCGCATGCTCGTGGTATATGAGCATGAAATTGATTTGGCGACCGTTAACGGTCGCCTTAAATGCCCTCTTCCACTCCTGATAAAGAGTCATGATAACTCCTTCCGCCGGTATCACAGAATATGACCCGACTCGGCAGTTTTTCGTTTATAGGTAGTATGCCTCCCAAATGGACTACCTGTTTATTTTCATATCTATAATATATTAATTAAAAAAAATACCATTACAAACAAAAAACGAAGATGGGGGCTCTCAGGCCCCCATCTTATAGAATTGCACCAATATAGTATATTTTTAATAATCTATATTATGCCAATTCTTCTTCTACATCGATATAGATATATTCAATCGTATAAACAGTGTACTTTTGATCTGCTATTTTCTTAATCTTTTCCATAGAACTCGGAGGAGCTACCTCCAACGGAAACGCTTTTAACCAAGAAACCAGTATATCCTTTGCTTCTCGTTTTGCTTCTTCGAGAGTTCTACTAGGAAAAGTTATTCTAAACGGTAAATCTGGAATATATACTTCATAGCTGAGTATATTATCCATCAAACCTTGAGAAAAGATCGCCGGATAATGTATAATATAGTTATCTGTATTATAGCTCCACGGATCCACATAGTCTTCAAATACTTCAGTTTCCATATCCAACATATCATATTGTTTCATACTAATCTCTCCTTTTATCTAAATTATTATCCATTTTTATCCTTCTTTTTAGGTAGCCTTTCAATTACTTTTTTCCAATCTTCAATAGTCATTTTTAAAACAATTTCTCTATACTTAGGATCTTCTAAGAGTTGAAGAATGATTTGTACAAATTTCCATTCAATTTCAGAGCAATATATCAGATATTTATTCATTTCAAGAAAATGATCAAGTAATTGTGCTTTAGGAAAACTAATAGTATCGTTTTGTCTATTTAACCATACTGTGACTATAGATTCTCCATCTATTATAGTTTCTGATTTAAGTCTATATACAAGAGGATATACATCTTTGCCAAACATATCCTTTAATTCTTTTCCCTTAGCAAACTTAAAGACTTTACCATATCTTCTACCCCATATATCCTTATATCTATCCATATCAACGATTTTAATATTAACAATTCTAAAATCATACTTAGTGTTTGAATCAGAAGACTTAGCTAATTCCCATGTACATTCATATCCGTCTCCAAATAAATTCCACGATAATCCCTTGTCTATTAATTCCTTATCTTCTTCTTTGATTGTGTCTATCAGACTTTCAATTTCCTTTTCTGCTAGTTTAATAACATCATTACTATTCAAATTATGCCTTTTAATAAATTTAAGAATCTCAGCCTCCAATGTAATTTTAATATCTGATTTTTTCATAAAGAACCACTCCTTTTATATTATCATTTATATAGTATATAACTAAGAAAAAAATTCCCACCTTGATTTAAGGTGGGATTAGAGAAGTTCGGGGAGACTTAGATCTTCCCGAACTTCTCTAAAAGAAACACTACCAGCGCCGGCCACGCTGGTGGGATTAAAATACAAAATATTACATAAAACTTTTCTTCTTTTGTAAATGATGTCTTCATATATATCATCCTCCTTTACACTATTATAGTATATTTATATATGTAGATAATATTACAAAAAAAATTAGGGCACAACTTCACCCTAAAGTAGATGTTGAAGCTTACTCGCCAAAATGATGCTCTTTGGCGTAAGCCTCGACGTCGACCTCTACTGCTTCGACGAAAACGACAACATAGTCATCGCCATCCTCGTCCTCACAGTGAGGATCAACGTCCTCGCAAGGAGTAGGAGAAGGTACTTCCTCCCCATCTTGTTTTGCCGACCAAAGATATCCAGCCAAAACATCAACGGCCATACGGCGCGCCTCGGGGAGATCATCCCCGCAGGTGGCCAAATGGCCAAGATCAGGAAATACAACAGAATACCCTCCGTCGTTTTCCTGATAAAAGATAGCCGGATAAACATTACACATACTTATCTCCTCCTTTACACTATTATAGTATATTTTTATCTATGCATATAATTTCATACACTAAATGGGGAGCCCTATATGGGCTCCCCAAATAGATTTTATATATTAATGGTTTATGTTATTCACCTAATTGACTTAATTCTCTAACCTAAACTGATAAGGTTAGTGGCTTTCTTCAAGCAAAAGTCGTGTAGATAGGATTTGGTTTAACAGTATAACCCTTTACCAGTCTAGACTCATTAACAGTTTATCAATTTAACAAAGAGCATAGATATCTTTACTTAATCTGTAAATTTACAATAAGCAAAGATACCCAATATCAGTTTAACAGTTTAATTTGATAACAGTTTAACAATTTAACAGTCTAGGTTTCTGGCACCGAAAGTACGAATCGAACGTACACACTTCTTGCGAAGACTACGATGGGTAGCGCCCTCTCCACTGGGCAGTTTCGGTAAGAACAGCTTCTGAGGCTGCAATATTCTTGAATACAAATAAGATTCAGAATATGTGGCGACCCTTAAGGACGGGACAGTCTGGTCCTGTTACAGACCTGGATTCAGGAATTACTTTGATCTTTATCTCAGAGAGATCATATGGCCATAGATCAATTAGTCCTGAGCTAGAGAAAGGCCTCAGTTTGATTTGAAAATTCAGAACTCATAAACCATAATATATTCTATATATTAATATTCTATCTCTACTATAGTAGATGCATTAACTTGAGAGAGAATAGTATCAATATTCATAATATACTTCTGTACAGCATCATAAAACTTTTGAATAGCATTATTTTCAATCAACTTATAAGGATCAATCCTAATAACTTCAGTCTCAGCTTCAAGCTGTCTCTTAGTATCAGCATATCTATCTTGAGACCAACTATTCTTAGAATCAGAAGGAAAACGTCTATCCAATTGTTCTTGTACTTCCATAGCAGCTCTTTTATCATAAGAACTCTTAGCATTAAAATTATCTTTATATATAGTAAGTAAAGTACTAGTAATCTCTTCAAAATCTGGAGATGCTACATTGCTACTATATCTACCCTTTTGAGGTGCACTATAAGTATTCTTACGATTAATAGCCTCTGCTATAGTAATCTCTTCTTTACCAGGCTCTATACCTTTAATCAGATTAAACAGATTAGGTTCTTCAGGAACTACAACAAGAGTCTCTCTATTAGCTTTAGTATGAGCCTTCTTAATAGCAGAAAATCTCTTAAACAAATCATTCAGAGTTTGCAATTTAGCTTTCTGATCTTTCTCCTGCTCTTCAGCAGTTCTAGCACCACAGAATGGTCTATTCTTCTGATAATATCCAATAAGCTTAAAATCATTAGAAATCAAATTAATAATCTTCTTCTTAATAGCTTTCTCTTCTGCAATCATTTGCATAATACTAAGTTGTTCCTTCATACTATTACCTCCTAAATAACAGTTTAAAGAAATATATATATATATTAAGAGAAATGGTGCAGATTTTAGGACTTGAACCTAAGACCAGGCGCTTATGAGGCGCCGGCTCTAAACCAACTGAGCTAAATCTGCACATTAAACGCTTGACTATTAGCTGTATTTAATGTATTTATAATTAATGATACTATCTCCGGATTAGGAGCGTAAAATTCAGGATCTGGTATTTTAAAATTTAATGGATATGGAATAACTTGGATTCCTAATGCCCACCAAATACCTAGATAATTATCAGAATACCAACCAAAAGGGAAATATGGATTTAATAAGCCATTAGGCTGTATTAATTTTGGAGTATCTATTGGATGAAATTGAAAAAATTCTTTTTCTAATTTTAATCTCTCGTGTTGAGCTTCTTCTAATGTTCTACATCTAATAGAATAATTTTGACCTTGACATTGTAAATATGCTGTATAACCTTTAGAAGACTTATCATAAGAAACTCCTTGAATTCCAGATGTATTTGTACATGCTAATTTTTGATTAAAATTATTTTCTCCTCGCAAAATTATTCTTAAATTACTATATCTATTATCAAATTTATTTTGATTGATATGATCTCTAATATAAGCATTTGGGCATGAGATAATTATATTATGATAAGATATTTTCTTTCCAAATATTGTAGTTGATACATATTTATGAGTAGTATTTTTCTCTCGAGTCAGCCAATAAAACCTATGCATCCACAACCATGTAATACTATCTACCAAAAACCACATATTTGAATCATTGCTAGTTTGTACTGCTATTGTATAAGGGTCAACAAATTCAAAGGTATTATATTTCTTTCTTTTTAATGATATCCCAGTCATAGTTTTACCCTCATAAAATTTTAAAGTACATGGCGGCCCCACTATGAGTTGAACATAGAATTTAGACTTAGAAGGTCTACGTGATCTCCGTTTCACTATGGAGCCGCTTTGGTACCAGCGGTGGAATTCGAATCCACACTTGTCGAGGCTTAAACTCGATGCCTCTGCCGATTGGGCTACGCTGGCTTGGTGTCACGAGTCCGATTTGAACGGACACTGAATAGAGTCTAAATCTATTTCCTCTGCCGATTGGGATACCGTGACGTTGTAGGAGAAGTAAAGATATAAATTATACGCGCCTAAATAATTTATTTTCTTCTTTACTATTTTCTCCTACTATACTGTTAGTATGTTTATAATTTATTATTTTTTATGTAGTATTATCTCATTCTTATCTCTAGATTCTTTTACGTTTATATAGGAGAAATCTGTTTTCTCATATACGTTTTTACAGTGTATAACGTCTACCATCTTTACAATTTCTAATCTAGTTTTATATTTATCTCCTAGTAAGAATCCTACATTCATGATATGTTCCCAATATTTAAAATCTCCCCAACTATATTCTGTAAATAACCATATATCTATATTGTCACATTTATCTCTTATTGTTTTTATTAATTTATATATATCATCTACATTACTATCATATAGAGGATCTCCTCCGGCTATACTTAATCCTTGTATATATTTAGTATTAGTTAAGTAATCTATAATCTCATCTCTATCAAGTTCAATAAACTTTTTACCAGCTTCAGGGTCTTTAAATTCATCTGCTATATGTTTAGAATCTTCATCAGCCCCTTGGACTAATAAAGTACAACGTAATCCATCTCCATGTGTTGTATCCTCATAAAGTATCTTATCATAATTCATATTATACTACTCCCTTCAAACAATACAAATCGTATCCATCTAATCTATATTTTCGTTCTTTAATAAAGTTCTTAAGAAATTCATTTTCTTCTTCAAGAGTCATCATTTTATTCACATTATTACAATCTATCATTTCTTGTAATTCATATATTTCATTTTGCATATTTGTTATTTGACGTTCATATGTTAGAACTGAATATCTTTGAATTTCTGGAACTATTTTACAAGCTAATACCACTTGAAAATCAAGAGCTTTTTGTGATTTACAATGCATAAGAACTACTAAAGCTACTTCTGCAGGTATATAGGAATATCTATGTATAGGTAATTGAAGAAGATGCAATATTTCAGGACATCTAGATTCTATAGCAGGAAGAGATAAATTTACATAATGATTAAATCTATCCCAACGTATAGTATAATATTTATAATTTACGTCACCAGTGACGTAATTTTCTGATGAATCTACAACTGAACTATTAGATGGAGTAATAATACCACCTTCTCTAGCAATATCTTCAGCAAAAATAAAAGTTCTTAAAATGCCATCAATATATACACAATACCCTCTAACATTTAATACATTAAAAATCGGAATAGTGTTCATATTATCTAGTGTTGTTTGACTAACCATTATACTCATCCTTTCTAAACAAGTCAATATCAGTTCTCTCTACCCTTATTATAGGGTAGAGAGAAATATTAAAGTCTAATTATTATTCGCATTTACTCCAACCACAATTATAACAAGTAACACACTTTCCTTCAGGTCTTAATGTCTTTTTCCCACATTCCGGGCATTCTCTTTTAATAGTAGATTCTTCTTCTTTTTTAACATGTGTATGATTATGTATTTTAGATTTAATCTTTCCCATAGCAGATTCTATAGCATCAGCTATCGCATTAGAACAAGACAATGCTACTTGTTTACCTTGTCTACGTAATACTTGACATGCAGGACATTGATTTGCCCTTAATTCTTCTACTATTCTATCTACTTTAATACCACTTCTAAGTGATAGACTTACTAAACGAGCTATAGTATTTATATTAGTCTTACATCCACCAGATGCATTAGTAAATATCTCAAAAGCTTTTCCTTCAGGAGTCTTATTAACTGTTACATACATAGATTTTACACAGCTTGTAGATTCATGAACTGTAGTACCATCTATTATTTTAATTTCTCTTCTAGAAGGAGGATCTATAGTATCAAATTCAGGAATAACTCCTTCAGGTAATTGTATCTTTGTATTATCTACACCTAATATATTACCACGTTTACATCCATCCCTAAATATAGTAATACCTTTAACTCCTGATTTCCATGCTTCCATGTATATATTATATATATCTTCTACAGTAGCAGAATTAGGAAGATTAACAGTAGAAGAGATAGCATTGTCCACATAAGTTTGTAAAGCTGCTTGGAACTTAACTCTATCTAAATAAGGAATTTCATGAGATTCTACTAAGAAAGGAAATTTCTTTTTAGCTTCTTCCGGTGTAATATTTTCACAACCATGGTACTTTAATAAATCTTCAACTCCTCTAGCATATACAGTAAAAGTCTTCTTACTATCTTCCATAGAATGTGATGTTCTAGTATACGCTATCTTAAACATAGGTTCTAAACCACCAGTAAATTTCCCGGCAAATAATGATATAGTACCAGTAGGAGCAATAGATAATAATGTACCATGTCTTAATCCATTCTCTCTTATAAGATCATGCAATTCAGGGAATAATTGTATTATAGGAGACTTAAGAGTCTTTTCTATATCAAACTTAGCAAAAGATCCTTTTTCTTTAGATAATTTAGAACTGGTTATAATAGCTTGTTTTAATATTTCTTTCATTATAGATTGTGCTATCTCGCAGCTTTTAGGAGACCCATATTTAATACCTAATGCTACAAAAGCATCGGCCAATCCGAATATGCCTAAACCAATTGATCTCCAATCATCTATAACCTGTTTATTTATTTCAAGAGGTTGCATATCTCGACCATAGTCTAATACCTCATCTAACATTTTAATAGCAATATCAGTAATATGAGACAATTTACCATAATTCACACATGCTTTATCAGTAAATTTATTATCTATAACATTATATATATTAATAGATCCTAAATTACAACTATTCCCACCCGTACCAAAAAATTCCGCGCAGGGGTTGGAAATATCTATTCTATAGTCCTCATATCCAGATAATGTTTGATAAGATCTGACTCTATCTATAAATATGGCGCCCAATATGTTCAGTATAGTTCACTAAGCTATACCAGCATTTAATGCATCTTGTAGTTTCCTACAAGTTCAGACTATATCTTCATCTCATTTCAAATGAGATGTCTCTCATTTCCAATCGTTTGATTGTACTCTACTCACTTACGTTTTCGATAGTCGTTGAAGGTCTATTCTATTTAGTAATGATTTTTACCAAAACATTGTTCGAGAAACATGAAATCCTTTAAAATTCCTATCTTCTAATACACGCTTATTCTTTACTAATTGCAATAACCAAGATTTATTATAACCTGTTATTTTAGCAAGATTATCTAATCCTACTACTTCTTGGCTAATAAAATGATTATAAAGATAATAAGTTTTATATAGGGGTAATTCTAAACCCATTTGAAAAGCATGTATCATATTTTCGGAATTTGTACACCATTCTAGATTAGTAACATTATTGTTTAATTTGTTACCATCTTTATGATTAATATATGGTTTATTTTCTGGATTAGGAATAAAAGCTTCTGCAACTAATCTGTGTATTCTTTTGTAATAAACTTTTCCATTAATATTTAATTCTATATCCATATACCCAGTATGTTTTGGCTTTACAATCAGTTCTCTTTGTGATCGTATACTAAAAATCCTTCCAGTATTAGATATAAGATAATATTCTTCAAACCCTACAACAGGAAGCCAAACCTCTTGCATTTATATCATCTCCTTATATATATATCTAATACTAAATAGAATAGTTCCCTGCTGGTTGCCGATTTACTTATTATATCCTTAGCATTATTAAAATTAACTGTAATAAGTCAGTATTTAATTTTAATAATTTTGTTTTCAGCATAGATTATCCCTAATACTTTTTTCTGTTTTCACATCCATCGATGGAGATTAGGGCTCTTACGGGTTTCCAGCAATTAAGAGAGAATTCATACTAATATCACTATTAATATGCCCAGTTTTGTTTAGGATCGCCCCAAGAATATTGTGTTTCACAAAACTCCATAAAGAAATTTCTAGCATTAATTACTTTTTCTATTCTACCTGTTTCAGGACTATCAAAATATAAAGTAAAATTTTTATTATCTTCAACCGCTTTCATAAATTCATCAGTAAATTTAATAGATATATTCATAGAGGATAATTTCTCATTATTTTGTTTAATTTTAAGAAATTCTTCAATATCTGGGTGATCACATCTAAGGCCTACCATAATAGCTGCTCTACGACCATTTTGCCCAATAGTA
>Ga0310697_10003419_pt1 | contig 16107 bp, 13 predicted proteins | sample 172DNAGHGlowgp2_FD_203883 | JGI IMG/M metagenome (GOLD analysis project Ga0310697, IMG submission 203883) | Sheep rumen microbial communities from Palmerston North, Manawatu-Wanganui, New Zealand - 1728 DNA GHGlow gp2 (v2) (version 2) | ecosystem: Host-associated > Mammals > Digestive system >... | reverse complement strand
CGCCATGCCAGGCGGTCACGCCAGGTGGCGGTGTCGGGCATCACGAATTCAACCTTCTCGGGATATTCCTCGCCATAGGCGCGGCGCATCCAGTAGACAAACTCGCCGTATTGCTTGTTGCTGACCTCGGTCTCGTCCATGTAGAAGGAAGAGACCGTGATGGAATGGGCAACGTTGTTCCACGTATAGCGGGTGTCCTCGGAGGCGAAACCTCCTTGCACCGAACCGCCTTCGATGAACACCAGGCCGGGGGCCGTGGTTTGGTTCGTTCTGTTGGAGACATCATAACCGCCCCACTGGGGGTCATTATAGTTCCATCCAGTGGTCTCGGACTGTCCGGCCTTGTTTCCACACGAGGCCAGGAACATCACGGCAGCCAACATCAGGCTTGAGAATTTGAACACTTTCATATCTTTTCTATTTATTTTTCCTTATAACGTATTTCTTCAAAAAAAGTTTCATTTTTCTTATTAGAAGGACGGGCAGCGGATGGCCTTGACCTTCTTTTTGTGCTCAGGCACAGGCAGCAGGATACCGGCCGTAATCTCGTGCGCACCGGCAGTACTGTTGGCCAGCTTAGACACCGTCACGTCGTAGCTGTAGCCCACCTTGAAGTAGTCCTGCTGCACACCCACCTGGAAGATAAAGGCATCGGTGTTCTCCGTGCCGTGGCGGAACCACACACCCACCAGGAAGGGCATCCAGTCGAGGTAGACACCATAGTTAAAATAATGGAAGCCACCCTGATACTGGTAGACGATGTTGGGCGAAATGACCGGGGTGCCAAGGCCGAGCGACGACTGGCGACGGCCTTCCTCAGCCACATTGATCAAACCGCCTCCGTGCACCGTGAACTTCATCGGCACGGGGTCGGTGGAATAGAAGGCCACATTAGGCTGCGTGAGGTGCGAGGCGGCGAAACCGGCATACCACTTCGAGCCATTGACCAGGATACCGGCATTGAAGTCGGGAGTCCACTGGCTCAGCTTGTCGGGAGGCGTGGCACCGGTGGCGTAGGAGAAGCCCATCTCACGGTCGATCTGGTCGGGGAAACGAAGATATTCGTCCCAACTCAGGTGCGTATTGACAATCGATGCCTGCAGGGCAGCACTCATGTAGACATCGCGGCCAAGCTGGAAACGGAAGGAGTAGATGGCACCCAACGAGTTGGTAGACAGCGCTCCGTGGTCACCCACGCGGTCGGTCATCACAATGAAACCCAGACCTCCGTGAAGGTCGGGGAAGTACTGGTCGTAGGAGGCGGAGACGGTGGTGAATGCGCTCACCAATCCGGGCCATTGCGCACGGTAGGTCAGCGAGATACGCGGAGCGACAACAGAACCGGCAAAGGCAGGGTTCAGATAAAGCGGATTGGCATAGAACTGGGAGAAGCCCACATCCTGGGCTCCCGCCGTCGCGCTGAACAGCAGCATGGCTCCCAAAATGGCGTTTTTCAGTCTCCTTTTCATTCGTTTGTTTGACATATTACAGGCCTATATTCAAATTGCAATATTACAAAGATTTTTTCAATTGACAATGTTTAAAATTAAAAAAAAATGCAACACACATGTTATCAGTACAATATTTTTCACCAAAGAACACCTTCAACGGCGCCAAACTGCATATTCAACACCGTCGACAGACACAATTTTGCGGTTTTTTCGGTCTTTCAACAGGGGGCATCCGTGGAAAGTTGTGGCGTCGCAGATCCGCTCCACCCGGGTGGCCATCCCGACCTCCTCCAGCCCTTCGCACATCGAAAAGGCCGAAATGCCGATGCTCTCCACGCCCGGCGGCAGCTCCATCCTTGCCAGCCCACGGCAGTAGGCGAACGCCCCCTCGCCGACACGGCGGAGACTGGCGGTGAACTCGATGGTTTTCAACATGGTGCATCCGCAGAACGACTGCGTGCCGATGTAGTTTATTCCCCGGGCGGAGAAACTCGTCAGGCTGTCGCAGCGGTAGAAGGCGTTCTCCCCCACCCCGACAACCCGGTAAACCATGTCGCCGTGCCGCACGGAATCGGGAACCACCAAGTCGCCAACAGGCTTGTTTCCTGCGTAATAGGGCCACTCCTTCTCGGGATGGGTCACAACGGCGCATGCCCTGTCCCGTTCAATCCTGTAGTAGAGCATCTGCCCGCTGGGGGCCACGGCACAAAAATCATACTGCCCCTGCGCCGACACCACCCCGGGAATCATGCACAGAAGACATACTATCAAACATTTAACGACTTTCAAACTGTCCATACTCCAAGCAATTTTGAACTGCAAAAATACGAAATAAAATCCATTCGCGCAACTGCACGCACCTTTTTGCCCCCATTCCGACCTCCCGTTCAATCCCTCTACCTACCATCTCCTTCCGGAAAAGGGGATGGTATGAAGCGGGTAAGATGGTGGTAAGAAGATGGGAAGAAGATGATAGCTTACCAGTACTGATTATCAGCGTGTTGAAAATGTTAAAATTTGAGGCGATTTTTTGAGTCGGGAATGGTTGGAAAGAAGCCTTTATAAAAAGAAAATATAGGTCGCTAACCATCATGTTCCATGATAGTTAACGACTATTCACCGCAGGAAATCCTGCAAAGACGAAAAAGAAAATTGGCGAGTATCGATTTTATTTTGTATATTTGCATTTTCGGACGAAGGAAAGAAACTTTTTATAAAAGAATGATTGGTTGGATTATAGTCATCGTTGTCCTGTTGGTGATGTTCCTCATTCCAGTGGGAATCGCAGCGTGGATTCTGTCTGTCTACTACAACAAACAGGAGAAGCTGCTGCGCGACGAGGCTGAAGCCCACCGCAAAATCCTCGACGGCACCTACGACCGCATCTGGAACAACATCAAACAGCGCACTGGCATCTCCGAGGAGTTCCGCCGCTCGTTCAACGACATCTACCCCGACCTCATCGACCAATCCATTAACAACGAGGCATTTGTGGATTGGATTCCGGATTGCAATCCCGATTTCGACCCCAACGAATACGTCCCCTTGCTGGAGAGCATCGCCCTCGACCGCGAGAAATTCATCACCCACCAACGCCGCATGCTCGCGCTCATCAAAGATCACCGCCTGCTGGTCTCCGGCAAGCCCGCCCAATGGCTCATCCACGACTGCTCGGCCATCCAGTATGTGCCCATGGACACCGATTTTGCCCGTTGGGGACGACGTATTTAACTGATAGCAAGCCTTTTTTATGAAACACCGAACCCTACGCCTTATGATTGCACTGACACCTCTGGCGCTGGCGTCGTGTTGTACCGAAACCATCGAGCCGTTCGGTCCCGTGCCCACGCCGCAGCAACTGGCGTGGCAACGCATGGAAATCAACATGTTCTGCCATTTCGGCCCCAACACCTTCAGCGGCGCCGAATGGGGCGACGGCACCGAACCCGAGGACCTGTTCCACCCGCGCGCAATGGACTGCCGCCAGTGGGTCGACGTGGCCGGACAGGCGGGCATGAAGGGCATCATCCTCACCGCCAAGCACCACGACGGATTCTGCCTGTGGCCGTCGGCGCAGAGCACGCACACCGTGGCGCAAAGCTCATGGAATGAGGGACATAGCGATGTTCTGCGCGAGTTCACCGATGCCTGTCGGGGCAGAGTGAAAGCCGGAGTCTACATCTCGCCCTGGGACCGCAACCATCCCGCCTACGGCACAGCAGAATACAACGACGTGTTTGTCAATACCTTGCGCGAGGTTCACACCACCTACGGTCCCATGTTCGAGCAGTGGTTCGACGGTGCCTGCGGCGAGGGCCCCAACGGCAAAAAGCAGCACTACGACTGGCCACGTTTCATGCAGACCATGAACGAGTTGAACCCCAATGCCATCATCTTCAGCGACATCGGTCCAGGCTGCCGATGGGTGGGCAACGAGTCCGGTCGCACCGGCGACACCTGCTGGAGCACCCTCTGCACCGACGGCGCCACCCCCAGCGAGAACAAGCCTGCACCCAAGGAGTTGGAGACCGGCCACGCGCCAAACCCATCACTCAAAACTCAAAACTCGTCACTAAATTGGGTTCCCGCCGAGTGCGACGTCAGCATCCGCCCGGGGTGGTTCTGGCATCCCGACGAGCATCCGAAGTCAGTGGACGAGCTGATGGAGATATACTACAACTCTGTGGGGCGCAACGGGTTGCTGCTGCTCAACGTGCCGCCGGACACCAACGGCCGCATCTGCGCCGAGGACAGTGCCGTGCTTGTAGCCTTCCGCGCCGAGCGCGACCGCATTTTCGCCAACGACCTAGCACAGAACGCCAAGGTCAATGCCTGGCACCGTCCGGGCCACAAAGCGAAAAACGTACTCGACACGTCCTACCACACCTACTGGGCCGCCACCGGAAAAAGCGCCGAACTGACGCTGGAGATGGACTCCGTAACCGAGTTCGACATCATCGTCATCCAGGAGTATATTCCTCTGGGTCAGCGCATAACCAGCGTCAGACTGCTTTATGATTTCGGCGACGGCCTCTACTCCTACACCGACGGAGACGAACCCGCCTGCACCACCGTCGGCTACAAGCGCATCATCCGCCTCGACCATCCTGTCAAATGGCGCCGTGTCATATTCCAGTTCGATGGCATGGCGCCGCCAGTCATCAACCGCATAGCACTCTATAACTCAGCCAAATGAACAGAATCATCAAACTGCTGGCCTGCGTCAGCCTAACTCTTAACTCATACCTCTTAACTCTTAACAGCCAGTCGTTGCCGCAGGGTTATTTCCGCCTGCCTGTCGACGGCGACATCGGCCTATCTGCCACCTTTGCCGAGATACGCCCCAACCACCTCCACGCCGGCCTCGACATACGCACCGGACGCGCCACAGGGAAGCCCGTCTACGCCGTGGCCGACGGCTATGTGTGCGGTGTGCGCATTTCGCCCTGGGGCGGAGGCAAGATGCTGTATGTGAAGCATTCCAACGGCTATACCTCTGTGTACATGCACCTTGACGGATATGCCGGCGAGGTGGGACGCTATGTGGAGCGCGAGCAATACAAGGAGCGAAGCTACAGCCTGGTGCGCGATGTGCCGGAGGGGCTGCTGAAGGTGAAGAAAGGCCAGGTGATAGCCTACAGCGGCAACACCGGCGGCAGCGCAGGGCCCCATCTGCACTTCGAGTTGCACAAGGACGGCCGCACCATCAACCCCCTGCTCTTCGGCCTGCCGTACACCGACAACGTCGCCCCCACCCTGCGCGGCATACGCATTTACCCCGAGAACGGTGCCCCCGTAACGCTAGGTCAGGAGGACGAGATTGGCGTTTCAGGTCCCTTTTATCTAGGCATTTACGCCACCGATGCCGCCGAGGGCTCCACACCGCGCAACGGTATAGACCATATCGACATCTACGTTGACGGCATGTTGTTTTTCAGATATACCACAACGGCATTCCCGCTGGACAGCAGCCGCGTATCCAATGCGTTGGTCGACTATTCGCACTATATACGCACGCGCCAACCATATATATTGACACGCATGCTGCCCGGAGCCCGGGGCGAATGGATTCCGGTGTGCCATGGCGACGGCCGACTGCGCTTTGCCAAAGGGACCGAGCACAGTATCGATGTGAACGTCTACGACATTAAAGGCAACCGTGTCAACCGCAATTTCATCGTCAAAGCGCTGCCGACAGAGGCGACCGCCGCCACCGCCACGAACGAGCGTGGCACCTACCCCGTGGAATACTCCAGGCCGCTGAAAGTCAATGGAGAACAGATGAAGCTGGTGATATCCGCCAACACCCTCTACGACGACGACCGCCTGCGCATGTTCAGCACGCCAAGTGCCCAATACCGTTCTGCGGTGTGCACCGTGGAGCCATGCTCCCAGCCCATGCCACCACACAAAACCTACAGCATCTCCATCAAAGCGACAGCGGGTATAAAGCATGCCGTCATTGTGCGCATCGACGGCAAGAGAGAGATTGCCTACCGCACCCACCGCGAGGGGGAATGGTACACCGCCGATGTGCGCGACTGGGGGCGCTTCGCCGTCACTGTCGACACCACGGAGCCGCGCATAGCCCCCGGCAATTTCAAGGACGGTGGCCGTCTGAAAACCAACACCATAAAGATAAGAATCAGCGACGACCTCAGCGGCATCGACACATACAGTTGCTACCTCAACGGCAGCTGGGTCCTGGCGGAATACGATGGCAAGAGTGCCATGCTCACAATCAATGCCAATGGCAAACTCAAATCCGGGCGCAACGAGCTGCGCGTAGAGGTGACCGACGTCGGTGGCAACACCTGTACGAAGGTGTTCAGAATGGTGAAATAAAAAAAGGGCGGCCCTTTCGGGCCGCCCTTTTCATAGAAAATCTGGACAATTTTCTTTATTATTCGAACGATTTGATAGCCTGCTTGATAAGCTCCATGGCTTCGCGCAGCTGCTGCTCTGTGATGACCAGCGGGGGAGCGAAACGGATGATGTGCTGATGGGTGGGTTTGGCCAGCACACCGAGGTCGCGCATCTTCAGACACACATCCCAAGCCTCCTTGCCGTTGTGGGGTTTGATGATGATGGCGTTGAGCAGACCCTTGCCGCGCACCTTCTCGATCATGGGGCTCTTGAAAGCGCTCATCTCCTCGCGGAAGATTTTGCCGAGGCGCTCGGCGTTCTCCATGAGGTGCTCGTCCTTGATAACCTGCAGGGCGGCGATGGAGACCTTCGCAGCGATGGGGTTGCCGCCGAAGGTGGAGCCGTGCTCGCCGGGCTTGATATTGAGCATGATGTCGTCGTCGGCCAGCACAGCGCTGACGGGCATCACGCCACCACCGAGGGCCTTGCCAAGGATGAGGATGTCAGGACGCACGTTCTCGTGGTCGCAGGCCAGCATCTTGCCGGTACGGGCGATACCGCACTGCACCTCGTCGGCCATGAAGAGGACGTTGTATTTCTTGCAGATATCATAGCATTTCTTGAGGTAACCCTCGTCGGGAACATAGACACCGGCCTCGCCCTGAATGGGTTCTACGAGGAATCCGGCCACCTCCTTGCCGTGTTCGGCCAGGCATTTCTCGAGGGCGTCGGGATCGTTGTAGGGGATGCGCAGGAAACCAGGGGTCATGGGGCCGTAGTTGGCGTAGGACTCGGGGTCGTTGCTCATGGTGATGATGGTGATGGTGCGGCCGTGGAAGTTGCCTTCGCAGCAGACAATCTTCACTTTGTCGTTGGGGATGCCTTTTTTCACCACACCCCAGCGGCGGGCCAGCTTCAGGCCGGTCTCGTCGGCTTCGGCGCCGGTGTTCATGGGAAGGACCTTGTCGTAGCCGAAGTACTCGGTGACGTATTTCTCCCACTCACCCAGGCAGTTGTTGTAGAAAGCGCGGCTGCTGAGGGTCAGTTCGTGGGCTTGGTCGCACATGGCCTTGACAATCTTCGGATGGCAGTGGCCCTGGTTCACAGCGCTGTAGGCCGAGAGGAAGTCGAAGTACTTCTTGCCTTCGCAGTCCCATACAAAAGCGCCCTCACCCTTGGCGAGAACGACGGGCAACGGATGATAGTTGTGAGCACCGTAACGGGCTTCCATTTCCATGAATTGTTCTGATTTTGTCATAGTTGTATCGTTTTATGGGTTATTTATGTTGTTCAAAACATCGGTGCAAATATACACATTTTTTTGTTTTTGCATAAAATCTTTTATCAACAATGCATGCACCGGAAAGATTTTTGCATCTACGGCACACTATTTTCGGGTGTTGCACGTTATTTCACTGTCATGAAGGATGAAAAGGACATAGTATTGCAGGTCGAGAACCTGAACGTGAGTTTCGACGGCCGCACGGTGGTGGAAGGCGCAAGCTACACCCTGCGGCGCGGCGAATCCCTGGGAATCGTTGGCGAGAGCGGCAGCGGCAAGAGCGTCAGCACCCTGGCGCTGATGGGGTTGCTGCCCAAGAACGCCAAGGTTTCCGGCAGCGCCAAAATGAATGGCACAGAGCTGCTTACACTGGACGAAGAGGGCTTCCGCAACATTCGCGGCAGGCGCATCAGCATGATTTTCCAGGAGCCCATGACGAGCCTCAACCCCGTGCAGAAGTGCGGCGAGCAGGTGTTGGAGATGCTTTCATCGCGACCTAAAGGCCGCGACGCCGAACAACGCGAGCAGGTTATCGAACTCTTCCGCGAGGTGCTCCTCCCCCGCCCGGAAAAGATTTTCGACAGCTATCCCCACGAAATCAGCGGCGGACAGAAGCAACGCGTGATGATTGCCATGGCCCTGATCAACGAGCCCGACATCATCATCGCCGACGAACCCACCACGGCGCTCGACGTAACGGTGCAGAAAACCATCCTGGAACTGCTCAAACAGCTACAGGAGCGCCGCAGTATCAGCATCATCTTCATCACTCACGACCTGGGAGTCATCGCCCAGGTGGCCGACAACATCATGGTGATGTACCGAGGCAAGACCGTGGAGTACGGCGCCGCCACCGACATTCTCCACCACCCGCAACAGCCCTACACCCGGGGCCTGCTGGCCTGCCGTCCGCCGCTGGACAGCCGTCCCAGAAGGCTGCCGACAGTGGAAGAATATTTGAGTGGAGAGCGGAGAGTGGAGAGTGGAGAGTGGAGAACGGAGAACGGAAAGCGAAGAACGGAGAACGGAGAACAACACAATGCGGCAGCCTGCTCTCCACTCTCCACTCCCCACTCTCCACTCCCCCTCATCTCCGTGCGCGACCTCTCAGTCACCTACACTTTGAAACGCAGCCTCTTCGGCAAGCCATTGCAGACACTCAAGGGTGTGGACGGCATTTCGTTCGACATCATGGAGGGCGAGACCCTGGGGCTGGTGGGCGAAAGTGGCTGCGGCAAGAGCACCCTCGGCCGTGCCCTGCTGCACCTCATCGACCACTCCTCGGGCATCATCACCTACCGCGGTCACAGCCTGGACGCCCTAAGCCGCAGCGAGATACGTGCCCTGCGTCCCAAGCTGCAGATCATCTTCCAGGACCCCTACTCCTCCCTCAACCCCCGCATCACCGTCGGCGAAGCCATCGCCGAACCCCTGCGGGTGCACGGGAAAAACGGCAAGTGGAAAGACCGGGTCATCGAACTCATGGAGCAGGTAGGCCTCCGGCCCGAATGGTACGACCGCTACCCCCACGAGTTCAGCGGCGGACAGCGCCAGCGTGTGTGCATAGCCCGCGCCCTGATACTGCAGCCGGAGCTGGTGGTATGCGACGAAAGCGTCTCGGCCCTCGACGTCAGCGTCCAAGCCCAGGTGCTCAACCTGCTCAACGACCTCAAGGAGCACTACCGTTACACATACCTCTTCATCACCCACGACCTCTCGGTGGTCAAATTCCTCTCGGACCGCATCATGGTGATGCAGCAAGGCCGCATCGTGGAGACCGGTGCTCCCGACGAGCTCTTCGCCCATCCGCAGACCGACTACACGCGCACTCTCATCGAGGCCATCCCGCGCATCGGATAAAAAAATGGCCACCGTATGGTGCACATACGGTGGCCTACAGACAATGTCAAAATGATATGTATGTTTGTTTAGTGAATTTCCACTATTCCAACCATTAACGGCGTTTCTTACTGGCCTCCTTGGCTTCGACGGTCATGGTGGCATGGGGCACAATCATCAGGCGCTCCTTGGGGATGAGCTTGCCGGTGGCCTGGCAGATGCCGTAGGTGCCGTTCTCGATACGTATAAGGGCGGCGCGGAGGTCGCGGATGAACTTCTGCTGGCGGGCGGCGAGTTTCTGGTTTTCCTCCTTCAGCAGGACATTGCTGCCCTCCTCGAGGGTCTTGAAGGTGGGGGCGGTGTCGTTGACATCGTTCTCGCTGCCGGCAACAGCCTGCTGCAGCAGCTCCAAATCCTTTTCTGCTTTGGCTATCTTCTCAAGAATCAGCTGCTTGAATTCTTGCAGTTCCTCGGGAGAATAGCGGGTTTTCTCCTGTTCATTAACTTTTGATTCCATAGTAGTGTCTCCTTTTCGGGTGCAAATATATGTATTTTTTCACACATGGCCGGGAAAAACATTTCAACACTAATTGTTGATATCGCCAAGATACAAATCAATCAACCCCTTAGGGGCGGCAATGTGGAGCGTTTTCGTCTCGCGATCCACCTTTTTTATTACCTCGTCGATGACAGGAATGAGCACTTCGACACCGTTTTTCATCACCTGGAACAGCGGCTGCGCGGGGTACTCGATGACCTGCTCCAGGGTGCCTATGTCGCCCTTCTCCTCGTCTATCACCCTGAAACCCACCACTTCGTGGAAGTAGAACTTGTTGCCTTCGAGCTTGGGCAGGAGGTCCAGCGGCAGGTAGAGCGAGTGCCCGACCAGGGCGCCGGCCTGCTCGGGGGTGAGGTCCTCGAAGGTAGCCACGGCCTTGTTGCCGTTGAGGTTGTCCAGGTGGAAGAAGTAGGGAACCAGGTTGCCTTTGACCTCGACGAAAGCCGAGTCGAGGCCCAGGTAGTCTTCGGGGCTGTCCACATCGAGGAACATCACCACCTGCCCCTTCACGCCCCAGGGCTTGGTGATGCGTCCCAGATAGAAACAATCGTCAATCTTCATAGTCTTTCTTTTTTATTGGGATAACGGCAACGGGCGGTTTTTATTGTTTATTTTAAAGACAAGAATGACAAGAAAAACAACATTATTCGACAACGGAGACAACTCAGACAACATAGGGAAGCGCAACATGCGCTTCCCCGGCCTGCGGCAGCACGTTGTTTTTGTTGTCTATGTTGTCGTTAAAATTAGAAGACAAGAAAAACAAGAAAAACAATAATTAACAGAAAGCATTGTCTTTTTTGTCTTTCTTGTCTTCAAAAAAAAGAGGAAGCGCAGTGTTGTGCGCTTCCCAATTTCATTTACTTTGTCTCTGTCGCCGATGAAGGGAAACAGAGCTGTTGTCGTCTGACAGACAGGAGCCTTAGGCCTCGGCGGGAGCCTCGGTCTCGGCGGCGGGGGCATCGCCCTCGGCGTTGGCAGCGGCCTCGGCCTCAGCCTTGGCGGCAGCCTCGGCTTCGGCGGCAGCCTGACGCTTGGCGGCGACGGCGGCAGCCTTGGTCTCGTTGGCCTTCTTCTCGGCCTCGAGGCGAGCCTTGCGGGTGTTGCGGGCGTCGTTCTCCACGTCGCTGCGCTTGCTGTTGATCTTAGCCTCTTTGGCCTGCAGCCACTCGTTGAAACGCACGTCGGCGGTCTCCTGGCTGATGGCACCCTTCTCGACGCCCACCTGGAGGTGGCGGCGGAGCAGAACGCCCTTATAGCTGAGGATGCGGCGCACGGTGTCGCTGGGCTGGGCACCATTCTTCACCCATTCGACGGCACGGTCGAAGTTGAGGTCGATGGTGGCGGGGTTGGTCAACGGATTGTAGGTGCCAAGCTTCTCGATAAATCTTCCATCTCGAGGTGCACGACCATCCGCAACAACGATGTGGTAGAAAGGCTGATTCTTCTTACCATGACGCTGAAGTCTAATTCTTGCTGGCATAATTGTTTGTTTTTTAAATTGTTATTACTATTTGTTGCTAAATTAACAGAGTGCAAAGATACGAACATTTTCCGAACTGGCAAAATTTTGTTTCAAAAAAACAGATTCCACCTGCGGACGGGGGGAAGGGGACACATTAAAAATGCTGAAAAATAAAATATCACAAAATGATAACATAAACGTTCCCCTCCGCCTTCGGCGGAATCTCTTTTTCTAATATCTCCTGCTCGCTGAGCTCGCGAGATCTACATCAAAGCAGGAAAAACAGCCCGGCCAGTACCTCGAGAGCGATGGTGGCGAGGAATCCCAGCAGGACCTTCTCCTGCGGCGTACGGGGTTGTCGGTATGTGCTCATATGTTGTTTTTTTTCTTGTTGTTGGCGTCTGCGCAGTTCCTCCTCGAAGATTATTTCCTCGCGGTAGCGGTCCTCGTCCCAGCGGCGGCGCAGGCGCGCCGCGAAGGGCAGCAGCGCCGCCGCCGGTATCAGGACCATCATTATGAACAGGCAGTTTTCATTGCTTCCAATAGTCGATGTCGATATGTACGGTTTTCTCGCCGGCGGCAAAAATGGTTGAAGCTGTCTTTCTCTGCTTCATAATGTTACATACCCTTGATTTCCGTGTCGGGCACAACCTTTAGCGGAAGCCCGCGCGCCCGGCCGTACAGGACGGCGCACAACGGCTTCCTCGACCGGCATGGCCCGACACCGGCGGATAATACATTACGGTATACAAGGAAAGTGGAGCCATCCATCAAACCCCTTATTTTCTCATTGAAGGGTCTCGACTCCCTGATAAACAAAAATAAAGCTTCGTGAATCGCACCACTTCAGCAGACGACACATTATTATCCCGGAAGGAACGTCCTTCGAGGGGCATGACGCCCCCACAGACGCAATATGTATACACCGAGTGGGTCACATTATAACTTTATTCCCAGTTTATCGTTGTGAAGTGTCGAGTTTCTCAATGATAGGAATAAGGCGAAAATGCACTTTCTCAATCAATTAGAACAATCAGCTTTCGATTGTTCATACTGCAAAGATACGCATAAATTCCGAAATGGCAAAACTTTTTGGGAATTAGGAATTGGGAATTAGGAATTAGGTATTGGGGATTAGATGCCGTTAGGCATCGAAGAAGGTAGCCAGCCGTTTCAACGGCTGGGACAGGGCGCGAGGCCCACCCCCCTTGCGTGCCGTCAGGTACGAAACACGATGTTTTGTCGCGTACCTGACGGCACGCGGGCGTTCCTCCGGACGCTGTGCTTCCAGCCAATGAATTGGCTGGCTACCTTCTTCGATGCCTGCGGCATCCTGGAGACGCGGCATGCCGCGTCTCTACAGAACAAAAAAAACGTTAATGCCCGTTAATTATCCGTTAATAATATCCAGCAAAAAATTAACGGTCAATTACACGGCAATTCACGTTAAAAAAAATTGGGGCAGACGATGCCTGCGGCATCCGCGATTTGGTTCCCCGGGTCGGACCAAGTTCTTCCGGAGCGGAGGGTGGTAGGAAGGGGGTAAGAAGATGGGTAGAAGATGGGACGAAGATGATAGGTTAACAATACTGGTTTCCAAACGTTTGTAAAAGCGGGTTTTTCGGGGCAAAAAACTCTGCGGGAGGCAGCGGTTTTCGTATTTTTTTGATGCCGGACGCAATAAAAAACGGACTTTGGCGTTAAAGGGATTAATTTTTAATGGAAATACAATAAAATAAAAAAGAGAGATACTATGAGCCTTATCAAATCGATTTCCGGCATCCGCGGCACCATCGGCGGCTGCCCCGGCGAGGGCCTGAGCCCCATCGACGTGGTGAAGTTCACCACGGCTTTCGCCACCTTCCTGAAACAGCAGAACCCCGGCAAGCGCCTTCGCCTGGCCGTGGGACGCGACGCACGCCTGAGCGGCGCCATGGTGGACCGCCTGGTGGTGGGCACCCTGCAGGGCTGCGGCGTCGACGTGCTGGAGACGGGCCTCAGCACCACGCCGACGACGGAGATGACCGTCATCGACGGCCACTGCGACGGCGGCATCATCATCACCGCCAGCCACAACCCCAAGCACTGGAACGCCCTGAAGCTGCTCAACGCCCGCGGCGAGTTCATCAGCGACAAGGAAGGCAAGGAGGTGCTGCGCCTGGCCGAGAGCCCGGACCTGCAGTACGCCGAGGTGGACGACCTGGGACAGGTCGTTGTGGAGGAAGACTGGATCGACCGCCACATCGAGCGCGTGCTGGGTCTGAAGCTGGTGGACGTGGAAGCCATCAAGAAGGCCAACTTCAAGGTGGCCGTGGACGCCGTCAACTCGACCGGCGGCCTGGCCATCCCGCGCCTGCTGCGCCGTCTGGGCGTGGAGCAGGTGGTGGAGTTGAACTGCGAGCCCACGGGCCATTTCGCCCACAACCCCGAGCCCATACCGCAGAACCTGACGCAGATAAGCGACTGCGTGCGCCAGAACGGCTGCGACCTCGGCATCGTGGTGGATCCCGATGTGGACCGCCTGGCCCTGGTGTGCGAGACGGGCGAGATGTTCGGCGAGGAGTACACGCTGGTCTCCGTGGCCGACTACGTGCTCAGCCACACGCCCGGCAACACGGTGAGCAACCTCTCGTCGAGCCGCGCGCTGCGCGATGTGACGCGCCGCTACGCGGGCTGCGAGTACAACGCCGCCGCCGTGGGCGAGGTGAACGTGACGACGCTGATGCGCGAGACCCATGCCGTCATCGGCGGCGAGGGCAACGGCGGCGTCATCTACCCCGAGCTGCACTACGGCCGCGACGCCCTGGTGGGCGTGGCCCTCTTCCTCACGCTGCTGACCAAGAAGGGCATGAAGGTGAGCGAGTTGCGCAAGACCTACCCCGAATACATCATCAGCAAGAACCGCAAGGACCTGACGCCCGACATGGACGTCGACGCCCTGCTGGCGAAGGTTGCCGAGCTCTACAACGGCATGGCCGGTGTGGAGAAGGTGACCACCATCGACGGCGTGAAGATCGACTTCGCCGACGGCTGGGTGCACCTGCGCAAGAGCAACACCGAGCCCATCATCCGCATCTACAGTGAAGCCGCCACCGAGGCCCGCGCCAACGAGCTGGCGCAGCAGGTGATGCAGCAGATTTGAATTGCCACACAATAAAAAAAAATCCCCGCCGTTTGGCGGGGATTTTTTTAACGTTCTAACCGGTTGTCCTCCGGGGCGGCAATCCAGACGATGAGGTAGGCCCAGAAGCCGATGAAGCCAAAGAAGACGGATATCAGGAAGAGTATGCGGACCACGGTGGGGTCGATGTTGAGGTATTTGGCGATGCCGCCGCAGACACCGGCGATGCGGCGATCGGCGGTGCTGCGGGTGAGGCGGCGGTAGCTGTTGTTTTCCATTGGTCTTGTTTTTTTTTAACGACAACCGAGGTTTGACTATTGGATAAAACCCTTGCGCTTGAGCAGGGCGTTGGCGCTGGGGTCTTTGCCGCGGAAGGCGCGGTAGAGGTCCATGGGTTCGACGGTGTTGCCGCTCTCGAGGAGGTGGCGGAAGCGCTTGGCGAGCTCGGGGTTGAAGAGGTCGCCGCTCTCGGCGAAGGCCTCGAAGGCGTCGGCGTCGAGGATGGCCGTCCAGGTGTAGGAGTAGTAGCCGGCGTCGTAGCCGGTGGTGAAGATGTGCTGGAAGTAGGGGCTGCGGTAGCGGCTGATGATTTCGGGGATGAGGCCGATCTTGGCCATGTGCTCCTCCTCGAAGGCAATGGGGTCGATGTGCTGTTTCTCCTTGATGGTGTAGTAGTCCATGTCGAGGAGGGAGGCGGCGAGGAGTTCGGTGGTGATGAAACCCTGGCCGTAGGTGGCGGCAGCCTCGATCTTGCCGATGAGGTCGTCGGGGATGGGGGCGCCGGTCTGGTAGTGGTGGGCGTAGAGCTTCATCACCTGGGGGTGGCGGCACCAGTTCTCCATGACCTGCGAGGGCAGTTCGACGAAGTCGCGCGGCACGTTGGTGCCGGCCAGAGAGGGATAGGTGCAGTTGGAGAGGAGGCCGTGGAGGGCGTGGCCGAACTCGTGGAAGAGGGTCTCGCTCTCGTCGAAGTTGAGGAGCGAGGGGGCGTCGGCCGTAGGCTTGGTGAAGTTGCAGACCACCTGGATGATGGGCATGACGTTGCGGCCGTCGCGGGTGCGGTGCTGGCCGCGGAACTCGGTCATCCAGGCGCCGCTGCGCTTGGAGGCACGGGGATGGAAGTCCATGTAGAGGATGCCGACGGTGCTGTCGCCCTGGCGCACCTCGAAGCAGCGGGCCTCGCGGTCGTAGGTGGGCAGGTCGGTGCGCTCCTTGAAGGTCAGGCCATAGAGGCGGTTGGCCACCATGAAGGCGCCTTCGCGGACGCTGTCGAGGCTGAAGTAGGGACGCACCTCGGCATCGTCGAGGGCGTACTTCTCCTTGCGGAGTTTCTCGGAGTAGTAGCGCCAGTCCCAAGGCTGGAGCTTGGCGCCGGACTCGTCGGCGGAGAGCATCTTCTGATAGAGGTCGCGCTCCTGCTTGGCCACCTTGAGTGCGGGTTCCCAGATGTCCATCAGGCACATGTACACGTTGGCCGGGGTCTTGGCGAGGCAGTCGTCGAGGACCCAGTCGGCGTGGGTGGGG
>Ga0310697_10003418_pt1 | contig 16108 bp, 12 predicted proteins | sample 172DNAGHGlowgp2_FD_203883 | JGI IMG/M metagenome (GOLD analysis project Ga0310697, IMG submission 203883) | Sheep rumen microbial communities from Palmerston North, Manawatu-Wanganui, New Zealand - 1728 DNA GHGlow gp2 (v2) (version 2) | ecosystem: Host-associated > Mammals > Digestive system >... | reverse complement strand
TTATTTTCGCTGGGAAATAATTCTGTTCAACGGCTCGAAATCCACGATATCTTTTATTACTGTCTTTTTTTTGGACTTTTGTAGACCCGATCCAGGATATCAACCAATCTATTATCGCCATGGCAAATAAAATAAAACTAATACTGAGATACATCGTAAAGGCATACTACCGATTGTTCTACTTTTTCTTCCGAATTGAAATGAGGAATGATGGCGATAGCAAAGGATCTGACTTTTATAAACAATCATATTACCAATCAGTAAGCATCACGATTGCCTACGATGCCCACGGCACCTTGGGTGGCATTTCTACATGGGCTCGCGGCAGCAACTTCAGCATCAGTTTCACTTCGGTAATCCCTAAAATAGTCTATTACTTCTGAATCATTTTCTCCAGCCTGTTATACCAATCCTCACCGAACTTTCGTACCATCGGCCCTTTGAGGAACTTCCACAACGGAATGCCCTCATGTTCACCTTTACGCTTGGCAGGCACGCACACGCTCCATTCGTGGTAAAGGATGTGCGTGAAGCCGTCCTTTTCCACCAAGCGGATGGGGTAGAGGTGGCACGAAATGGGTTTCCAGAAGTCGCATTTGCCCTCCAAGTAGGCCTTCTCGATGGCGCAGAGGGCCGTGCCGTTCTCGTGGAAGTAAACGAAAGCGCACTCCTCGCCGTTCACCAAGGGTGTGACAAGTTCGCCCGTCTCGTCGTAATCGTAGACATCATTTTCTTCTATTACCTTGATGCCTTCGGGGCGCATATAGGGCTTGATGGCTTCGAGGTTGTCTTCAATTTGCTCTATTTCAGAGGCTTCGAGAGGTGCGCCGGCATCGCCAGCCACGCAGCACCAACCCTTGCAGCGTGGCAGGCAGCAGCAGAATTGGGCATTCAGGAATTCGTCGGTGACGACGACATTGTCGAGGATAATCATGGCGCAAAGATAATTTTTTTCCGAAAAACGCTTGCCATGTAAAACAAAAGTTGTAACTTTGCAGCGCAAAGTACTTTAAAAACCATGGAAAACAAGGAAGCTCTCAATACGCTGAACGACATCAAGGACATGATGGAACGTTCATCCAAATTCAAAGCTATCAGCGGATTATCAATTGTCATTGTGGGAATTCTGGCCTCGCTGGCGTCGGCCTATATCTATTTTTTCTTGGGCGATTACCACATCAATACGCCTGCCAAATGGCGGACGACAATCATCGTGGCGCTTTGTCTGTTGGTGGTGGCTTGCCTCACCGTGTTCGTTATGTCTTATGCGAAAGCCCGACGTCATCAGCTTCGCTTCACCATGGACGCGACGATGCGTCGGTTGCTGGTCAATTTCTTTGTGCCGATGCTTGCTGGTGGGTTGCTTTGCACCGCCTTGCTGCTGCAGCAACACTATGGCCTCGTCTCGTCAATAACGCTGATATTCTATGGCTTGGCACTCATCAGCGCCAGCCATTTCAGTTATCCCGCTTTGCGTTATTTGGGTTATGCCGAGTTGGCCTTGGGCCTCATCGATTGCTTCCTGGTCGACTATGCCCTGCTGACTTGGTTCATCGGCTTCGGGGTGCTGCACATCGTTTTCGGAATCGTTTTCATGCTGAAATATGAAAGGAGCAAGTGAGTCATGATTGCCAATTTGGACGGTTTGAATAAGGCCTTTGAGAGTAAGATACGGCTTGGCATCATGTCGGTACTGATGGCCAACGAGTCGGTCGACTTCACCACGATGAAGTCGCTGCTCGAACTCACCGACGGCAACCTGGCCAGCCATGCCCGCAGCCTCGAAGAGTTGGGCTACATCCACTGCGAGAAGAAATTCATCGGACGCAAACCCAACACGAGTTATGCCATAACGGATTTGGGAAGGGCTGCTTTTACTGCTCATATCCAAGCTCTTGCCTCATTTGTCAATAGCCAACAATAACAGATTCTTTTTTTTTGATACATTAACTTTGAAATTCAAAGTACTTTATAAATAAATGAACACAATTAGTTTGCATATAAGACGCAAGTTCCGCTTTTGCGGAGTAATGGCGAGACGTTGGACTTGTCTCGTGTCCCGAAGTCCCGCGTCCCGTGTCAATTGATTATGCACATTAATTTTGAACACTTTAATAAATCAACAACCAATAAAAACTAAACATCATGACAACAGAAGAAAACATGGAAGTCTTGGGAACCCAAAACGAGGAATCCAAAAGCAAGGAAAACAAGAGACAAAACGAAAAAAAAGCCCGTCCGGGTTTGAAGCTTTTGCTCATCGCAGGGATGTGCGTGGCGTTTCTCATCCCACAACTCCTTTTGAAGAATCTGGTTTCGGAGCGCAAAAGCACAGAAAGCCTTGCTGAAGGCGAGGTCTTCGAAAAATGGGCTGGGCCGCAAACCATCACAGGACCAGTAATCAAGGTCTATTATTCTGAAGAGAAAAACAACAAAAAAGAAACCTACGCCAAGATGGTGTTGCCTGAGCAATTGGACGTGAAAGGCGACGTGAAAACCAAACAATTGAAACGTGGCATCTATGACTTCACCGTCTATGAGACCGCCTTGGACATTACCGGTCAGTTCAAATTGCCGAAAGACTTCGAGAAAATGCTGGATGGGCATGAATGGTGTTTCGAGAAAGCCAAAATCGTTGTTGGCTTGCCCAACCTGCGCGGTTTGAGTGACAATGTGGCGCTCAAATTTGGTGGGATAACCTACGACATGGTTGCTGAAACGGGTAACTTGAAAGGCCTGTCTTGTGAGGTTGACCTTTCACGAGTTTTGGAAGGAGAAACCGTTGATTTTTCGTTGGTTTTACCTTTCAAAGGGGCCGGAGAACTAATGTTTGCTCCTGTTGGGCAGACTACGACAGTCAGCCTGACCTCGGATTGCGCGACGCCGAGTTTCACGGGCTATTACCTACCCGACGAGCGTCAGGTGACCGATAGCGGTTTCCAAGCCGAATGGAAAGTGTTGGCCATCAACCGCGACTATCCACAAGTTCTCAACGATTCTTTTTTGGCGAGTTATGAGTATGGTAGGTCGGAATTCGATAATTCGACTTTCGGCGTGGAGCTGAAAGTGCCCGTAGAGCAATACCTCCAAACCGACCGCGCCATCAAGTATGCCTTTCTCATCATTCTCCTCACTTTCGCCGCTGTGTTTTTCGTAGAAATGCGCAAGGCCAAGCCTATCCATCCCGTACAATACCTGCTCATCGGCATCGCACTCATTGTGTTCTACACCTTGCTGCTGTCGTTCTCCGAGCATATCAATTTCGGTTTTTCCTATCTCATTGCCTGTGTGATGACCATCGCAATGATTGTAGTATTTATGGCCTCGATTACGAAGGACAAAAAGACCGCCTTGGGTATCGGTCTTTTGCTGGCTGTGCTCTATGCTTTTGTCTATGTCTTGCTACAATTGGAGAGCTATGCCCTGCTGGTGGGAAGTGTCGGCCTCTTCATTATTTTGGGAATTGCCATGTTTGCGACACAAAAGATTGATTGGTACAAGAAAAAAGAGTAATTTTGCAGCGATTTTGGCTACTGGCCATTAGCTTCTGGTCACTGGCAGCTACCAATATAGAGGAGATTGCGGATCAAGTCCGCAATGTCGCTGTCGGTTGAAGCTGCCAGGGACCAAGAGCCAGAAGCCAGCTGCAAATTCTTGAATCTTAAATCTTTAAATATTAAATCTTAAATTAAAGACAACATGGCTTTTAACCTCAGAAACAGAAACTTCCTGAAGTTGTTGGACTTCACTCCGGAAGAGATTAAGTTCTTACTGAAACTGGCCGCCGACCTGAAGGCCGCCAAGTATGCAGGCACCGAACAACCCAAACTGACGGGCAAGAACATTGCCCTCATCTTCGAAAAGACCTCGACCCGCACCCGCTGCGCCTTCGAGGTTGGCGCCAAGGACCAGGGTGCTCACGTCACCTACCTCGGTCCCACTGGCTCACAGATCGGCATCAAGGAATCGATGGCTGACACCGCCCGCGTGCTGGGTCGTATGTTCGACGGCATCGAGTATCGTGGCTTCGACCAAGCCACTGTCGAGGAACTGGCCAAATATGCCGGTGTCCCCGTGTGGAACGGTCTTACCGCCGAAGCTCACCCCACTCAGATTCTGGCCGACTTCCTCACCATTCAGGAGCATACCGATAAGCCCCTCAACCAGGTGAAGTTCGCTTATATCGGCGATGCCCGCTATAATATGGGCAACAGCCTGATGGTCGGCGGTGTGAAGATGGGTATGGACATCCGCATCATCGCCCCCAAGAAACTACAACCGGTCAAAGATCTTGTCAAGAAGTGCCAGGAAATCGCCAAGGAAACCGGTGCCAAGCTTACCGTCACCGACGATGTGGAGAAGGGCGTGAAGGGTCTTGACTTCATCTACACCGACATTTGGGTATCGATGGGCGAGCCCGACAGCGTGTGGAAAGAGCGCATCGATATGCTGATGCCCTATCAGGTCAACGCAGAACTGATGAAAAAGACAGGCAACCCCAAGTGCAAGTTTATGCACTGCCTTCCTTCGTATCACAATCTGGAGACCAAGGCTGGCCGCGACGTTTATGAGAAGTTCGGCTTGAACGGTATCGAGGTCACAGAAGACGTGTTCGAGAGCGAAAACAGCATCGTCTTCGACGAGGCCGAGAACCGCATGCACACCATCAAGGCCGTCATGGTGGCCACGCTGGGAGACTGATAAAGCAGAACGACTAAACCAACGCCTTTACCGTCATGGCGGAGGAACATCCGCCATCTCCCAATTGCGAAGACTAAACCTTTGCGTTTGGGAGATTGCGGGTCAAGCCCGCAATGACGGTCAAGGCGTAATGTTTTTATCCCCACACAAAACAAACCACCAATGAAAATCTTCGAAATCCTTTTTCTTCTCTGCTTCGCTGTCAGTTGGCCGATCAGCATCGCCAAGGCATTGCGGACGAAGGTCACCAAGGGCAAGAGTCCCATCTTCATGGGATTCATCCTGTTGGGCTATATCTTCGGCATCATCAACAAGTTCGTCAACCACCAGGTCGATTACGTCATCTGGTTCTATGTGCTGAACTTCTGCCTCGTTGCGTTCGACTTGATTCTGTATTTCAAGTACAAGGACAACGACTGAGCCCAGAGTCGACTTACTAAAAGAAAAAAGGAACCCCGACATTTCGAGGTTCCTTTCGTGTTGTTGATGAACACCTTCCCCCCGTTCCATCAGATTTGCATTCCATTGGAACAAGAAAAATGAAACAGCATTTCTATTCCTTCACCACCTTATCGGTGAACACCTGCCCGTCGTCCATGATGACGCGCATCGTGTAGGTGCCCGTGGGCAGCTGGCCCATGTCGACGCTCTCGAAGGCGCTGCCTTGCGAGCGCACGAGACGGCCTTGCAGGTCGTAGAGCTCGATTTGCTTGGGCTGCACATCGGGCGAGTACTGCAGGCGGAACCGGTCTTGCGCGGGGTTGGGGTAGAACATGTAGGGGCGCACCTCTATGCCAGCCTCATTCGTGCCTACCTGGCCATCATGGTTGAGAAAGAAATAGGTAACACCATACTCGTTAGTGTTCATGTCCTTTCCATATCCAACCCATGCTATACCTTTTTCCTCACCTTGTTCGTCTTCATATACAAACATAAACGGACGTTGGCCGCCCCACAAGGCGATATTCCAAGTCTTGCAGAAGCGTTTCCACTCCACGTTTAGGTTAGTGTCCATTTTCACAACCATAACGCTTTCGGCAGGGTATCCTTCCTCATTATATATGAAATAAACCGTACCGTCCGGCATCTTGAAGAGGCCTATGCATTGCGCATCATGATTCAGTCCGGGATAATCGTTGAATACGATATAGCCTTTCAGCTGCATCGTGCGTATGTCAAACTTTGCCACAGCCACACCATATTCGGCCGTCATAGGATAGAAGTTCGTGTCGCTCACGTATTTTGAGGCCACCAGGATCTCGTTTCCGCCGATTGGGATCACATCGGTGTTGCCGATTTTGAGCCACTCATACGCCACCATACTCACACTGTCTTCGCTGATGGGTTCCTGCCTCAATATTTTGTTGAGGACGATGGTGTTTTTGTTGAAAAGGGAATCTATCACATAAACAACGAGATTCTTACCAGGACCGATGTTAGAGTCCACGGCACCCCATTGATAGTATTGCAAGGGTGATTCCTTGAACTGCCTCAATTTAGGTAATTGGGTGTACGAGTTTTCATATAAAAGTCCCTGATGTTTCAGCGTACCGTCGGAATCGAGTCTTGCAATGTACACGTCATAGTTTCCATCGGGACGGTCGGTTGAGTATTTCATGATGATGTCTCCCCAACAGTCGATCATATAACTGTCAATTTCTTCGTAAGCAATGCCTTTGCACAAGGCCACCATCACGTCCTCGTCATGGTTGATTTGAAAGCCATTGTCAGAGAAATGGCAGATACGGACGTAGGTGCTGTCAACCTCTTCCGCATACTCGAGATTGGTACGGATGTTGCCATCACCTCGTGGGTCGCGGAAGAAGAAATAATAGGGTGGCATGGTGTCAGCCACAAAGACAGAATCTATAACGCAGAGGGCGCTTGGCGACATCTTGTAGAAGATATTTCCCAAAAAGACGGGGAATTGGCTGATGTGAGTGACTGCGATTATGTCACCGTCGCGCTGCTGTGCCACGCTTTCTATGCCAAAACCGTACCCACCCATTTCTTGGTGGACCATAGAGTACATTTCACGGTTTTGGGCTTGCATGGCCAGTGTCGCATAGGATAGCACTAATAATAACAGGATTTTTTTCATGATGATTTAGATTTGTTTTTTCCGCAAAAATATAAAACTATCTGTTTCAAACAAGGTTTTACCGTCTTTACTTTGCATGAATGAAAGTATTAGTCATTAGGTGGAGTACTATTAAATGGACAACCGTATTCTACATGAAGTTGATGACCGTAAATATACCACTTTTGATTATGAGGAGGTACGATTATGGTGTCAACTGTCCAGCAAACTGGTCGTTCATGGACGTACAAATTATCATCTATGTAATCATATCCCAAACCGAGATATGAGTCAAGGCAATAGCACATTTCGTCACAGGTTAATTCTATATTAGGTACAACTACATCGCTTTGGGCAGTAAATAGTCTGGCATTGTTTGTAAATATGGAACCATAAGTGTCAGTACTATTAGTGTAATCAAAAGTGTGATTTCGTGTGGGAATATAACACATCATAATAGTTCCACCAGGTCCTATTTGGCCGTTCTCTTGATGGTCATAAAGATTGAGAATGTGTTGAAGTTCACTTTTTGCGGTAGTGTACCAAAGATAAGTTGAACCAGAGGTGAAATACTCGTCACATGCAACATAGGCATCAAAGCTATCTTCAAAATACCATGTGTGATCTTCCAAGTCTTTGGAGGCTTTGATTAACGACGTCATCAACATGACTTTGGTGCTACCATTGTAATCAATGAACACATTGATAAAATACAGGTTTTGGTTATAAAGGTTAAATTCTTTCTTGAATTGTTGAATTTTAGTACACAACTGTTCGTAGGACGTGTTGAGGTCACTCAGCAACACAACACCGTCTGTGACATTGACCTGCATCTCAACTGTGTCAAACTGGACATCATTGTATTCCACGTTGACCCTACAGAAATCACAATTGGCAAGGCAAGCAAGATGCCAAGCGGCTTCATCAATTCCCATGGCCTCATCGCGTTTACCATTCTTTAGTTTCTTCCTGAATTCTTTCAAGTATGCATTCATGTCATCGATTTGAGGGCACACAAAGGCCTCTTTCTTGTTCTTCTCTGGTCCATTGGAGACGGACGCATCTTCTTTCTTGCAGGACACGATGGCCACTGCAATAGTCACAACTGCCCCAACGATGGCAGCAAAGTAAAATCTTCTGTATTTCATTGCTTTGGTATTTTTATTGTTTGACAATTAGTTGATTTGTTCTTTAATCTGTTACCGTAAACTCACCATAATACTCATCTCCATTGGAGAGCGTAAAGGTGACAATGTAATTCCCTGCGTTGGGGATGTAGATTTGCATGCCGTTCGGCGTAAGCACTGAGGTGTATTGCACCGAGGCACCAGCGGTGGTGGAAACTTCAACAGTAACTTGCCCGAGGTTTTCGGTGAACGCCACTGTAAGCACATGGCCATTAATTGAAGGAGCAATGCTTCCGCTTTTGTCAGTGCCTCCACATTTAGTTTTTAGTATTGCTATGGAAGGTGTCTCGTCTCCTTTCATCTCCGTTCCGGCCAAACTGCTGGCGTCGCATAATGCTCCCGAAAGAACCAAGCAGAGCATCAGAATCAATGTTGTTATTTTTTTCATCGTGTAATAGGTTTAATTCACGATGCAAAAATACAGGGTTCAAAAGACCTCGCAACAAAACGATGGTTCGGAAAGGTTCGGAAATTTTGCTAACATCATGCTAATCAATCGCGTATATAATCCTTAGCCATGCCCGTCAAGGTGATGGGAAGTGGATTGTCGCTGCCGAATATCTTGCGCATCCTGCCATTGCGTTCAATGACGGTATTATATGCACGTTGCATCAAGGCGGCAATGTCGGCATCGGTCAGCCCCAAAAGATAAAGGCAACAATAGTCAAGGTCGCTATTCGTAAGCTTAGGGTAAGCTTTCTTGAGGCGGGCGGTAAACTGCTTGAAATGGCGGTCGACTGCCAAACGCAAGTCCAACAGTTGTTGTTTGTCCAATGCAGAATCCTTATAGTTGATATAATCAAATTTCGATTTGAACTGCCCTTCGTTCACCCGATCCATGATGAGACGACATATAGGTTCTTCATTGAACGAGGCAGCCGATTCGGTTTTTGCAGCCGAATCATCCATTTGCTTGATTTTGTCTTTCAGTTCGCGCAGTTCCTGGTTGCTCCGTTTCAGCCGGCCCGAGATGGCGGCTTGCTGCATCCGGTGGGTTTGTCGCTCGGCTTCCAATTCCTCCTCATGCCGCTTGTCCTTTTCTTCCAACTCTTTTCTTGCTTCGGCCTCCTTTGTCTCCAACTCCCTTTGGTGATGTCTTTCTTTGTCCACCAGCAGCTTTTTTGCTTCCGCTCTTTGCTCCCTCAGCTGCTTCTTGTTTCTCAGTTTTGCGACAATGAAGACAACCAAAGCAACCACAATGGCTATGGGGATGAACATCCCAAAGGCTTTCTTCATGGCTTTTTCTCGCTCCATTTCGGTCTGTCTCACCTGCTTTTGAGCCAAATAGTCCTTGAACATCTCAATGAGTCTTGAAACATCCTTTTTCTTCTCCATCTCCGACATGGTAAAGCCAGCGAGAAACGAGGCATATTTTTGGGCTTTTATGGAATCACCCTTGATTTGATAAATGTCACACAAGTTCTCCGCTGCCAAAATTTTGGATTGGATGTCTACTTGTTGTTCAAACACGGTCTCCAAGTAGAATAGTGAAGAATCATACAAATTACTTTCGAACAGTATGTTACCAAGGTTCAAAAACCTATGTGTTCTTTCGAAATCATCTGAGGTGAGAGAAATCACATATTCCAAATCTTTGATGACAGAATCCACGCAAAAACCTAAGTTAAAGGCTAACACTGACTTTGACGTGATAATATCCCTATAATGGAGATTGTCAAAATCAGGCATGTTTGCCAATGCTTCATCATAGTAGAATGCCGCACTGTCTTTCTGGTTGGCAATGTCATATTGGATTCCCAAACTGTATAATAACACAGGTATTCCATAAATGGAAGTTGGCTCCCGCCTACAATAAAGCAGCGCTTGCTTATAGCACGTGATGGCAGGTTCGGCCAACAATTGTTCCTCAAACATATCCCCAAGACGATTATAGATATATGTCATAAACTGTGCCTTTTTCCCCACCAATTCCTTCTCCTCAAAATGTTCCTCCATCACCTCCAATGCCTTCAGGTATTCCGCACCGGCATTCACCACGCTGTCTTTTTCGTAATAGCCTGCACCGTTGATGTAGTGGGCGCGGGCGGCGAGGAAGACGTTACGTTCAAAAGACGGCCCTTCGACAGGCTCAGGGACCTGCATAATACTATCGAAATACGCCACGGCTTGAAGCAATTCCTCGCGGTTGCTTTGCCCCCAGTCGTTTTTATACAGCAATTCCGAAACCAGCAGCTGGCAGTAGTGCCCGTTAAACTCATCCAGGCTATCCGCCTCGGGGCTGTTGCAAAAGGCCTGCAGCTGGGCCAAGGCGCTATCCGGCTGCCGCCACATCAGGCTGTCGATGGCCTGCAATTGAGGCGATACGTCGGTCGGTAGAGACGTGCCATGGCGCGCCTCTTCATTGGAGGAGCAAGCCACTACCATAGCCGACAGAACCATCATGCACCAAATGACCGCTATGCAAATCCTCCTTTTCATGCTTGCAAAGATAGGAATTCTTTTCCAATTTCAGAATAAGGAGCAAATCAACGGCAAATGGGACTTCAAATGTGATTATACAAAGAAAGGGACCTCACGGGTCCCTTTCTGTTTGTAATAGGTTCAACAAGCATCAGTGCGTCACTACAACGCGTTGGTTGCTCACCATGCCGTTGTTTTGGCGGATGCTGAAGAAGTAGACACCGTCGCTGTAGTTGCTCAGGTTCACGTTGACGGTCTTGCCGTTGGCGTTGACAGTCTCAACCAAAGTGCCCAGCACATTGTAGACATGGATGCTTTCGATGCCGTTGCCAGCCTCGACGCGCACGCTGCCGTTGGCGGGATTGGGATAAACCATAACCTTCGAGCTGAGCTCAGTGATGGTCAGCAGTTCGCCGTCGATTTCAACAGCATACTCAATGTCGCCGGCATCGGAAGAGAGCTTGATGGTGGTGTGGGCCACGCTCTTGGCCGTAGGATCAACAGGAGCGATGGTGAAGCTGAAGTTTTGGCCATAAGCCAAGGCATAAGGTAGTTCCTCGCTGCTGATTTCCAGATATGGCACGCCTTCCTCGTTGGTTTCCTCGATGGAAAGGATGTTGATGTCGGCTTGGGTGTTGTGGTTGGCATTGGTGGCCACCAGCTCGGCATCGGGGTTCTCGACATTCAGGGCAACGCTTTGTTGCTCGGTAATGAGGCCTTGGTCGGTCATCTCTGACTGAGTGGCGGCGATAGTCTTCACTGAGGACATTTCACCATACAAGGCTACGATGCCAACCACATAGTAATTGCCGGCAATGCCTTCGTGTGTGTATTGGGTTTCGGCGATATTTTCGGCCACCAATTCGTTGTTGACATAGACATTGTAACCGGTAGGAGTGCCTTGTGTGGGGGCATCCCAAGCGGCCACAAAGTCGGTGCCTGATGCGGTATAGGTGAGGTTTTCGACAGCGTATGGATAAATGTCCGTGTATTCGTAGGCGTAATGGCTGTTGTAGACTTCCTTGGAATCGTAGTTTTGCACCCAAATAGCCACTTCAAGGTCGCTCATTTCCTCGACGTGGGTCGACGACATGTCTTGCGTGTACTCAAAGTGTTGGGCTTCGCCAACACTAAAGTTGAAGTTTTCGCCCTGGGTGCTAGTCAACATCTTCATGAAGATATGGTGGAACGAAGTCTCGCCGTTGCTACCAACATTGTTGTGGGTTTCCTTTTCGTTTACGGAGATGAAAACGCGGGCAGTCACATCGATATAAGGCATGACTTCAGCCTTGACGGTGATGGTGTTGCCTTCAACGGCAAACGAGCCTCTGACATCGAAGAAACCGTATTTTTCGGCATGTTGGTTGAATGTGTTTTGCACGCCATTGAAATTCAAGTCCTCGCCATCAAGGAAAGCCATAGGGACTGCGCTCACGCCGTAATAGGTACGACGCACGCCGCCTTCCTCCGTGTAATATGGGTCGCCGCTGCCGGGCCAGTTCATCTGGTACTTGGTGTAGGTGTAGCGGCCTTCGTTGTTGTTGCAGAAGTTGTGCATCATGGTGTTGGGTTGCACGCAGGGACCGCAGGTCGACGATGAGAAGTGCTCAATCATCGGGAATCTTTGCGTGAAGGCATGAGCCACTGTGAAATCTTTCGTAACGACATTGTCGTTCGCGTCATCGTCTTCACCACCATTCACTGCGTTGAGCGTAACGGTCATGTGATAGGTGTCAGGCTCGAGGTTGATGGGGGTGGTGAACTCCAGATCTGCCAAGGCCAATGAAGTGATTTCCACATCAAAGGTCTCGGTGACAGGTTCAAAACCATCCACTTCGTAAGTGGCTTCCACGCTGGTAATGGTCGTAGTGCCGAAGTTCTTCACGTTGATGCTGACGGTTTGGTCGCCAGTGGGGATGAAGTTGCTCATGTTGACGGCATTGACGCCGAGGTCAAGGTCTTCGAGGGCAAAGATTTGGATGTCGTCGAAATACCATTCGTTCATATTGTAGCTGTTGCCGCTGTAGAAGATGCAGAACTTCACATTGGCCTGGCCCATGTCAGGGGTGGTGATTTCTTGGCTGACAGTCCATGTGTTGGATTGGCTGTAGTTTTGGGTCCAGCCATTGTTCCAAGTGGTGCCGCCGTCGGAAGAGGTGGCAATACCGATGGTGTGGCTACCGTTATAATTGTCAAGAGCATGTCTGAATGACACCATAACACTGCTTACTCCCGTGAGGTCAACAGCAGGCATGACAACGCGTGAGATGCCGTTGAATTGGGGGCTCCAGGTCATGTGTAGTTCGTTGGCTTGGCCGCCAGCATTGTTGGTGGGCGAGATGCTCCAGTTGGTGGTGCCAGCACCGGCGATGGTCCAACCAGCGGGCATGGAACCTTCCTCAAACGATTGGTTGATGAACACGGCGCGGTTTTGCGCCATCATTGCCGTTGCGAAAAGCAACGCGAATGCAAAAAGTAGGGTTTTTTTCATAGTGATTTAGTATTTAAATTAACTGATCTGATTATGCTTTTCGTTGCAAAAATAAGAACAATTTTGAATAGTGGTATTGTTTTTGGAAAAAAAGGGAAAATCAAACCACGAGCAGCACTCCATAAACCAAGACCAACAAAAACGAATTTCTAACCTGACGTCCCAAAAACGGGTCGAGTTGTTCGGGTACGGTCTTTTTGATGGCGATTAGGTCTTTGATGAATAAAATGGATAGAAACAAAAACAGATAAGAATGCCATTTGGCCTGGCTCAAAACGAGATAGGCGGTAAGACAGGCAAACGCCCCACCGATGAGCAGGCAATGGTAAACGAAAGCCCTTTTTTGTCCTAGTTTCACCACGAGGCTGTTCTTGCCCGAGGCCTTGTCGTTCTCATAGTCGCGCATGTTGTTGATATTGAGCACGGCATTGGAGAGGAAACCCATCGCCGAGGCGGGCAACAAAACGCTGAAATCGAATGAAGGCGTGGCTAAACAATAAGTGCCTGCTACGGCTACCCATCCGAAAAACAGGAAGCAGAACAGATCGCCCAAGCCTTGGTAACCATAAGGATGCTTGCCCAAGGTATAAAACAGGGCGGCCAAAACCGCAGCAAGGCCCAGTCCTGCAAAGACCAGCACTTTCGACCAATTGCCTTGAGCGATTATAGTGGTTGTCAATAAGAGTCCGCCCGAAACAAAGCACAGCATGATGGTTATCATTATTCCTCGCCGCATCTCTTTTTCTGTGATATTTCCACTTTGCATCTCGCGTTGGGGTCCGACGCGCTTTGCGCTGTCGGTGCCTTTCTTGAAGTCGCCGTAGTCGTTGGCGAGGTTGGAGAGGATTTGGAGCAACACGGCTGTAATAGCAGCGAAAAGGATGGGGGAAGGATAAAAAAACTCCCCGTTGATGGCCAAGCGTGCTGCCAAAAAACCGCCCAACAACACCCCCGAAAAAGAGAGCAGCACCGTCCTCGGACGGGCTGCTCTAATCCAACTATTTAACTTTGCCATAATATTTTGGTATTGCCTTCGGCAAGAAATCGTTCAAAAATCAATCTTTAAAATCTTTCAAAATCTATGTTTTTGATTTTCAATAGATTTTATAAAGATTTTGATAGATTTAACTTCGTTGAATACTGCGTATTTCTTCGCAAAGCGAATTCCATAAAAACTATCTCCGGCGGCCTCCACCGCGGCGGCGAGGTGAGTAATAATCGTTGTCATCATAACGGCTGGCGCCACGGCGACCACGGCCTGAGTCTCTCGATGAAGACCTTGATGAACCGCCTCTCGATGAGCCTCCTCTTGAACTGCCACCTCTCGATGAGCTGCTCTTTGAAGAACTGCCACTGCTCTTCTTGGCACCAAAGCCACGCTCGGCGTTGCGCTGCTTGCGGCTCGGACGGTCGTCGTCGATGAAGACCTCGATGTCGTCCAAGTGTTCTTTCCAATCGGGGTCGAGCCACTCGCGGCCATCGCGCGAACGCTCCGACTTGAAGTAGGGACGGTCGTCATCACGGTCCTTCTTTTTCTTTTTCGATTTCTTCTCGGCGAAATCATCGTCGCGGCGTTCGCGTTTTTCGCGGAACTCGTCGTGGTCGCGACGTTCCTTGCGTTCTTTCTTCTCGCCGAAGTCTTTCTTCTCGCTGCTCTTCTTGCGTTCAGGCTGTTCCTTGGCTACCTCCACCACGATGCCGCGCGGGTTGTTGTGCGGGTCGGCGAAGCAGTCGAGAATCAGCGGGACGAAGTTCTCTTCCACGTCGACGTAGGAATAGTCGCCAAAGAGGTCGATGCGGCCAATCGGGATGTTCTTCGAACGGGTGACATCATTGATTTTGCCGATGATTTTCTGCGGCAGTATGTGGTCGTTCTTGCCCATGCCGAAATAGAGGCGTTTCATGGTCTCGTCGCGATGCTCACGCTCCTTCTTGACTTCTCTGCGGTCTTTCTTCTCGTCTTTTTCGTTGACGTTGAGGTCGACGGCGTTCTTATAGTAATCCAAGAAACGGTTGAAGTTGAGCGCAACCATGCGGGTGATGAGTTCCTCGCGGCTCATCCACTCCAGCTTGCGGAACACGACGGGCAGGTAGTCGTCGATCTCCTCGCGGTTGATGTCGACATGCTCGATGCGGTCGATGTGGTTGAAGAGTTGCTTCTCGCATACTTCCTTACCCGTCGGGATCATGGCTTTCTCGAAGGGACGTCCCACGATTTTTTCGATCTTCTTGATTTTGCTCTTCTCACGCAAGTTAATGAGGCTGAGGCAGATACCACGTTTGTCGGCACGACCTGTACGGCCACTGCGGTGCACGTAGGTCTCGATGTCGTCAGGCAGGTTGTAGTTGATGATGTGCGTTAGTTCCTTCACGTCGATGCCACGGGCGGCCACATCGGTAGCCACCAGCAGTTGCAGGCTGCGTTTGCGGAAGTGGTCCATCACATTGTCGCGCATGCCTTGCGAGAGGTCGCCATGCAAAGCGGCGGCATTGTAGCCGTCTTGGATGAGGTTGTCGGCAATCTCCTGGGTCTCCAGTTTGGTGCGGCAGAAGATGATGCCATAAATCGACGGTGTGTAGTCGATGATGCGTTTCAGCACCGAGTAACGGTCCTTGGCGGCCATCATATAGTAGATGTGGTCGACGTTGGCTGTGCCGCTGTTGCGTTCGCCCACGGCCACCTTCACGGGGTCGGTCATGTACTTGTTGAGGATGGCCTCCACCTCTTTCGGCATGGTGGCCGAGAAGAGCATGGTGTGGCGTCCTTCCTTGGGCATGTACTCGAGGATGTCGTCCACTTCCTCTTGGAAGCCCATGTTGAGCATCTCGTCGGCCTCGTCGAGAATCATCGTCTTCACGTTGCTGAAGTCGACGCGGTTGCGGCGGATCATATCGCGCAGACGGCCGGGCGTGGCCACGATAATCTGCGGTTTCTTGGCTAGGTCTTTGAACTGGAGTTCGATGCTGGCGCCGCCATAGACGGGCACGATCAGGATTTCTGGAATGTACTTGGCATAATTGCGCAAGTCGCGGGTAATTTGCATACAAAGCTCACGCGTCGGACAAAGGATCAACGCTTGGACGCAACGTTGCTCGGCGTTGATTTTGTTCAACAGGGGCAAGCCGAATGCGGCAGTCTTACCCGTTCCCGTCTGTGCAAGGCCCACAAAGTCAACATCTTTCTCCAGGAGCACAGGAATGGTCTTTTCCTGGATGGGCATAGGATTC
>Ga0310697_10003416_pt1 | contig 16110 bp, 21 predicted proteins | sample 172DNAGHGlowgp2_FD_203883 | JGI IMG/M metagenome (GOLD analysis project Ga0310697, IMG submission 203883) | Sheep rumen microbial communities from Palmerston North, Manawatu-Wanganui, New Zealand - 1728 DNA GHGlow gp2 (v2) (version 2) | ecosystem: Host-associated > Mammals > Digestive system >... | reverse complement strand
TTAGCAACGCCCTGCTATGGGTAATGTGCGCCGCCTGCTTCTGGGCAGCACTGACCTACAATTTCACTACTCACATCTAAGTTTCACCTTTTAATATATATATAGAATATCGAGAAGCGGATGCCACAGACGGGCAAGGTGTATTGCATCGACCGCATGACCTCGGACTACGCCGAGCAGCATCCGATGGATGTGGACGGATTCATCGAGAGCGTGTACCAGGAGTTCGTGGGCACGGAGTTCGAGGAAAGCCGCGAGGTGCTTCGCGGCATCTGGACGGCGGTGCTGAGCGTGACAAGCCAGCGCGGCGATGCGACGGTATATCCCAACAAGGACGGTGCCCGTCGGGCAGCGGCCATGAAGGTGTGGGCCAAGGCTGGCGACTACTGGCGCAGGGGCTTGCGGATAGGCGACACGTTGCCCGACATGGTGCCGATGACGAAGATTACACGGTTGGATGGTGGCGCGTGGATTGCGCTGTTTCCGAAGGACGAACATCTTTTAAGTGAAGAGTGCAGAGTGAAGAGTGAAAGGCTACGGGTAGGCGCTTCAGCGGGAATGGAATTTGCTGCCGCCGAACAAAGCAGCGGAGTGGCGCAGACTGATACGGAAGTGGAAAGTCCGAAGGAGTCCGAGCAAGTCCGATGCAGGCAGCTTGACCTCTTTGAGACTGAGGAGCCGGCAGCGGTGCAGCCTGTTTATAGCAACGATGCGGAATTGGAGCGGTTGCAAGCCGAGAATGATGCGCTGCAGGCTCGGATTGAGGAAATGGAGCGGCTGGAACAGGAACGGCGGGAACTGGCCGAGCGGTTGCATCGCGAGGAAGCTGAACGGCAGGCCGAGCAGCGTCGAAGGGCGCAGCAGGCGAGGCGGGCGCAAGCGGTGCGCCGTCCTGTCGAGGTGCGTCAGCAGGCGCAGGCGGTGGAGGTGGAGAGCGATCACGCATGGCTGAAGATGGCGGGCTACGTCGCTGCCGCATCGGTGGCCCTGCTGGTCATCTGGCAGACGGGACTAATTATCCCCCTGGGGTTGATTGGACTCGCGACGTCAGGCTTTTTAAAGTGAGACCAGGGCGCTGACTGCTGACGGCAAGCAGATGACCGACCTGTGGGTTCATAACTGTTAGCTGTTTCCTCTAAAATTTCATAAAATATTATAACTATTTTACAAGTTTACGAATATTGTTCGTATCTTTGCAACGTCAAAAATCTCCAATGCGGTCAGAAACGCCGCGTAACAAGCGGCTATTTTTATATCCGCTAACATAGAAGAAATACCGACTGCATCGGGTGAGGTATCGGACAACGACCTCAAAGGTATTCGCATTGGAGAGCCTTGACAGCCCGTAGTGCAGTCGTTTATTGTTTGCGTATGATTACCATTGCCCACCGCATCCAGCTGATGCCGAACAACAAGCAGAAGACCTATTTCCGCAAGGCGATAGGCTGCTGCCGCTTGGCCTATAACTGGGGTTTGGCGGAGTGGAAGCGGCGGTACAAGGAGGGCGAGCGTGGACTGACGGGACGCAAGCTGCGCAACGACTTTAACGCCATCCGTGGCGAGCAGTTCTCGTTCACCTACGAGGTGACGAAGTATGCAACGGCTCATGCCTTCGACGATTTGCAGACGGCCTACACCAATTTCTTCGAGCATCGTGCCGACTATCCCAAGCCGCACAGGAAGAAGGACGGCGAGGGCAGCTTCTATCTCGGCAACGACGTGATACGCCTCTCCGACACGCACAAGGGATTGAAGCACCTGAAAAAGGTCGCCCACAACGTCGGCGGCAAGCGTCAGTACGTGAACATTTCCAATCTCGGCTACGTGAAGATGTCCGAGCGTCTGCGCTTCAACGGAAAGGTGCTGGGCGTTAAGATTACGCAGGAGGGCGAGAGGTTCTTTGCATCGTTCCAGGTGCAGATAACCGAAGAGGAATACCGCCGTACTCATCCCGAAGCAAGCCGCGAGAAGCACGGAGCCGTCGGCATCGACCTCGGACTGAAGGAGGCCATGACGCTCAGCGACGGCATTGCCGTATGCAATCCGCGAACCATCCGTAAACATCAAAGAAAGATAACGAGACTGAGCCGCCAGCTCAGCAAACGCCAACACGCGAAAACCAAGCAGGAGCGTTTGCAGGGCGTGAAGCGGTCGAACAACTACAGGAAGCTCTCGCGCCGCCTCGGACGGGAGCAGCACCACGTCGCCAACATACGTCGCAACTTCACGCAGAAGCTGACCACCATCCTCACCACGACCTACGAGGCCGTCGCCATCGAGGACTTGAATGTGGAAGGCATGATGCAGAACCACAAGCTGGCAAAGAGTGTCAGCGACGTGTCCTTTGGCGAGCTGCGTAGGCAGATAGAGTACAAGGCCGCTATGAACGGAGTCCGTGTCGAAGTGGCTGACCGCTTCTATCCGAGTAGCAAGACGTGCTCCTGTTGCGGACATCGGCGCGACGACCTCACTCTGAAGGAGCGCACCTACGTCTGCCCTCATTGCGGCACGGTGATTGATCGCGACCTCAATGCCGCTTTGAACCTGCTCAGTCTCATAACAAACAAAGTAGGGATAGAATATCCCGAACTTACGCCTGCGGACTTGACGGCTCTGCAATCCCGATTCGATCTGAATGGGATTGCAACCAGCAAGGTTGAAACAGGAATGCAACGTAAATTGTAGCATTTTGTATTATTTGCTATGATTTTATAAGTTTGCTGAATCGGTGCTTGATTACGTGGACGGCACGCTGGTAGGGCAGCTGCACAGAAGCCAACGACGGCGAGGGCGGCAGCAACGCCCCCACCCGTCCGCAGAAGACGAGCGTTTCAGTGGCCGTCGCAGGAGAACCTTACTCCCCCACCCGACATATTCAGCTAAGGGATTTAAAGGACAAAAATCTCCAAAAATACACACAAATAGCAATAAAAAGATTTGTGTCAGATTTGCGGCAATTTTTGTCCCCCAACAACTGAGCAGCTAAGGAAAATAATAAAAATAGTTTTCTAATATAAATAGTTAGTTATTTAGATAGTTATTTATAATGTTATATATTTAGTTATGTAACTTTGTAGCTTGTTAGTTTGTTAACTTGTTAGTTAGATAGATAGTTAGATAATAACAAACGTATTTATGTAATTAGCTATTTAGGTTTTTACTTAGTTAGATAGTTAGGTAAATAGGTAGGTAGTTGGATAGTTAGGTATTTATGTAAGTAATTAGTTAAATGATGTTAGTAAAATAAATAAAATAGTTAGATAGTTAGGTAGTTACGGATATATTTTTTAAATTTGCATCCGATTCAGGTGCGATATATATAAAGATTAAGGGCGATTGCCCGCTTTGGTAATAATTTTGACTTAAAAATAGAAACGACAATGGAACATGAATTAAAGGACATCACGGCAGTGGTGAACAACAAGGGTGGGGTAGCGAAGACCTCGACCGTGCTCAGTCTGGCTGGCGGTCTGTTGCGTCGCAACAAAGACCTGCGGGTGCTACTGATAGACTTCGACTCACAGTGCAACCTCTCGACGCAATGCGGATGGAATGCCGTAGAGCGCAAAGGACAGCCTACCGTATTCGACTCACTTAGCAAAGACGGGGCAGGCAAGGGCATCCCGGTGTATAAGAGCGAGAACGGCTACTACTACTCACCTGCATCGGACGATTCGCGGGCGGTGGAGCGTGACCTCCTTGTGCAGGACATGATCCCGCAGGGCGTGCTCTACGACCGCTTTGCCTTTCCCGTGGATGACCATACGGGCGAGGGACTGAAGGACGTGACAAGTTCGTTTGACTACATACTGATTGACTGTCCGCCAAACCTCAATGACACGACGGGCAATGCCATCGTGGCGGCATCGAGGGTGCTGATTCCCGTGCAACTGAATCCGCTTGCATACACAGGACTGGCGAAGATTCTGAAGAAGCAGACGAAGCTCGACCTGAACTTCCGTAAGTTGCTGATGGGTCAGAACTACGAACTGCAGGAGGTGGTGATTGTACCGACGATGACGGGCAGCAATACAAACGTGGAGAAGCTCTATACGGAGGAGATACGGGCTTCGTATGCAGACTTTTTGTCTAAGGCCAGCATACGCAAGGACATCAAGATACAGGAGTGTCAGGGGGTGTTCAAGGACATCTTCCGCTATGCGCCGTACTCACATGCGGCCATCGACTATGAGCTGTTGATTAAGGAACTTTACGCATGACTTATTTAAGTAGAAAACTATTAAACTTATAAAACTATTTTTATTATGGGAAAGAAATTCAATTTCTCGGAAGTGCGCGAAAAGGCTATTCGTGCTGCCGACCAGGAACTGGAAGATGGACTGAAGCAGATAGCTGAGCAGGGCGGGGTAGAGGCGCAGGTTGCTTCGCCCGTTGTGGCGGACACACAGGGGACAGTCCCCGCAGTGACATCCGCTGACGCGACATCACAGAGGGGACAGTCCCCAAATGTGGCGCTCTTTAATGAGCCGACGCAGAACATCAATATCCCCATTCCGCTGAGCCTGCACACACGGCTCGGCATCATCAAGGCACAGAAGCGGCAGAACATCAAGGACATGGTGGTGCAGGCCATCGACCTTTGGTTGGACGTGCAGGAGGGGAAGAAGACCGTCAAGTCGCCTGAACTCTAAACGGGTTATAGTTTGCCAATGCAAAATGGTGGCCAATACTCTATATTGGTTGACCAAAACAGCACCGAAACGCCCTAAAATGGGGAAAACGGAAATGCTAAAGACAACGCACTACACTTTTTTCCTTTCATATAGAATGAGAGAAAAACTTGCCTTGTTTGTGGCTTGTCTTATGCAAACAACAATCAGCCTGTAAATAGGGGTTACAGAAGATTTAGGTCAACCAAGTTAGAGTTTTAGCGACCCAAATACAGAACCAAACAATGCCAAACGGCAAAGGTAACGATAACCAAAAAAGAGTGTTAGTGACTTAATATATTAAAGATTATGGAAAAAGACGAAGGCAAAAAGATAACCATCCGGCAGATGCGCGAGTTGGTGGCTGGCGAATCGTGGGTAAAGACGCCGTATAAGTACACGCAGTTGGGTGCCGGCTTGTCGCTCATCCAGCAACAGGCCCTGCTGATGGTCAGCGGACACCTCCAGTCGTACATCAAGGACTTCTACAACCTGCATCTGGATCGTAGCAAGAAGCGTCCGAAGGCGCTGTTCTCCGAGCATGTGCTGAAGAACGGCATCCCGCCGTTCAAGATATGGCTGGCCGACCTGGGCGTGCAGCCCAACAACTACAACGCCGCCCGTGAGGCCATCGAGCAAATCAACCTGCATGTGGAGCACCCCGAACTTGACGAGAACGGACACGAGACGGGTCGCACGCTGCTGACCAACGTGTTCTCGCAGTTCGGCTTCGAGGAGACCGGCGAATACTACCACTTCGGCGAAGAGAACAACAACGGCGAGAAGAGGGCCGTGAAGATGAAGAATCCGTATATCGACGTGAAGATTAACCCCGACGTGGCCTTGTGGGCTTTCGACATGTCGCAGGGCTACGTGAACCATCTGAAGATGATTGCCTCCTACTCGTCGAAGCGGCCCACGCCACGGCTGTACCTCATGCTGATGAACCGCACGAAGAAAGGCGAGAAGGACGTGACCATACTGCTGACCGACCTGAAGGAGTACCTTGGCATAGTGCCCTATAAAGACGAGAACACGGGCGAGATGGTGACACCCTATCCGAAGTTTGCCAACTTCCGCCAAAAGGTGCTCGAAGCCGTGAAGCAGGACCTCGACCGCATGGCAACGCTCAACCCGCCGAAGACCGACATCACGTTTACCTACGAACTGTGCTATCCCGGCTCGCGCCGTAAGGGCGACCCGGAGGCCATCAAGTTCCATGTGACGCGCACCGTGCTGGGCGATGCCTACAACGTGGTGGTGAACCACAAGCCGTCGGAGCTGATGGGCAAGCAGCCGACGCAGAGCGATATGTTTGCCGACGAATACCAGCAGACGTGGAAGGCGTGCATCGACGACATCTGCGCCGCCGTGAGCGACGAGCAGGTGCGGGCGCGGTTCCGCAGCATCAGGATGGAGACGTTCGACAAGGAGACGCACGAGCTGCTGATGCAGATACCCGACACGGCGTTCCACCAGTGGTTGGAGAGCGAGAAGGTGCTGACGTTCTTCTACGCCTACGTCAGCAAGCATTTCGGCAAGGGTTTGAAATTCAAGTACCGTCTGCCGCAGAAAGGTTAACCATTTTAGAGTTCTGGCGACCTGGTGTCGCCAAGAAAAAAGCGGGGAGTCATCACGACGGCCTCGCTTTTTTGATTTGACAAAAATACTCTCATGATAATAACTGCTTTTCAAAAAAAAGTGCCCAACGCCTTGGGTTAATGCAAACTTTAACTTAAACTAAAAAAATCTTTCACTAACTTAATCTATAAATCGTATTATTCTACGCTTGCAAAGTTACGTTTTTGTGCGGCGAAAATGGGACAACCGATTTTTTGTCCCATTTTTAATTTTGAATTTACGACATTTGCAACGACAAAATTCAACCGCTTATGAAACGTAACATCAAATGGTCTGACATCCTGATTTGGCTCGTGTGCCCGTTGGCCGTGGTGGCACTGATAGCCTTCATGGCATCGTGCGCCCCGACCGAGAAGGTGGTCTACGAGCACATACACCACTACCAGCAGGCCGACTCGATGGCCACCGAGGCCACGCACGACACCCACGTCAGCAACACCACCGCCCTGATGGACAGCATCGCCCGCCACGTGTTCAACGAATACCGTGCCTCGTGGTTCAGCCACGAGGACGAAAAGGAAGTGACCACCGAGACCATCACCACCACCGTCGACAGCCTGGGACGGCAGATACGCACCGAGCAGCGCACCACCGAGCGCAACCTGTCGCGCATGCAGCAGCAGACCGAGCAGCGGCTGACGCAGGAGTTTGAGCAGCGGCTGCAGACGGCCATCGAGCACCACGACTCGCTATGGCAACAGCGGCTGACGCAGGTGCAGGCCCATTGGGAGCAACAGTTGGACCGTGAGAACACGACCGCCACAAAAACGGAACATCAGCCGTGGTACACGCGGTGGTGGCAGACGCTGAAAGGCTACCTGCTGTGCGCCGCCGTCGTACTGCTGCTCATTGCCACACGCCGCATCTGGTGGCCGTTGTGCATCGGTTTGTTCCGCAAATAGTATTCACCCTTTAAAACAACAAAGATTATGACTTACGCACTTTTCATCGCCCTTTACATCGTTGGCATTGTCATCGCTTACAAAATGATGGAGGACTGGCCGCAGTCCAAGTTTGAGAAGGCAGGCTTCGCCCTGATTTGGCCGCTCATGCTGGTGCTCCGCCTCATTCATCTCATCCACAACCAGAAATGAAGATTATCCGCAACCCCATCCTGCCGTTCGGCTCGTACAAGGCGATGGCGGTAGGCCCGTTCATACTGGTGAAGAACGGTGCCACGATGACCGACGTCGACATCAACCACGAGGCCATACACTGGGAGCAGCAGAAGGAGCTGGTCATCGTCGGCTTCTACCTGCTATACGTCGTGGTGTTCGTCTACCAGCTCATACGCACCGGCCAGTGGAAGCGGGCCTACCGCCGCATCTGCTTTGAGCGCGAAGCCTACGACAACGAGAAGAACCTGGACTACATCAAACAGCGCAGGCACTACGCCTGGGCAAGACACTGAAGAATGGCTTTCATCATCTCACCTACGCCCACCCGAGCCTACCACCGGCTGCCCTATCCGCTGCCGGTGCTCAACACGCTCGACGACCTGCTGGAGCTGCAGGACCGCATCGAGTGCGACCTCTACATCACCCTGCCCGACGAATACGGTCAGCGGCGGGTTTACTTGCACGACCCGTGACGACGCTCGACTGGATATAATTCGTATAATTCGTGTAATTAGTAGTCAAAACCAATAACAATATGAACCATTTCTATGAAACTGCCGTTGACTCGGCAACGGGCAAGAAAATTTCCGACTTCTGGGAGAAGTGCAACCGCTGCAACCAGGCCAGCCACGACTATGCCAAGAAGATGGGTGCCGAGAGCTTCGAGCCCGACTACAATGCCTTTGAGGGCGGCGTGACGGCCCTCTACTTCCCCGACGACGCCAAGGTGGACCTCGGCGTGTGGCAACTGCTGACCACCGACCCCAAGACGCAGAAGGGAATGTACGTGCCACGGGTGGAGTCGCGGATGGACTACATCGAGATACCCCACCGCGACTATGCGCTGAAGGACTCGTTCGACCGCATCTACAAGCGCGACAGCATTGTGCAGCAGGAGGACGGACGACTCCTGGTGCCGTTCATACAGTTCTACCGCGACGAGCCCGGCGTGGGCTCTAACGGCCAGCCACGCACGGCGTCGAAGGGACTGCGCAAGGCCATCAAGGCCGAGGTGCGGCGCCGCAGGCTGCCGGTGATGCGCGTCGGCACGCTGTTCGGCATCCTGGGCACCGAGCTGCCGCAGGACGTGCGCGAGGTGTCGATGCCTACGTTCTTCCCCTACCGCAGCCGCTACTTCATAGGGTGTGCCTACCACTGCGTGTCAGCCGACCTGCTGGAGATTACTCCCCAGCAGTACAAGATGAACGAGGGCAAATGGCGCTGCGAGGCGGCTCGCCAGCAGTAGACGTAGGACGGCTGGCTAACCCTCAAAGGGGGAAAGCGCAGCCGTCGCGACGTTGGCACGCTGGTGCTGGAGCGCCTCTATCGTCTCTTGCTGCGTCTTGATGGTCTCGCGGAGTGCTGCAACGGTCTTCTCGTTGGCCGCCCTTATCTCGTTGATGGTCACCTCGTAGGCATCCCTGATGGTCTTGCCCGCCAGTTCGTAGGCATCCCTGACGGCGGCGACGGCCTCTATCGGCACCTGCGGCTCGGACACGGGGTCGGTCGGCGAATCGTCCGTCCGTGCCGTCACCATCGGCTCGCCGTCGCGTGTAAAAAAGCTGGCCGGCGAGACGCCCGTTGAGTTACAGAACTTCAGGATGTTCTCGGTGCCCATCATCACCTCGCCGTCAATCCACCGCCGGGTCATAGTATAGTTCTGTATTTCCACGTAGCCCAGCAAGTCCTTCTGGATTTTCTTGTGCTCCTGCATCCACCTGCGGAGGAATCCGAAATCGTAATCGTACTTTTCCATAATCAACATTGAATGTTGTTAATAGCGTTAAAATTTAAAAAATAACTGCATAGAGTGTTGTTAATCAACAAAAAATGTCTATCTTTGCAGCAAATTTAAAGAATAAATCTGAAATGACAAAGGAAATCATCAACAAAATTTGTAGTCCCTCTGCACCTTTGACCTCTGCCGACCTGACGGCTGACGAGAAGAAATTGCTCTATCAGACCATGACCGACGCAGGGGCCACTGAGGGGTTCTCGTATAACAGGTTTTTCAAGGAGGGCTTCTCGGCATGGGAGATTGACGGCATCTATACCGTGAAAATCGACTTCCTGCACCACCTGCAGACCGTCGAGAAGCGCGACGACATCCATATAAGTGCCGATGTCGAAGGCCAGTACCGTGTCTACTATAATATAAAGGTAGGCGATGAGCAGTCGTTCGACCTGCTCGTGGCTGGCGACTTCTGGCGCTTTCTGGGCGACATACAGATGCGCAAGCGCTTCGGCGAGTTCATGGAGGAGCGCGGCATGCTGTCGTACCTCACCGTCGCAAAGCGGTTCTCTGCCGACGACTGGCGCGAGTGGGAGAAGGTGGGAATACGTGAGATAATGGAACAATTCTATGATAAAATAAACTGATATGAAGATTTTAGATATCACTTTCGACCTGGAGACCTGCGATGTCTCCCCGTCGGCTGCACCGATGCAGCTGGCTGCCGTGGCGTGGGACCGTGAGAGCACGGCTGACGATCCGCTGCTCCGCACGTCGGACGGGGCGCTACTGTCCTTCGACGAGCGCACCGACCTGGCCTGTGCCGTGATGGACGGCTTTACGTTCAGCCAGTCCACCATCGACTTCTGGTCACGCCAGAAGCCCGAGGTGCAGGCGGTAGTCACCGACCCGTCACGGCCCAAGCTGTCGCCGCAGCAGCTCTACGAACGCTTTTTCCAGTGGATAACCGACACTAAGCAAGCCTGCGGGGCTGACTATGTGGTGCTGTGGTGTCAGGGCATGGACTTCGACATTGCAATGATGAAGTATGCCGCCGACAAGTTCAAGCTGAAACTGCCCGTCAACCAGTACGGCTACCGCGATGCCCGGACCGTGGCGTTCGAGGCTGCCGTCTGGCGCGGGAACGACGTTGACGACCTGTTCCACCGTCCGAAGGCTGCACCCTACGAGTATCTGCCCCCGTTGCCCGATACCCTCAATGGCTACAGCCACGACGCCCTCTTCGACTGCATTCGGACTACGTGGAGCACCTGGCACCTTATCCGCCGACAAGATTAGCGTCCATACTACTACACACTGGATATCCACTTTACAAATAATCTTGCCAGTACCCCGCCGCAGTCCTGACACACCAGACCAGAAAGACCATAGCGGCGGGGGTTTTTAACCCCCTAAGACAAACAAGAATTGTAAATACCCCACTATGACACACCTTTGTATATATAATAACGGCTGTTTTGCACCCTTTTGGGGGGTACATCCGCGATATTGCACGGCAAAATGCACGGGAAATGACGTAAAAACGACGTGTAGAATGGTGTGTAGAAACGCACGTACTATGATACGAACTATGTATCAAACTACGTGCGAAACTATGTGTGAAACTATCCCCAAACCTATCGCGATTTTTGCACGGGATTCTGCACGGGTTTTGACACAGACGACACCCCTTTCCGACAACCCTAAAAACAACTGATTATGGGACGTAAACGCAACCCCTATTTACCACTATACACCCGCGACATACTGTCATCGCCGAGGTGCCGAGCACTGTCCGAAGCGGCGGCGGGAGTGTACCTCTTTCTGCTCTGCCGGTTGAACGAGCCGCCCGTGCCAGGGGCATACCGTCTGCGCGACTGGGACCCGCACCCCACATGGCAGCGCTCGAAGACCCAGCAATGCCTCGCAACTGCCGATAAACAGGCACGTTTGCAGTATTTCGCATCTATGCTTGCAAAGAACGATTTGCCGTGGAAACAGGCGGGCATACTGGCGGGTCTGCAGGAGCTATATCGCTATGGAATTATAGTGGTCGAGGGCGATATGCTGGTGCAGCCGCGTATGTTCAAGGACAACGGTTTCGAGCTGCCTGACATCGACAATGACGGCGACCCCGTTGACACCATTTTGGACGACCCTGCAAGCGGGTCGATGGCCCTTCGTGGTGACGATGATTTTACGGCAAATAACAGTGTCGAAAAAGGTGCAGAAATAAGTACCAAAAATGGTACAGAAAAAGTGCAGGAAAAAGTACCAGTTTCTCACGCGCCCGCTACGCGCGCTTTGAGCGTTGAGAATATGAGTAATAAAGGTAATAGTATAGGTAATATAGGGGGTGCAGGGGGTGAAAAGTTGTGCAGAAAGTCGTGCAAAAACAAAGAAACGGATAAAAACAACCCTGCGGGTGAAAACACCCCTTCTAAGCGCGTGAAATCTCCCGAGACGATAAATTCCACACCAGACACGCAAAAACGCAAGGAAACGCCCGAAAATGCCCCTGACGGGCATCGTAATGCTACTGCTACCCCTCCCGAAGCGTCAGCATCGGGAGAAAAGGTTCCTGTAGCCGCCATCCCCCCCTCGCTCCGCGAAATACAGGACTACATGCAACAGCGGGGTGAGCAGGGCACCCCCTTCCGCCACATCACCGCCGAAGAGTACTATGACGACGGGTGTCAGAACGGGTGGACCATCAAGGGGGGGCAGCCCCTCTACGACTGGCGTGCCCGTCTGCGCTCACTGGAGGGGTATCGGCGCAAGAACGGCGAGCCTGCCGTGACGCAGGAGGGGTACGTGGCTTATAAGGACGGCAAACTGGTGGGCACACTGGCGGTCAGGACGCAGCAGGGTCAGCCGCCCCGTCAGCTCCGCAAGGGTCACGGCATGGAACTCGTCACCGAACGACGTGCCGACAAATACGACGAAGATATATAAAGATATAAGGAATGATGAGAAAGACCGATTGGAAACAGAACCTTACCGCCGATGACTTCGAGCAGATGCACATCGAACTGCGTCGCTGTCGGGAACTGTCCGAACGCCGTGCCGAGGAAGACCGCCGGATGCAGGTGGGCACCACCATCGAACAGCAGCGCGAACGCCTGCGCTATCAGCAGCTGGGCCACGACCGCAAGATGCGCTTTGCCGTACCCAACGCCAAGGAGGCCATGCAGCTGGCCCTGCGCTACTACCTGGGCAACCGTGCCAAGTGGCTGCCCTGCTACGACGAGGTGGCCGAATGGCTCTCCCACAACGACGGGCGCGGCCTGTTCTGCTACGGCCAGCCCTCGCTCGGCAAGTCGGTGCTCACCACCAAGGTCATCCCCTACATATTCCGCGAGTCGCTCCACCTGTCGTTCCCCGTCTACAAGGGTTTCGAGATGGCTGACTACTATTCGTCCATCATCAGGCGCCAGTGCATCATCATCGACGACGTTGGCCGCGAGGACGATGCCGTGGTCTATGGTGTGCGCCACAACTACTTCGAGGAAATCGTGCATAAGTGCGAGGACGAGGACAGACTGCTCATCACGTCCACCAACTGCAACCGTCAGGAACTGCTTGACCGCTACGGACTTCCCGTCATGGAGCGCATCAAGGCCATCACGCGACGGGTGAAGTTTATTGGCGATAGTTTACGATAACATTAAAACCAATAATATGACAACAGACAAGATTTTCATTGACCGCGATAGTTCGGGCAGCTTCCTGATGCGGTTGCCGGAGGACGCCGTGTGCGACCTCTACGAAATGATAGTGGCAGCACCGCTGCTGACAAGACGCACGTTCTACCAGGTTCGTCAGCACCTGGAGAACCAGTACCCAAAGTTTTTATGCCGCAGTACGGCAAAGGAGGATAAATAAGTATTCACTTTAAAACAAATTTAGGATTATGCAGAAAAAAATTCCAAGAGAAATGAGCAGACACATTGTGCGCTGCTGGCGTGAAGGTTGGTTTGTTGATAACATTGCACGCATCTGTAGGACGGACGCCGACACGGTGGTCACGGTGCTAAGGGATAAAGGTATTCAAATGTAAGTACGGCTATGAAGGCAAAAAATTTAATCAGAGTTTTGCAGGGTTTAGACCCTGAAAGCACCATTACGCTGTCACTCGGACGCGATGACGAGTATCGCGAAAAATGTGCGAAAGCAGAATTGGCGGAAGGGGAATGTCTCGGCTTCTTGGCCGTTGACAAGATAGAGATTTATCCCGAAAATGGAGGCATAAATATGTGGGCAGACATCGTGCTGGAGCAAAATAACCTCGGACTTCTCGACGAGGAAGCAGCGAAATTCGACAAAATGTATTCTAAGAATGAGGATTATGAGCAAGACGCAAGACAAAGTGATTGACGAGCAGAACGCTGCGATTGAGCGAGAGCAGGGCGGTGCTGGCACCAGCCATGCCGAGCGTGAGCAGGGTCGGTCAGAGACCAACGCTCTCAAGGAAATCAACACCGCCATCCGCGACGGCATCAACCAGTGGGCCGACGTGATGCTGGAGAGCGAGGTGAAGCAGTGGGCCTGCAGGCTCGACTACTTCCCCCGCGACCTGATGAACGCCATCTACATCTTCCAGCACGTCGCGTCGAACATCGGCATCAAGGCGGGCAGGATCAGCGAGCAGAACACCGAGGAGTTCGGCCATCGCCTGCGCCAGCTGGTCATCGACATGACGGGCTACGACCCGCACGGCATCCTCAATGACCTGGCAATAGAGGGAAAGGAGGACGCGCAATGAGCCTTGACCTATACATCAAGTCCCAGCGCCCGGTGAGGCACCGTGGCACGGGGGTGTTCGTCCGCGACAACGGACAGACACGCGAGTTGAAGACGCTGGCAGAGGTAAGGGAGCACTTTCCCGATGCCGACCTGACGGATGTTCACGTGACGGACTATGAGGACGACGAGCTGTTCCACGCGAACCTGACGCACAACCTCACGGAGATGGCCAGCCACATTCCCATCGCTGGCACTGACGGAGCCGTGACGCTGCCACGCGACTACGAGCGTGACAAGCCCGACTTCCAGCCCAAGCCGCTGTCGGCCTACAACCTGCTGTGGCACCCCGAGACGAACCCGCTGCTGAAGAACGAAACGCTGCACCGCAAGGACGAGGACGGCGAGGAGTGGGACGTGGAGGTGACGCGCATTGACGCCGAACTGGTGCGGCAGGTGATGGCCGTGCAGCACTACACCGCCCACCACCGCGAGGAACTGGAGCGGTACAACCCCGACAACGGCTGGGGCACCTACGACCAGCTGCTGCGGGCCACGCAGGACCTGCTCATCGCCCTGCTCGACATCCCCGTCAGCGACTACGGCGACTATCTCATCTACTGCTCGACGTGAGTGAGCCGCGAAGTCACCATCGAGCCGAACAAGGGGTAAAGGATTTTTTAACGACCACAGATTACACAGATTACACGGATTATGATTGAACTCGACAAGATATACAATGAGGATTGCTTGCAGGGCATGAAGCGCATCGCTGACGGAGCGGTGGACTGCATCATCACCGATTTGCCGTATGGCACCACGGCCTGCGCATGGGACAGCGTGATACCCTTTGAGCCGCTGTGGGAGCAGTTCAAGCGAGTGACCAAACCTAATGCGGCGATTGTGCTGTTCGGCAGCGAGCCGTTCTCGTCGGCTTTGAGGATGTCGAATATCAAAGATTGGCGTGAGGATTTGGTGTGGCTGAAGAACAAGCCCGCTACTGGCTTTGGCAAAGAGCAACGTCACATGAAGATTCACGAAATGATAAGCGTGTTCTCGCAGTCTGGCAGTTATACGTTCAATCCGCAGAAATGGCTTGTCGAATCGAAAGAGTTTCTGACACAGCGAAAGACGTTTACGGAAAACGAGTATATCGGCAATAATATCTACGGCGCAACTCGTCGGACTCGCAAGGGCGATGATGGCACTCGCTATCCTATCAGTATCGTTAGCGCATCGACACCACGTTCTCCAGCTTATAGCAAGAAGTATGATAGCGAGAGTGGCGATATGCGTCTTCACCCAACCCAGAAGCCCGTTGACCTCTTGCGCTACCTTATCCTGACCTACTCGAACGAGGGCGACACCATCCTCGACGCGACGATTGGCAGCGGCACGACGGCTGTGGCGGCTCTGATGGAAAAGCGCCACTTCATAGGCTTTGAGACCAACAAGGAGTATTTCGACATCGCGCAAGGTCGCATCGACGACGTGCGGCGAAACCCAACGCTCTTCTAAATCCGTTCCCCTTGGCGTAAGCCGCTTCCCCGATTGACGGGGACGCTCGAATGTAAAATCCGTGGTCGGAAAGGGGCTGAAACCTTCTACGAGGTACAAGCAGGTGGCTTCTACGAGGTACAAGCAGGTGGCTTCTACGAGGTGAAAGCGAAAAGGAGCCGGAAAAAGCATCGGACACGTCCAATTTCGGAATCGGACACGTCCAATCCGCAAATCGGACACGTCCGAACAGAAAACGACAGTTGACAAAACAACCCAAATAATTCACTTTTTTAAACAAAACATCAAAATGGAAAAAGCTATTAAGTTTTCAATCGAGAACAAGCAGTTCGTCAAGGCGCTGAAGACCGCGACGAAAGTGATTAACCGCAAGAACGCGCTGCCGATACTGAGCAGCGTGAAGCTGACGATGCAGGACGGGCGCCTGACGATGACCAGCGGCAACTCGGAGGCGTTCATCACCCAGCCGCTCGCCGACTTCGCCCTGCTTGATGGACCAAAGGAGTGGGCACTCTGCGCCGAACCAACCACGCTGATTGACGTCCTCGACAAGATCGGCGACCACCGGCTCATCATCGACATCTCGACGCAGAACACGATGCTGGTGCAGTACACGCTGACCGAGCAGACCGCCGGTAAGTTCAGCCTTCCGGTCGATGAAGCCGTGGAATATCCCACGCCGCAGGAG
>Ga0310697_10003411_pt1 | contig 16119 bp, 13 predicted proteins | sample 172DNAGHGlowgp2_FD_203883 | JGI IMG/M metagenome (GOLD analysis project Ga0310697, IMG submission 203883) | Sheep rumen microbial communities from Palmerston North, Manawatu-Wanganui, New Zealand - 1728 DNA GHGlow gp2 (v2) (version 2) | ecosystem: Host-associated > Mammals > Digestive system >... | reverse complement strand
CCATGGGCGTGCACGTCACCAATCCGGACGTGAAGGCCATCATCGACATCGGCGGCCAGGACGTCAAGGGCATCTCCATCGACACCGACGGCACCGTGAAGAACTTCGCCATGAACGACAAGTGCGCTGCCGGTACCGGCCGTTTCTTCGAGGCCATGGCCCGTTCCTTTGAGCTGAGCCTGCCCGAGTTTAGCAAGCTGAGCCTGACTGCCAAGAACGTCATCCCCATCACCGCCCAGTGCACGGTTTTCGCTGAGTCCGAGGTCATCACCCTGGTCGGCGAAGGCAAGCCCACCGACGAGATCGCGGCCGGCATTGAGATGGCAGTTGCCAAGCGCTGCTTCGTTATGGCCAAGAAGGCCGGTGCCACCGACAGCATCACCCTGACCGGCGGCTGCGCCAAGAACGACGGCCTGAAGGAAGCCATCGAGCACGTGCTGAAGCTGAAGGTTGTCAACCTGAAGACCGACCCCCAGCTGATGGGCGCTCTGGGTGCTGCCGAGTATGCCCGCCAGAAGGGCCTCGCCAAGAAGTAATTCATTTAGAAACAAAAAAATGGATGTGAGCAATCACATCCATTTTTTGTTTACTCCACGCCGGCGGGTTTCTCGTAGGTGATGTAGCGGGAGTAGATGTAGCCCTTCTGGTTGTCCACGGTGACGGCCGTCCAGTCGCCGGTGGTACCGGTGACCAGGACCTCCTTTCCGGTATCGAAGGTGCCCATAATGAAGGCGCTGACCGAGGCGGACTTGCGCATACGGACCTCCTTGCCGTTGACCCAGGCCGTGATGGCGGTGGCGTTCGGATCTTCCTCTTCTTCCTTCTCGTTGACGACCTCCTCGGGAATCTCGCCGAGGTACTGGAAGATCACGTTCTCCGCGTTTTCGGACAGACGCAGGTGCTGCCCCTCGTCCAGCGTCAGCTCCTTGGCCTTGCTGGCCAGCACCGTGACAGTGCGGCTGCTCTCCTCCAGCAGAAGGTCCTGAATGTCGCTGCTCTTTTCCTGGGGCACATCGTCGCAGATCGTAACCTTGGCGGAGGCGGCGTTGTTGTTCAGCACGCGGTAGATGCCGATGGGCAGATGGAAGGCGATGTAGCTCTCCTCCTCACCCTCGTCGTTGAGCGCGGTCCAGGGCTGGCCGTACTCGCCCTCCTCGTTCCAGGAGAGGATGATGAAGGCCGGGGGTCCGTCGTTATTGCTGTGGGACTTGCCACCGCCGGGGGTGTGGGGCTGGATCAGCACGGCCAGCGCGAAGATCGCGGCGGCCAGCGCCAGAACCCGCCAGCCGCCCAGGCGCCAGCGGCGAAACTGGCGGCGCAGTGGCCGCAGCGGGAGAAAGATCACCGCGGCGAGCACAAACAGCAAGCTCGACCAGGAGGGGAAGAAAATCCAGGCGGCGATCACGCTCGCAATGGCGGCGGCGTAGCCGATGAAGTCCTCACTGCTCATCTCCCAGACGCCGGCCAGCAGCTCTCTGCGTGGGCGGCGTTTTTTTGCGCTCTGCCGGGGCTTGATGCGGATCAGCGGGAAAACGCCGCGCTGCTTTTTCGCGGGCTTCTCCGGCGGCACGGCATCGGAAGGCGCCTCGTCGTCCTCCACCGCTGAGGCATCCGCTTCAGACTCCGGCTCCGCTTCCGGTTCAGGCTCAACGGAATCGTCTGCCGAGAGAAGCTCCTGACAAGCACAGAGGATGGCGTGGCGCAGCGCGGCTTCGTGCAGGATGCCGCTGCTCTCCTCGGCCTCGGCACCGAGGGCTTCGGCCAGTTCCTCCGGTTCCTCGGGCGCGCCCTCCGGCAGCAGGGAGGCTGCCAGCGTGCGCACATCCACAAAGGCGAAGCTGCCGTCGTGCCCGGCCTCCTCCAGCATCTGGCGCACAAAGCCCAGCGCCTCCTCATCGGCTACTACCACGCTGTCGGGCAGCAGGGCGGCAAGGCTCGCCGTGATCTGGGCATAGCTGAGGCCGCGGGCGGCGGCGTCGTTGCTGATGCCGGTCTCGGCACGGATCTCCTCCGGGATGGGTACATCGGGCCGGATCAGCGTGCTGTTGCGGTTCACGATCTGGCCGTCCTCCACGCGGAGCATCCCCAGCTGGAAGATGCGATCCTCGGAAGGTGAGGGGCCTGTGGTGCGCAGGGCCAGCACCAGATAGTCGCGCAGGGCGGCGATTTCCCGCGTATCGGTCAATTCATAATAGGTAATCATAGGAAACTCCTTGGGGCGGACGCGGCTGCATCCGCGGATCAGGGAATGATTTTGAAAGAAGGATGATTTTTAGATTATTATATCCTCCCCAACGCGGCGGGTCAACCGCAGAAATCTTTAGAAATCTTAATTTTCGCGCGCAAGACAAGGGCGCGGGAAATCGGTGACCGACTTCCCGCGCCGTGTTTGTTTCAGAGGGCTGCGTCTTATTTCTTTTTCCGGCGGCCCAGCTTGAAAATCAGCAGGTACAGCAGCGCACAATAGGCGGCGGCCAGCCCCATCACGAGCCAGCACATGGCCGTGGACTTTGGCGCCATGCCCACCAGGATCAGCACCGGCGCGCCCAGCACGATGCCGAAGCTGCTGCCGATGACCAGGTTGTTGGCGGCGGGGGTCTCCAGCTCGGGGTCGATCTCCCGCAGCAGCAGCACGCCGGAGCTGATGGTGCCGGTCAGCATGCCGTACATGGAGATGAGGCCCTCATAGTAGTAGCCGGGATAGACCTTTTTGCAGACGATGGAGAGGTGCATCCAGGTGACCAGGGCGCCCGCCGCGGCCAGCAGCACAAAGGGCAACCACAGGGCCCGGATGTCCTCCAGGTTGATGGAGCCGATGCCGGCCACGATCATGACGTCGAAGAAAAAGCCGGAGATGCGGTTTAAGAGATAGTTGTTCTGGTACTGCCGCAGGATAAGGCCGGTCTTGCGCCCCTTCTGCAGCAGCACGCGCACCAGCATCGCAAGCGCTGCGCCGATGATGAAGTTGAAGCCCCAGATCAGGGTGTTGAGCGTATTGGCAAGACCCGCGGAGAGGGCCGCGATGCCGGAGGTCAGCCCCCAGGCGGCGAGATAGGTCAGCAGATACACCAGCAGCACCAGCGCAAACTGCACGGAGAGCTTGTCGATGGAGTCGGAGATGGGGATCTCGTCCCGGCTCATGAAGAAGCTGGCCGGATGCTCCTCCGCGGCGGCGGAGCGGGTCGCGCCGATCTTGCCTTTGCGGGAGAGAATGTTGAGGATGATGACGCCCACGATGCAGGCCACGAGATAGCCCGCCGCCGCGATGGCGAGACCGAAGCTGCGCCCGCCGGCAAAGCCCAGCGCCTCATAGCTGGAGCCCACGTTGTTGGCCTGGCCGGGGCCCTGGCCGTAGCCCATCGGCAGCAGCAGGCCGGCGGCCTTGAAGAGCCCGGGCATGACGGTATAGGAGAGCAGGATCGTGATGAGGAGCCCCGTGACGCCCTGCACCATGTAGGAGCTCACGATCACGGCGCCGGATTTGAGCCCGGTCTGGTCGCCTTTCTTACCATCCTTCTCCTCGGGCACGCGCAGGCTCATGGCAATGAAGCCCAGGGCAATGCCGTGGTAGACCAGCATCTCCATCAGGTTCTGATCCAGCCGCACCAGGTGCAGGTATTTCGCAATCAGCAGCAGGAAGCCCGCCAGTACCGCCACGGGCATCAGGCTTTTGCGGATGAAGGGGATCTTCTGGCGCATGAGATTGGCCAGCATGATCGCCCCGGCGATGAGCCCCAGCTGAAGGATCACGTTCCAGAGGGCAACATTAGCCGCGGAGTAATCCATGGATCAACGCTCCTTTTCTTTCCAGATCTCCAGGTATTTGCGCAGGTTCGCCCCGCTGTCGGAGCGGAGCTGATAGTACTTGTCTCCGACGCTGAAGAGCAGCAGATAGGTCTGCACCGGGGCCATATTGCGGATGTCGGCAAGGGGGAAACTGTACGCGCCGATCGCAAGCCGGTCCTCGTACTGGATGAGTTTCCCGCGGCATAGTTTTGTCTCTTCGTGATTCGGGCCGATCTCGGTCAGCAGCAGGTCCCCGTCCCCGAAGAGGGCGCCGCCCTCGCGCACAAAGTCGCGCGCGTGGAGTGCCTGCTTCTGCCAGTCCTCCCAGTCGGCGATGGTCGCAAAGGGATCACTGGGAGAGAAGAGGCCCTTGGGCGTATACTGCAGCGAGAAGCCGCAGGCGCAGAAGATCCGGTCGTCCCGGGTCTGCAGCGTGCCCATCCGGCGGCAGCGGGGGCAGAGGTACACGGCGCGCTCCAGCCCCTCGGCGAGGCGTTTGCCTTTGTAGTCCTGCTGCCATTCCTTCTGCCGCGCCCAGGCGTCCTCATAACAGTCGCGCTCTATGGCGGCGTTTACCTCGGCGGCGCTCATGCTTTTCAGCTCCTCCGGGGAGTAGACGCGCACCGGGTGGCCGTGGACGCGGCCGCGCCGCACGCCCCTGGCCCAGCGGGGCTTGGAGAGATAGGCCCCCTCCAGCCGGTAGGTGACGAGGCTGGCGCCGGAGCTCTTGGCCAGCTTCCCCGTGGCGGAGAAGATGGGGTTGCTGCGCCCGTCCCAGCACTGCTCGCCCTCGGCGAAGAGGCAGATGGAGTGCCCCGCACGCAGATGGCGCAGGCAGGCCTTCACGGTGTCGGTGCCGGCGGAGGCCTTGCGCCGCGGGATCGGCGCCACCAGCCACTCCAGCGCGCGGGACACAAAGCCCAGGCGGAAGAGGTGCTCGCTCGCCACATAGTAGACCTGCTTGTGCTTGAGGCTCATGGCCACCAGCAGCGGGTCCCAGGCGTTGACGTGGTTCGGCACCAGCAGCACCGGCCCCTCCACCTGGAGATCCTCATGGGTCATATGGAATTTTCGGCAGATCCAGAGGCTGACCGGCCCGTATAAGAGCCGCCAGATCTTCTGATGCCGTTCGTATACGTCCATCAGCGTTTCCCCAAATCGATTTCCTATTTTTTCTATATGGTATCACAAAGCGCTTTTCCTGACAAGAAAAAATCCGCCCGCACCGTTTCGGCGCAGACGGAGGGAGCTTCTTATTGTGTTTTCGGCAGCTTCAGCCGGGGCCGGAGCTTCACGAGCCAGTAGAGATGCAGGCGGGCCAGCGCCGTGTCGTAGATCATCATCACGCCGACGAGGGCGGCGAAGAAGGCGATGTTCATCCAGAGCGTGAAGTCCCCGAAATCCGCCAGCACTTCGCCCAGCTGCAGCACCCAGAGAAGCAGCGCGTACATAGCGCCCAGGGCCAGGGTGAAGAAGCCCAGCTTCAGCAGAAAGCGGAGCAGCTTACTGCTCACCGCGTCCAGATAGGGGCGCAGGATCGGGTAATAGCCGAGAAAGAGATAGAGGAAGGCGGCCTCCCGGTCGATGCTGAGGAGCAGCGACAGGACTGCGGTCACAAACCAGGTCATGACGGCCCAGCGGTTTCCCAGCTCGCTCATCACCGGCAGAAGCAGCACGCCCGCGATCATCGGGCTGCAGTAGGTGGCGATGGGGATCAGCCCGCCCAGGGCCATGAGCACGGTGCCCAGCGCCGCCATCAGAGCGCAGAGAGCGACAGCCCAGCTTCCCTTGCGGCTGCTCTCTCTCATAGGGCGCGATGCATGCGCAGGCGCAGTTTGGGGCGCCAGTAGCTCTTGCCGAAGGTGATGCACTCGGCCAGCAGCCCCAGGGGCAGCGCGGCCAGCACATCCAGCGCCGAGTGCTGCTTGACAAAGCAAACGGAGAGGCTCACCAGCACGGTCATCGCCACCAGCGCGGGGCGCATCCAGCGGGGCAGGGCCCTGTCCTTCCAGCCCACGGAGAGCACGCCCAGCATGTAACCCACATGCAGGGAGGGACAGACGCCGGTGCTGGTGTCAAAGGAATAGATGAAGGCCATCAGATGGGTCAGCACATTGTCCCGCACGAAGACGGCGGGGCGGAGATCCTGGCGGCTGGGCCAGAGCACGTAGCAGAGCATGGCCACCACCTGGGTGACGATCAGGAAGGTCTGCAACCGGCGAAAGCCCTCGATGTTATACAGAAAGCTGTACAGCAGCGCGCCGAAGACCACAAAATACCAGGCGACGTAGATGATCGCAAAGCCCTCGTGGAAGGGGATCAGATCGTCCAGCAGGCAGTGCATCGGGTGGCAGCGCTCGGCGGGGATCAGGTTCTCGGTGATGAAGTACATCGCGAAGTAGAAGATCCAGCCGGCCAGCAGCTTCACATGGGAAAAGCGGGGCTCGTTCAGGCGGCTGAAACGGAATTCGCGGTAATCAACCACAGGCTTCTTGAGATGAATTTTCATGGGTATACACCTCGATGGGACGGTTCTTGGGATAGTCGCGTTTGCGGATGTTGCGGTAGGGGACCACGGTGTGCGTCGGCAGGGAAGCGGCGATGTCGGTGATGCTGTCGGAAAGATAGCTGCAGATGCGCTCCCGTTCCGCCGCGATGGGGGCGGAGGGATCAAAGCGGATCGGCTCCCCGAAATACAGGGTGCTCCGCTTCGGGCAGATGTAGAGCGGGACAAAACAGAGCGCTTCGCCGGTCTTCTTGTAATAGAAGCGGGCCAGGTCCACGAATTTGTCCTGAAAGGCGTAGAGGATGTTGTTGTGCCGCTCGTTCTTCTCCGGGAAGATGACCATGCTGCTGCCGGCGCGGAGCTTCTCGATGGACTCCCGATAGGTGGACAGGAGCCGCGTGTCGTGGTAGACCGGGACCGTGTGGGCGTTATTGAAGATACAGACCGCGATGGGGGTGATGAGTCTGCTCAGGATGCGGAAAAAGGGGTGCGTCCACTTCGGCTTGAAGGACCAGAAGTCCGTAAAGGCGTAGTCCGCCACCTCTTCCCAGTGCATCATCTCCCCGGCGCACCAGATCTCGTGCCGCCCGGGCAGGTACAGCTCACCCGCGATGGGGCCGTACATCTGGCTGTGATTGCCGACGATGATGCAGGGCTCTTTCGGCAGCTTTTCTTCACCGCTCAGCCGGAATTTGGGGGCGAAGAGCCACACAAACCATCGGAGAATGCGGTATATCAGTGTTGTTTTCTTTTCCTCCATGGAATAACCCTCCAAAATGCGGCAAATAGTATAGCACACGCGACGGAGAAAATCCTGAACGAAACATGAACGATTTGAGCAGATCACAGAAAAAGCAAAAAAATATTATAGTATCTGCCTTCGACCCGGGGCCGTTCGCAGGTGATCCGTAGTGCCGAGCATCGCTCGGCGTTTTTTTTCGCCGACCAATGGTCGGCGCTACGGGCTGCTTTGCGGGCGCTGCGGGCCGGCGTTTTGCGTTAAACCTGTAAGAATACAGGAAAAACAGGAGAAGCCTTAAGGAAGAAAGATTAAATTTATGCGTTGTTTAAGCAGGGCGTTTGTGCTATACTTTGATACAGTAAAGAATCAGAACAGAGAAAGGATGTCAGCGATGGCGACACTGAAAGAAATTGCTGCGGCCTGCGAGACCTCGATCGCCACGGTCTCCTACGTGCTCTCGGGTCGGGGGGACGAGCGGCGCATCTCCACTGCCATGCAGGAGAGAGTGGTTCGCATGGCGGAGGAGCTGGGCTATGATCTGGCGGCCAAGGCCAGAAAAAGCCGCCGCCCGGCCGTGGCGGTATACTGGCCCCAGCGGCAGCTGGACACTATGCTGCCCACATTCATCACGGGCCTGAACGCGGCCATGGGTATGGCCCCCATCACGGCGGACGTGATCATCCAGCCCTACGAGCCGAACCATCTCTCCGAGCAGAACGGCCTCTGGACGCCGGGCAGAGCCGGCGCGTCGGTGATCGTCTCGGCCAGCGCGGAGGATGTGGAGGCGCTCAGGCAGCGCAGGACCACCTATCCCGCGGTGCTGGTCAACCGGACGGTGGAGGGCTATCCCTGCGTCACCATCGATGAGGACGAGGTGGGGCAGCTGGCGGCGGATTACGCCAAACAGACCCTGGGAGATGACGTGAGCCTGGTCCTTCCGGACCGCTGGCTGCAGGGTGTGCAGTACCGCAGCCGCTCCGTGCAGGAAAGCCTGGACCGCTACGGCGTGGTGCCGCGCTCCGTGCACACCTGCGGCATCGAGATCAACGACGGCTACGCCCTGGGGCAGCGCATGCTGCTGGAGGGAAAGCTCCCCCGCGGGATCCTCTGCCTGTATGACACCGTGGCGATCGGGCTGGCCCAGGCCGTCAAGGACGCCGGGCTGAGGCTCGGGCAGGATCTGGAGCTGGTCGCCATGAGCATGAGTTATACCAACACCAATTCCCACCTGTTCCAGAACCTGACGGTGATCGACCTGCGGCAGGTGGAGGTCTCCACCCGCGCCATCAACATGGCCATTGAGTTGGCCACCCACGCTGGCGCGGACAACCGGCACATCGTGGTGCACCCGACGCTGATCCCGCACCGCTGAAAGGGGGAGAAAAGATGGCAAGATCAAGCAATCAGAAGCTGAAGCTGCTGTATCTGCTGCGTTTTCTGATGCGGCAGAGCGACGAGAACCACCCCGTGAGCGTGGCGGACATGATCGCGGAGCTGGCGCGGCACGACATTGCCGCCGAGCGCAAGAGCCTCTATGACGATCTGGAGGTCCTGCGTAACTTCGGGATCGACATCGTGCAGCAGCGGGGCAGAGGCGCGGGCTACTATATCGGCCAGCGGGATTTCGAGCTGCCGGAGCTGAAGCTGCTGGTGGACAGTATCCAGTCCTCCAAGTTCATCACGGAGAAAAAGACCGTCTCTCTGATCCGAAAGGTGGAAAACCTGGCCAACGTCTACGATGCGCGGATGCTGGAGCGCCAGGTCTATGTGCGCAACCGGGTCAAGAGCATGAACGAGAGCGTCTATTACAACGTGGACGAGATCTCGAACGCCATCAGCCAGGACCGGAGCATCCGCTTCCGCTATTTTGAGTTTACCGTGGAGAAGCAGCGGCAGTTTCGCCGCGGCGGGGCCTATTATGTGCTCTCGCCCTTTGCCCTGATGTGGGACGATGAGAATTATTACATGCTGGCCTGGGATGCGGAAGAGCAGCGGATGAAGCACTTCCGCGTGGACAAGATGAGCGCCATCTCCACCCTCGATCTGCCGCGGGAAGGCAAAGAGGCCTTTGAAAAGACGGACATGTCCGCCTATTCCAAGAAGGTCTTCGGCATGTTTACCGGGCAGGAGAGCGGCGTGAAGCTGCGCTTTGCCAATCACCTGGCCGGGGCCGTCATCGACCGCTTCGGCAAGGACGTGATGCTCCTGCGCGACGGGGAGGAGCATTTCACCGTCACGGTGGATGTGGTGGTAAGCCCGCTGTTCTTCGCCTGGGTTTTCGGCTTCGGGGCCGAGGCGGAGATCCTGGGGCCGGAAGATGTGCGCCGAAAGGCCCGCGATGCCGCCCGCGAGATCGCGGCGATATATGAGTGAGAGTGGCCAGTGGTCAGTAGGGGACGGGCTTGCCCGTCCCGCGGACACGGTACGATTTCAGAGAAGGCGGGCGCGTAATACGCGCCGCTACGATAAATAACAAGCAGGGACTGCAAAAGCAGTCCCTGCTTGTTCATTTCGACAGCAGCATCGCGTCGTTTTCCACCTGGGCGCCGGAGAGCTGGCTGAACTTCTCCATCAGCTCCCGCTTGGTCAGGTGGGCCTTCTCCTCGCCGCGCACGTCGAGAATGATGTGCCCCTCGTTCATCATGATGAGGCGGTTGCCGTGGCGGATCGCGTCGGACATGTTGTGGGTGATCATCAGGGCCGTGAGTTTGTTCTCCTGAATGATGCTGTCCGAGAGCTCCAGCACCTTCTTGGCGGTGGCGGGGTCCAGGGCGGCGGTGTGCTCGTCCAGCAGGAGGAGCTTGGGCTTGCGCAGGGAGGCCATCAGCAGCGTGACCGCCTGGCGCTGGCCGCCGGAGAGCAGGCCGACCTTCGCGGTCATGCGGTCCTCCAGCCCCAGCCCCAGGGATTTGAGCCGCTCGTAGTATTCCTCGCGCTCTGCCTTGGTTACGCCCCAGCGCAGCCCGCGCTTTTCCCCGCGGCGTTTTGCCAGGGCCAGGTTTTCCTCCAGCTGCATGTTGGGCGCGGTCCCCATCATGGGGTCCTGGAACACGCGGCCGATCAGGAAGGCGCGCTTGTGCTCCGGCAGGGCCGTGATGTCGTTCCCGTCGAGGACGATGCGCCCCTCATCCACGGGCCAGACGCCCGCGATGGCGTTGAGCATTGTGGACTTGCCGGCCCCGTTGCCGCCGATGACGGTGACGAAATCGCCGTCATCCAGGTGCAGGCTCAGCTCGGAGAGAGCCTTCTTCTCATTGATGGTGCCGGGGTTGAAGGTCTTGCTGATCTTGATGACGTCAAGCATTCTGCCCGCCCCCTTTCTTCAGGCGCGCGAAGGAGCTTTTCCGGTGTGCGCGCAGATAAGGAAAGGCGAGGAAGAGCCCCACGATCACGGCGGTAAAGAGCTTGAGGTCATTGGAGTTGAGCTTCAGCCACAGCACCGTGACGATGACCAGGTAGTAGAGCACGCCGCCCACGACCACGAAGCTCAGCGTCCCGTAGAAGTTCATGTACTTGCCCAGCAGCGCGTGGCCGATCACCTCGCCGATGATGACGGCGGCGAGGCCGATCACGATGGCGCCGCGGCCCATGTTGATGTCGGCAAAGCCCTGGTACTGACTCATGAGACCGCCGGAGAGGGCCACGATGCCGTTGGAGATGGCAAGGCCCAGCACCTTCATGGTATCCACGTTGATGCCCAGCGCCCGGCACATGGCGGCGTTTGCGCCGGTGGCGCGGATGGCGGAGCCCTGTTCGGTGCCGAAATACCAGTAGAAGAAGGAGATGAGCACGAGGGCGATGATGAGGCCGGTCAGGATGGAGCCGGGGATGTTGCGGGAGCTGAGCACCAGATGGTACTTGTCCACGCTGACGGCCTTGTTGGCCGACATGCCCATGATCCTGAGGTTGATGGAATAGAGCGAGAGCTGGGTCAGAATGCCCGCGAGGATGGCGGGGATGCCGAGCCGGGTGTGCAGCAGCCCTGTGACGAGCCCGGCCAGCACGCCGGCCGCCACGGCGACGAGCAGCGCGGCCCATGCGGGCCAGCCCGCGAGGATCAGCATGACCGTCACGGCGCCGCCGGTGGTAAAGGAGCCGTCCACGGTCAGGTCGGCCACGTCCAGCAGCCGGAAAGTGATATACAGCCCCAGAGCCATCAGCCCCCAGATCAGGCCCTGCGCCACGCCGCCGGGCATGCTCTTGAGGAGCTTGAGGAAGTTCAGCGATGCGAAATATGCAGCCACAAATGTTTCTCCTGTGTTTAAAATGTAGGGGAGGGGCTTGCCCCTCCCCTGCGGTTTTTAAGAATTTGGGTACCGGCGTTTTCTCAGCCGATGGCCACGTAGCCTTCGGGGACGGTGATGTTCAGCGCCTCGCAGTTGGCGGCGTTGTACTCCTTGGTGATCTCAACCGCGTACTCGATCTCCATGCTGGAGACGTCGGCGCCGTTGACCAGGATCTCGTAGGCCATCAGGCCGGCCTCGTAGCCGATATCGAAGTAGGAGATGGACAGAGTCGCCACGCCGCAGCCGGCGCAGAGGTTCTCCTCACCGCAGATGATGGGCTTGCCGGCGGGCAGGGCCACATTGTTGATGGCCTCGGCGCAGTTGGCGGCGGTGTTGTCGGTGGGGATGTAGAGGACGTCGTTCTCGTCGCAGGCGGTGGCGGTGACGGCGGCCACGTCATTGGAGTCGGCGAAGGTGTAGGCGTTCACGGTGTAGCCCATGCCCTCCAGCAGGGGGGTAATGGCCTCCACCTGGAACTTGGAGTTGGCCTCGGCGGAGCAGTAGAGGATGCCCACGGTGGCGGCGTCGGGGAAGAGCTCATGCAGCACTTCGGCCTGACCGTCCATCGGCGCGAGGTCGGAGGAGCCGGAGACGTTGATGCCGGTGGTCTTGCCGTTGAAATCGTCCAGACCCAGGGCCACGCCGTAGTCGGTGATGGAGGTGCCCAGGATGGGGATCTGGTTGGTGGCGGCCTGCGCGGCCTGCAGGGCGGGGGTGGCGTTGGCCATGATCAGGTCCACCTCGTCGGAGACGAAGGTGTTCACGATGGTGGCGCAGGTGGCGGAGTCGCCGGAAGCGTTCTGGATGTCGACAACGACCTGGTCGCCGAACTTATCCTTCAGCGCGGTCACAAAGCCCTCGGTGGCTTTGTCCAGGGCGGGGTGCTGCACCAGCTGGCAGACGCCGATGTGAGCCACTTCGGAAGAAGCGGCGGCCGGGGCGGCCTCGGAAGCGGAAGAGGAGGCGGGGGCGGCGGACTCGCCGCAGGCGCAGAGTGCGAAGAGCAAGGTCAGTGCGCAGAGAATGGCAAGGACTTTTTTCATTTTGATTCCCTCCGGTTATTTTTTGTTCTTTCGTTTTTGCTGTATCAATCAAAAAGCCGCACGCTTTGTTCGTGCGGCCTGTTGAAACATGGTGAAATCGCTTTGTCTGCAGCACAAACAGCTATTACTTTTTCTCTCCAAAGTAATAGCGGTAATAGCGGCTGAAACGACGAAGCATGGCAATCTCCTGTCTGTATCTGAGATGCCTTGACTTTAGCACTTTTTGGTATTAAAGTCAAGCGCCAAACGCTTTTTTATGCAATAGTATAAAAGAAGCGGCCTTCGGTGATACTTCTTTGTGGATAATTCAGGAATCTGAAGGGTTTCGCGGACAGCCGCAGCCCTGCACACCACAAGAGGAAACGAATATGAACAGGAAAACACCCAAATTCATCCGCCTGCTGGGCACCTTTGCCCTAGTCTTCGCTGTGGCGCTGATCGCGCTTTACAGCGTCTACATGGTCTGGGAGCAGCCGCCCGGAAAGGCGGATGCGCCGCTCGCGGCCAGGGCGCCCCAGCCGCCCGCCGATCCGACGGACACACCGGCGAGTGAAGCGCCTGCCCTGTTGCCCAGCCCTTCTCCCACGGAGGAGCCGGGCGGCGTGTACACGGTCCTGCTGGTGGGCAACGACGACGGCAACGGCAACACCGACACCCTCCTGCTGGCAAGGCTGGACACCGGGGCGCACAGCCTGCATGTGGTCAGCATCCCGCGGGACACGCTGGTCAACGCCGACTGGCAGGTGCGCAAGGTCAACGCCGTCTACTGGGGCGACCGGCTCCAGGGCGGCAGCGGCATCGACGCGCTGCGCCGCCACATCCGCATGCTCACGGGCTTTGAGCCGGAAAACTACGCCGTGCTGGATCTGGCGGATCTGGTGCGGGCGGTGGATCTGCTGGGCGGGCTGGATTTCGAAGTGCCCTTCGCCATGCACTATGACGATCCCAGCCAGAACCTGCACATCCATCTGGAGGCGGGGCAGCAGCATCTGGGCGGCGAGCAGGTCATGGGCCTTCTCCGCTACCGCAGCGGCTACCCCACGGGCGATCTGGGCCGCATTGAGATGCAGCAGCGCTTTCTGCGCGCCTGTCTGGATCAGTATGCCGCCCTCGGGAAGGTGCCGAACCTGATGGCTGCGGCAGAGTACCTGGCCGGGGCGGTGGACACGGATCTGACGGCGGCCAACATGGCCTGGTATCTGCGCCAGGCCCTCCGCTGCGGGGAGGATATCACCTTCGAGACCCTGCCCACGGAGCCCGCCACGGTGCACGGCTACAGCTACGCTGTGGTGCGGCTTTGGGACTGGCTCACGATGCTCAACGGGGGCCTCAATCCCACGGAGCGGGAGATCACGGCGGCGGATCTGGATCTTGTGTATCGGGGCGAGCAGGGCTTCACCGCCACAGGGGAGCTGCGCGGCGCCTGGTATTACAGCTGGACGCCCCCGGCCGCGCCCGCGGCAGCCGTCCCGTCCGCCCCGGCCCCGGCGGTTACGCCGGAACCCCCGGCAGGGCCGAAGATCATCACTGTGTTTCCGGGCGGCGTGTAGAGGACGGCCTCCTGGATGTTTCGCCGGACACAGTACAATGCCGGCGATCAGAGGCAACGAGGGGAGAGAACATCTGTTCTCTCCCCTCAGTCCAGATACTTCTCCGTAAAGGCGTCCTCTGGCAGGCGGTCGGCCAGACCCGTCAGCAGATCGCGGGTGGAATACTGCAGGCTGCTCTCATCTGCCCGCAGTCCGCTGCTGCAGCGGAGAGTCCGGCTGAAGCTCACCCGCACGGCAGTGCCACGGTTCACCCGGCTCTCCAGCAGCAGCGTCCCGCCGTGCACCTCGGCAATGCCCCGGGCCACGCTCATCCCCAGCCCCGGGCCCATGCCCATCTGCCGTGCGTCAAAGGGGTAGCGAAAGCGCTCAAAGGTCTGGTGCAGCTGTTCCGGCGGGATGCCGCGTCCGTCGTCTGTCACGGAAAGCAGCAGGTGCTGCGGCGTCTGGCTCAGGCGGATGCGGATCTGCGTGCAGTCGGCATGAAGCAGGCAGTTAGCCAGCAGATTGTTCAGAAGCAGTTTGAAGAGCGCCGGGTCCGCAACGAGCTTCTCCACGCCATCCGCCGAAAAGCACAGCTCCACGGCAGGGAAAAAGGGCTGTATTGCCTCCGCCGCTCCACGGCAGAGGCTCTCCGGGTCGCAGAGGCAGGCGCTGAGCACCGCCTCATGCCGGAAAAAGCGCAGCACAAAGCCCGCGTTCTCCACCTGCCGCAGCAGACGGTAATAGCTGTTGGTGAGTGAGGCAGTGCTGCGGCGCAGGGCTTCGCTCTGACCCTGCTCGCTGAGACTGCGCAGTGCCTCCGCCGTGATCCCCATGTTCATCAGGGAGCTGCGCAGGCTGAACAGCAGCGGATCGTTCAGAATGCCGGCGTTGGTACCCGGCTCGGTGAGGAAGACCAGCCAGCCTTTCTCCAGCCGGGAAAAGCGTCCCATAAAGCGCCGGGAGCCCACAGAAAAGTCGGCGATAAAGGCTGCGCTCTGGCTGCCGGTCAGTTCCTCACCGAAGAGCTCGGCGGCGCTCATGCCCGTGGGATCGCGCCCCAGCAGCGCCGAGGCCGGGGCATTGGCGTATTGAATCGTCCCGCCGCAGGTGCACAGCGCGGCCTCCCCGGAAAGGCTCAGAATGTCCATGGGACTATCGATCATCTTATCCTCCTTCCCGCCCGAATCCGGGCGGTTTCATGACGGCGATCCTCCCGGAAGCGCCGCGCGTCGAAAACCGACGCGGCAGATCCGGCGCCGCCGGGGCCATTTTAGCATCGCTCGACAAAATACACAAGATTGCGAGGAAAATTTACCCGTTTTCCCGGAAAATTTCGGCACATTTTTGGACAAAATCCATAGAAAGAAATCTTGATTTTTACAGATAGTATATGTTACAATTTAGACGCTCATAAGAGTGCAAATGCGCAAAGGGCGCATTTGCCATGGCAAATAATGTATCATCAAAAAAATTGGAGGATATGTTCATGATTAAAGTCGGCATCAATGGCTTCGGCCGCATCGGCTCCCTGGCTTTCCGCGCCGCCATCCAGTCTGACGACATCGAGGTCGTCGCCATCAGCGCTCCTGGTCATCCCGCCAGCCACGTTGCTTACTGCGTTAAGTACGATTCCGTCCACGGCCGTTTCAACGGTGAAGTCACCAGCGACGACGAGGACAGCACCATCACCGTCAACGGCAAGGTCGTCAAGATCCTGTCCGACAAGAGCTATCGTGACGCTTCCCTCCTGCCCTGGGGCGAGCTGGGTGTCGAGTACGTTCTCGAGTGCACCGGCGTGTACCTGACCAAGGAGAAGGCCCAGGCTCATATCGACGCCGGCGCCAAGGTCGTCATCATGTCCGGCCCCGCGAAGGACGATACCCCGATGTTCGTCTGCGGCGTCAACCTGGACAAGTACACCCCCGACATGCAGTTCGTTTCCAACGCTTCCTGCACCACCAACTGCCTGGCTCCCATCACCAAGGTCGTCAATGACAACTTCGGCGTTGTCGAGGGCCTCATGACCACCGTTCACGCCTCCACCGCCACCCAGTCCATCGTCGACGGCTTCCCCAAGAAGAAGGATCTGCGCGGCGCCCGTTCCATCTACAACAACATCATTCCTTCCTCCACCGGCGCTGCCAAGGCTGTCGGCAAGGTCATCCCCGAGCTCAACGGCAAGCTCACCGGTATGTCCATGCGTATCCCCGCTCCGGACGTGTCC